>OGLT01000399.1_pt1 | contig 36262 bp, 27 predicted proteins | sample 1572911 | NCBI WGS metagenome assembly OGLT01 (sample SAMEA2582014, study PRJEB24529) | metagenome | biome: Human gut stool | place: China | collected 2011 | reverse complement strand
ACGTTCATCGACATGACGGCGATGAGTGACGTAACTGTATTGCTACTGACATTCTTCATGCTGACGTCTACGTTCGTGAAGAAAGAGCCGGTACAAGTTACCACTCCGGCCTCCGTATCCGAGATTAAGATCCCGGAAACGAATATCCTGCAGATATTGGTCGATCCGGACGGAAAAGTGTTTATGAGTCTGGACAAACAGTCTGACTTGCGCGAGGTGCTGGAAGCAATGGGGCAAGAATATGGGGTGACTTTCACTCCGGAGGAAACTAAGAAATTTTCACTGGCATCTACTTTCGGAGTGCCGATGAAGAGTATGAAGAAGTACCTTGATTTGCCGCAGGATCAGCAAGACGCTGTGTTAAAGAATGAGGGGATACCTACCGACAGTATCGATAATCAGTTTAAAGCTTGGGTACGTAATGCCCGTGCTACGAACAAAGATTTACGTATCGCCATCAAGGCGGATGCCAATACTCCTTATTCCGTAATCAAGAATGTGATGAACTCACTTCAGGACCTCAGAGAGAACCGGTATAACCTGATTACTTCTCTGAAGACTACTTCTGAAGACTAACAGAAAGGAAATATTATGGCTGAAATACAAGAAAGCGGCAATAAGAAAAAAGGCGGAAAAAATAAGCAAAAGAAAATGACCGTCAGGGTGGACTTTACACCGATGGTGGACATGAATATGTTGCTGATTACCTTCTTTATGCTTTGTACTTCACTGAGTAAACCTCAGACTATGGAGATAAGCATGCCGAGCAATGATAAGAACGTCACAGAAGAACAGCAGTCGAAAGTGAAGGCTTCACAAGCTATCACATTACTGTTGGGAGGTGACAATAAATTGTATTATTACGATGGAGAGCCCAACTATAAGGACTACAGTTCGCTGAAGGAAACAACCTATCAAGCGGACGGTCTGAGAGCAATGCTTTTGCAACGTAATAGAGCTGCTGTAAATGAAGTGAATGAACTGAAACAGCAGAAACTGGATCTTAAGATATCAGAGGAAGAATTTACGAAGAAACTGGGTGAAATTAAGAGCGGAAAGGATACCCCGACCGTAATTATCAAAGCCACCGATGATGCTTCGTATATGAATCTGATTGATGCACTCGATGAAATGCAGATATGTAATATAGGTAAGTATGTGATTACGGATATCGCCGAAGCCGATGAGTTCCTGATAAAGAACTATGATAGCAAGGGAGAATTGTCGCAGAACATTGCCGAATAATGTGTAACACCTAAAAAAGTAAGAATATGGCTAAAGTAGATTTAAGTTCTTCGGAATGGTGTGACCTGATATTCAGTGGCAAGAATAAAGCCTATGGTGCTTATCAGTTAAGAGAGAAATCTCCGAAGCGTCATAACATTGCTGTGATACTGGTGATCGTCATCGCATTGGTAGGATTCAGTATCCCTACCTTGATTAAGATGGCTACGCCGAAACAGAAAGAAGTGATGACTGAGGTGACTACCTTATCTCAATTGGAAGAACCGGAAATTAAGCAGGAAGAAATGAAAAGAGTGGAGCCGGTTGCTCCCCCGCCTCCTGCACTGAAGAGTTCTATCAAATTTACCGCTCCTGTCATCAAGAAAGATGAAGAAGTGAGAGATGAGGATGAAATTAAGAGTCAGCAAGAATTGACAGAAACAAAGGTAGCTATCTCTATTGCTGACGTGAAAGGTAACGACGAGGCAAACGGTAAGGATATTGCCGACCTGAAGCAAGTGGTAACACAGGCTGAACCGGAACCTGAAAAGGTTTTCGATATGGTAGAGCAAATGCCTCAGTTCCCCGGTGGTCAGACAGAGATGATGCAGTTCATCAGCAAGAACATGAAGTATCCGACTATCGCTCAGGAAAACGGAACACAAGGCCGTGTAACTTGCCAGTTTGTGGTAGGTGCCGACGGACGTGTACGTGATGTGAATGTACTGAGAGGTGTAGACCCTTATCTGGACAAAGAAGCTGTCCGCGTGATCATGTCTATGCCGAAGTGGATTCCCGGTAAGCAGAATGGTAAAGCAGTGTCGGTGAAATATACGATACCTGTTGTGTTCAAGCTACAATAATGTGTATGTTATGAAAACGGTGAAACAACTTCAACTTTTAGGTTTGGCGGTGATACTGGTTTTGGTGTCTGCCTGCCAAAGTAAGCCTAAGGACGGACTGACGGATACGTACACTTCCGGCGTGATAGCGATTGCTGCGGACGAAAGTTTCCAGCCTATCGTGCAGGAAGAGGTGGATGTATTTGAAGGTGTATTTCCTTTGGCAGGAATTGTGCCCCGTTATGTGACGGAAGTGGAAGCCGTCAATCTATTGCTCAAGGACAGTCTGCGGTTGGCAATCACCAGCCGCAGACTGACACCGGAGGAGATGAACTCTTTCAACAGCCGGAAGTTCTTCCCGCAGGAGATAAAGATTGCTACGGATGGGTTAGCGTTGATTACTAATAAAGATAATCCTGATACGCTGATTACCGTGAATGATATTCGCGACATCCTGACGGGAAAGACCACACAATGGAGAGAAATTTATCCGGCATCCCAGCTGAAGGATATTCGTCTGGTATTTGATAACAAAAATTCCAGTACCGTTCGTTTTGCTGTAGATTCCATTTGTAAGGGTGCTCCATTGGCAGATCAGATAAAGGCGTTGAAGACCAATAGAGAGGTCATCGACTTTGTGTCAAAGACTCCTGAAGCTATCGGTATTATCGGCGTGAATTGGCTGAGCGACCGCAATGACAGTACTGGACTCTCCTTCAGCAAAGAAGTACGGGTGATGTCCGTCAGCGCTGCCGACAAGGCAACGCCGGAAAACAGTTTCAAACCCTATCAGGCATATTTGTTTTACGGTGATTATCCGTTGACACGCAGCATCTATGCCCTGTTGAACGATCCGCGGAGTGCACTTCCGTGGGGATTTGCTTCTTTCCTCGCATCCGACCGGGGACAGCGGATTATTTTAAAGTCGGGATTAGTACCCGCTACCCAACCGGTACGGGTGGTGAATATAAAAGATAAATAACTAAAATGAATGCTATTATGAAAACGATGTTAGTTCTTAGTATGGGAGCGTTGCTGTTGGCCGGCACACTTTCCGCACAAACGCCTGTACCTGAATGGCAGGCTGGGGTAGATAAAATGAAAAGCCTGATTCAGACAAATCCTGCACAAGCTTCTGAAGAAGTAGGGGAATTGCTGAAAGGGAAAAACAAAAAGAATGTGGATCTTGTAACTTCCGTAGCCCATGTTTATCTGGATGCCGGAAAGCTTACCGAAGCTCAGGAGTACCTGGCAATGGCGAAGAAAGCCAATAATAAAGATCCCAAGGTATCTGTGTTGGAGGGTGATATTGCTCTTGCACAAAAAAATGTAGGGCAAGCTTGCCAGCTTTATGAGCAAGCCATCTATTTTGATCCGAATTGTAAGGAGGCTTATCTGAAGTATGCACAGGCCTATAAGTCTGCCAGTCCTGCACTGGCTATTGAGAAGTTGGAACAACTCAAAGCTGTAGATCCGAATTGTCTGGAAGCCGATAGGGAACTGGCGGAGGTATACTATTCCAGCAATCGTTTCGGCAAGGCTGCTGAAATGTATGCTAAGTTCATCGATACGCCTCTTGCTACGGAAGATGATATGCTGAAATATGCTTTTGCACTGTTCCTGAATCATGATTTTGAGAAGTCATTACAGGTTGCTCAGAAAGGCTTGCAGAAGAATGCCCGTCACGCTGCTTTCAACCGTCTTGTCATGTATAACAATACGGACCTGAAACGCTATGAAGATGCGGAGAAGGCTGCTCATGCTTTCTTTAATGCTTCGGACCGTGCAGATTATTCTTACTTGGATTACCGTTATTATGGTGCTCTGCTGAGTGCATTGAAGAAATACGATGAAGCTATTATAGAATATGGTAAAGCATTAGAGAAAGATAGTACGCAAGTAGACTTGTGGCGTGAAATCTCCGATGCCCATGAAATGAATAATAATTATGCAGAGGCTATTGCTGCGTATCGGAAATACTACGATGCATTAGCCAAAGACAAGAAGACTCCTGAAACATTATTCCAGTTAGGACGTCTTTATTACGGACAGGGCACGTCTTCGGACTCGCTCGCCGTGCAGCCTGCCGACCGTAAACTGGCATTGCAGTCTGCTGACTCTGTGTTCACCCTTGTTTCCGAACAAGCTCCCGACAGTTATCTGGGAGAAATGTGGCGTGCCCGGACCAATTCTGCCATGGACCCCGAAACTACTGACGGGCTGGCGAAACCTTATTACGAAAAGGTGATGGACATGCTGCTGAGTAAAAATGAACCGAAGTATAACTCTGCCTTGATAGAGTGCTACAGTTATCTGGGCTACTACTATCTGTTAAAGAGCGACTATCCTACTTCGAAAGAGTTCTGGAATAAAATTCTGGCTATAGACCCCACCAATGCTACTGCCAAAAAGGCGTTGGAAGGCATCAAATAGCAACAATTTTAGTTGTTTGTCGTGTCGGGAGGAGTGGAGAGTGATTCTTAGCTCCTCCTTTTTTTATGTTTTTTTCTGTAAATGTTTGGATTATTAAAAAGAATGTCTACCTTTGCGGTGTACTAATAAACTAATACACTAATATTGGAATTAACAAGGTATCAGATACCAGTTGACAAGGCCTTCTCCTTGTATCTTGTTTCCTTGCCACCTATAAAAACATATAAGTATGCTACAGGTAGAAAACATTTCGTTCAGTTATCGTCGGGGCAAAAAAGAAGTCCTGCACGATTTTTCGCTCTCGTTAGAGAGAGGTAGAGTATACGGGTTACTGGGAAAGAACGGTGCCGGCAAATCTACACTGCTTTATCTGATGAGCGGTTTGCTTACTCCTAAGAGTGGGAAGATAATGTATCATGATACCGATGTACGCCGTCGGTTGCCAATCACACTACAGGATATGTTCCTGGTTCCCGAAGAATTTGAATTACCTTCTATATCTTTAGTCAGTTACGTGGAGCTGAATAGTCAGTTCTATCCCCGTTTCAGTAAGGAAGATATGGTGAAATACCTGCATTACTTCGAAATGGAGCAGGATATTGATTTGGGAGCCTTGTCTATGGGGCAGAAGAAGAAAGTCTTTATGAGCTTTGCATTAGCTACCCACACCTCACTGCTGATTATGGATGAACCGACCAATGGTCTTGATATCCCGGGTAAGAGCCAGTTCCGTAAGTTTATTGCTTCGGGCATGTCGGACGACAGAACTATTATTATCTCTACCCACCAGGTACGGGATATTGATAAGATACTGGATCATGTGGTGATTATGGATAACAGCCATGTTTTGCTCGACGCATCCACTGCTAATATCTGTAGTAAGTTTCTTTTCGTTGAAAGCGATGACCGCGAATTGGCAGAAGCAGCAATTTACACACTTCCTTCCATACAGGGTAATTTCCTGATGTTGCCGAATACGGATGATGAAGAGTCGGAGATCAATCTCGAATTGCTGTTTGGTGCTGCGCTTACCGACCCTGAGAAGATAAAAGGAATGTTTCACCCTAAACAGAATGAACAATGATACGCGATACCTTTTTTAGTGCACCCCGTTTTGTGAACTTATGTCGCAAAGAAATGGTGGAGAGTTGGAAGGCAAATTTGCTACGCTTCGTAATGATGTACGGTATAATGGCGATTGCTTTCGTATGGAACGGATATTTCCAGTACAATCATCTACAGGCAAATGGGAGAGTGAGCCAAGATCCTATCTGGAATTTCGAGTTAGGAGCTTTCGTCTGGGCACTTGTTATTATGGGGCTTTTGAGTGCTTCGTTTATAATGGAGCGTATGAAGACTAAAACGAATCGGATAGCTATGTTGATGATTCCTGCCACAATGTTCGAAAAGTTTTTCTCACGTTGGCTGGTATTCACTTTCGGTTTCCTTATCGTATTTCTAATAGCTTTCAAACTGGCGGACTGGACACGTGTAACAGTTTATATGATTAGCTATCCCGAGTTGAAAGGTATAATTGCTTCTACTCCACTTTCTCATCTGGTGGGAAAAGGACAATTCTGGACGGTTTTCGATGATTGCAATTATTTCATGTTGGGAGTAAGTGCTTATTTCTTTGCACAGTCCCTGTTTGTTTTGGGTAGCTCCATTTGGCCAAAGAATTCATTTGTGAAGACTTTTTCAGCTATTGTTGTGATTGCTATAGTTTATATAGCGATAGGCTCAGTATTAGCGAAAATGCTATTTGAAGGTCGCAGTGGTGGAGTAAATCAAACCGTATCGGATGAAACGATGACACTCTCAACTACGGTAATCTTTTTCGCAATGGCCGTCTTTAACTGGATAGTTGCCTATTTCCGTTTTAAAGAATCTGAAATCATTAACCGCTGGTAAGTATGAATTTTAAAGAAAGTAAAGCCATCTATCTTCAAATAGCAGATCGCATTTGTGACGAGGTGCTTCTTGGACAATACCAAGAAGATGAACGCATACCATCCGTCAGAGAATATGCAGCTGTGGTAGAGGTGAACGCCAATACGGTGATGCGTTCGTATGATTATCTGCAATCGCAGGAGGTTATCTATAACAAACGTGGTATCGGTTATTTCGTCGCTTCCGGTGCTCGCGCGTTAATCCTTTCATTGCGCAAAGAGTATTTTCTTAAAGAAGAAGTAGATTATTTCTTCAAGCAGATGTATACCCTCGGTATTTCAGCAGAAGACATGTCAGCTATGTACCGGGAATTTAGTAAGAAACAAAAATAAAGAAGAAGATTATGAAACGAACAACTTATATAATATTTGGAATGTTGCTTACCGGATTGGTTGTGGTGTGCGCTGGCATATTCTACGCCTCTACGCAAGTTACAGGTTGGGATAATATATTCCTGGATATTAAAGGAGAAAAGAAGACGGTTCAACTGCCGGAGTGTAAAGTTATACAGATGGTGGCGATTAGAAATATCATCACTACGGGTGAGGGTGAAGAAAAGGGAATAAGAATGCCTGTATTTGGAAATGTCCCTTTGAAGATTACTCCTGCCGAAGTTGGACAGGGAACTTTCACTTATGCTTCCGGTATGGATGAATTCATGACGATGAATTCAGTAGGAGATACATTACGTATCGTATTTGATTTTCCTAATGATAAGCTTGAAAAGGAATATCAGGACCTGTATTGGCTTAATTTGCGCTCTGAGGAGATGAATATAGCTTTACCAGATCATGTTCAGTGCTTGCAGACCAGTCTTGAAGCCCAGAAAATGACTATTGAAGGTTTGACCCGCGACTCATTATCTCTGGTGGTGCAAGATTATGCTACCATAAATGATTGCAACTTTAAAGCTTTGACCATTCAAGATGGTGCATGGCTATTTAATACAGGCAAAGTAGACAACCTGCATCTGCACCTGAACGGGATACGCAGTTGGAATGTGAATGCAAGTTCGTTCCACGTTGATACGGAATATCTATATGCTCATGGCGATCAAAGATGTACTTTGGAGAAAGGCGAATGTCGACAGGTAGTTTGGATGCCTCAGTCGGAAGGTGCCTCATTGAATATAAAACTGAAAGAAGCGGCGACAGTAGTTGTGAAATAACGATAGGTATTGTCAGGATACGAAAAAAGACCGTTGAAAAACGGTCTTTTTTATTTAGTTGCGGAGATCCGACTCGAACGAATGACCTTTGGGTTATGAGCCCAACGAGCTACCAACTGCTCCACTCCGCGATGTTTAACGGGTGCAAAGGTACGGCTTTTTGTGGAATAAACAAATAAAATCCATCTTATTTTTGCTAAAAAATGTAATGTATAGCCTAACTGATTGATAAGTAGCCCTCTAGTAAATAGACTTTTTTTATCCTCTTCCTGTGACCGAATGTTAATAAAATCTGCGTTTTCTTGTGTGGTATACAGAAAAGTTTTACTTTTGCTCAAATTATTAAGCAATGTGCAATTATTAATATATGGCCGTATCGAAGACAAAAGCTAAATTAGTGGATGTAGCCCGTCAGCTATTTGCAAAGATGGGTGTTGAGAATACCACGATGAACGATATCGCCCTTGCTTCAAAGAAAGGTAGAAGAACGCTTTATACCTATTTTAAAAGTAAGGAGGATATCTATATGGCTGTTGTCGAATCGGAGCTGGACATCCTTTCGGATATAATGAAGCGGGTGGTAGAGAAAGATATCTCGCCCGATCAGAAGATAATCGAAATGATTTATACCCGCCTGGATGCCGTGAAAGAGGTGGTGTACCGGAATGGAACACTCCGTGCTACCTTTTTCCGTGATATATGGCGGGTAGAGAAGGTGCGAAAACGTTTTGATGCCAAAGAAATACAGCTTTTCAAGGATGTTCTCCGTGAGGGCGTGGAGAAAGGGGTGTTTCTGGTTGACGATATCGACATGACTGCCGAATTGGTGCATTACAGTGTGAAAGGTATTGAAGTGCCTTACATACGTGGGCATATAGGTGCTAAACTGACCGATGAAACACGTGGACAATACGTTGAGAACATCGTGTTCGGGGCACTGCGTAGAAAAGAATAACTTTAATCAATAATTAAAAAAGTATGGGATTATTAGATGGAAAAACAGCCATTGTAACTGGTGCTGCACGCGGTATCGGTAAGGCTATCGCATTAAAGTTCGCTTCTGAAGGAGCAAATATCGCATTCACTGACCTGGTGATTGATGAAAATGCAGAGAATACGGCAAAGGAAATTGAAGCAATGGGCGTGAAAGCTAAAGGTTATGCTTCAAACGCTGCTAATTTTGAAGATACTGCCAAGGTGGTAGAAGCTATTCATGCAGACTTTGGCCGCATCGATATTTTGGTAAACAATGCAGGTATCACCCGTGACGGTCTGATGATGCGTATGAGCGAGCAACAATGGGATATGGTTATCAACGTTAACCTGAAATCCGCTTTCAATTTCGTTCATGCTTGTACTCCGATCATGATGCGCCAGAAAGGTGGTAGCATTATCAATATGGCTTCTGTAGTAGGTGTTCATGGTAATGCCGGACAAGCCAACTATGCAGCTTCCAAAGCAGGTATGATTGCCTTGGCTAAATCTATCGCACAGGAATTAGGTTCTCGCGGTATCCGTGCCAACGCTATCGCTCCGGGCTTTATCCTGACCGATATGACTGCTGCATTGTCTGACGAGGTAAGAGCCGAATGGGCAAAGAAGATTCCTTTGCGTCGCGGCGGTACTCCCGAAGACGTGGCAAACATTGCTACCTTCCTGGCTTCTGATATGTCTTCTTATGTATCAGGACAGGTGATCCAGGTAGATGGTGGTATGAATATGTAGTTTAAATTAAGAATGAAGAATGATGAATGAAGAATTTTGCTGTGCTATGCAAGTATGCCGCAAAGTAATTCATCATTCTTCATTCATCATTCTTAATTAAAAAAAATGACTGTCGTATACGAGGACAATCATATCATTATAGTCAACAAGACCGCTTCCGAGATCGTTCAGGGAGACAAGACGGGAGATACGCCGCTTTCGGAAACCGTAAAGCAGTATCTGAAGGAGAAATACCAGAAACCCGGTAATGTCTTCGTCGGTGTTACCCACCGGCTGGACCGCCCCGTGAGCGGTCTTGTTGTATTTGCCAAGACCAGCAAGGCGTTGTCCCGCCTCAATGAAATGTTTAAAACCAGTGAGGTGAAGAAGACTTACTGGGCTATCGTAAAGAATGCCCCGAAGGAGCCGGAAGGAGAATTGGTGAACTATCTGGTGCGCAATGAGAAGCAGAACAAGAGTTATGCTTATGATAAGGAAGTGCCGAAGAGTAAAAAGGCTATCCTGCACTATCGGTTGATAGGTAAGTCGGATAATTACTTTCTGCTGGAGGTGGATCTGAAGACAGGGCGGCATCATCAGATACGATGCCAGTTGGCAAAGATGGGATGTCCTATCAAGGGAGATTTGAAGTATGGCTTTGCCCGTTCCAATCCGGATGGAAGTATTTGCCTGCATGCACGTCGTATCAGTTTTGTGCATCCGGTATCTAAAGAAATGATTGAAGTGGAGGCACCTGTGCCGCCGACGAATCTTTGGCAAGGCTTTCAGATGATATAAGAAGGAGCTTACTGTGAAATAGAAATGCGTCAAAAGACTATCCTGCCTTTTGACGCATTTCTATTTATGGCTTTACCCTCTTATCAGAAGCGTGGCTTCACATATTTATCCTGAGAGGAAGTAAAACGTAATCCCGGTATGCTATTACTCTTTCTTGGGAAGCTGATGGACTTGATAAGCGAATAATCATCCGCATCCAGTGCATAATATTCGTCCGCATCGGCTGTTTTCACACAAACCGTCCAGTCGAACATATTTCCGAAGATAGACAGGGCATCCTCTTCAGGGTTGAAGGAAGGAACTCCGGTCTTGATCACATCATAAGTCTTATTGTTCAGCACATAGAAGTTGTTATCTATATCCGTCAGGAAACCCAGCGTCTTGCGGTCCTTGAACTCCGTGATGAAAAGATACTTCGCATTTAAGCCTTCCGGCAGGGAAATGGCACGTACATACGGGCGTCCTTTCGTCTGTTTCAGATGGAAAAGTTTTCCCTCATTATCCAGAATCAGATAACCTTCATCGTACTCCTTGCGAGTGGTGGGATTACCGGCCAACCGACGGGCAGGGAATTTAAACCCTTTCTTCACCATAGCCTCTGTGAACAGTTGGCTTTTGTCTGTATCTACCGTATTGGTTTTCATACCGATAAATTCAAGACCTTTCGAGGTGACGCGGAATACATCATCGGGCATACTCAGATCCACACGTCCCGACATACTTTCCAACAAAGGATAAAGTTCTATCTTGGAGGCATTGATATCCGAAGCTGCCGAGCGGAAGCTGAAATTCGTGAGCTGCACCTCGCGCGGAGTGACGGCAACACCATTGATGCTGTCCGGGAACCGCTCATCCGCCATAAGCTGGCGCATGTAGAAGAACGGGAGAATACTGTCCGTCTGCTCCTGTGTATATACATTGCCGGACTGGTCGCGTCGTACCACGCCTTTACCATCTTCATTTCCCATGGAGAGGAAATCGCCGAGGACACTACTGTACATGGAGAAAGGAATCTTCGATGGCTTTGCCGCAAAGAAAGAATAACACCAAGGCAACTGCCAGATAATGAGCAATGCAATGGTGATGTATAAGAATATTTGACTAAAACGTTTCATTGTCTTTTTCGTTCTTAATAGTGAATGTATAACCTGTTAATCTTGTTCTCCTGCCTTGAACCGTGCAATGGAGAGCCATGAGAGACTTGCCGTGAGCAGGGTGTAGATTGCCAGCCAGGGCAGGAACGCATTGTAGGCTTCTGGTGCCGGAGCCAGGAAGAAGATACGCAACAGCAATACAGAGATTACCAGATTGAGGACGCGGCGTTTCCAGGTCGGTTCCAGGCATATCCATGAAACCAGAAGATAAGCGGCAATACCTGCCAGATACCAGGGAAGAGCTGTCAGCAGAATCCGCGAATAAAGTTCCGGAGCCAGGACGCCTTGCATGTAAACCGTCATCAGCACGTAGTTGGCGGCAAAGCAGATCAGTAACACTACCAGTCCGTAGAGCAGCATCAGGTTAATCATCCGCAGTTGCGGGTAGGGCAGATGCAATGTCAGTTTCAGGCATTTATGGTGCATTTCGGGTACGAATTGTACCAGAGCAAGCAGTATCCCGACCAATAGAGGAATAAATTCCAGTAAATCCACGAATACGGTATCCCGTGACAGCATAACTTCCCAAACGTGTTCCACGCCTTTCATGCTGGCAACACGATTGATGCGCAACATCGAGTATCCGGCAAAACCGAGCGTTACAAGCAGTGCAAGCAACAGATACCAGCGGGTTTTAATCCATTCTTTATAAAATATAGCGTTCATGTTAGTTAATTATGAATTATGAGTTATTAATTATGAATTATGGGTTATGAGTTATGAATCGTGAGGTAGAAACAGACTTCCTGCTCTGCATAGTAATTCATAATTTATAATTCATCATTTAATCAGTATTTTCCCGTCAGTCCGATAAAAGCATCTTCCAGGTTTACAGTCTCGCATTTCAAATCGCTGTAAGGCATTTGCAGGGCTCTGAAACGTGTTTCTACTTCTTGTTGAGGCAGGAACGAGAAGGTTTCCAGCGTATTTCTGATAAGAGACGGATGGTATAAGTCTTTATCTTCCGGCATCTTGTAACCCTCGGGCAATGTGCAGGTATAGCGACGTATCGTGTCCAACAGTTCCTTTACGGGCTGCTGGATGAGGATACGTCCGTAATCCATGATGATGCAGTCGTCTACCAGGCGTTCCATATCCTGAATGATGTGCGAGGTCAGGAAAACAGTTTTGTTTTCCGAGCGGGCATAGTCACGCAGATAGTCCACGAAGAGGCGGCGGTAGCCGGGGTCCAGACCGAGAGAGAAATCGTCCAGTACCAGCAATTCCGGGTTTTGCGCCAGAATAAGTCCCAGTGCCACTTGCGAACGTTGTCCGCACGACATACGCGAGATGCGCTGTCCGGGAGCTACTTTCAGTTTGTCCATCAGGTCGTAGTACGCTTCTTTGCGCCACTGTCCCGGATAGAAAGCAGAATAAAACTTCTCAATCTCCCGGATGGTCATAAACTGATATTGCACATGTCCCTCGATGAGCAGACCGATATTACGGCGTGTTGAGGGGTGCATCGTCTGAATGTCCTGTCCGAAGATGGAGCATTGGCCGGAGCGGGGTTTCAGGTAACCGCTCAATATATTGATCGTTGTGGTTTTTCCTGTACCATTCTTCCCCAGCAGTCCCAGGATGTGCCCTTTAGGCACGCTGAAGCTGAGGTTCTCGTAAATTAACCGTTTGCCATAATAGTGCGTCAGGTTATTGCATTCAATGATATTCTCCATTGATATCTTTTGTTTTTAGTATTGAACCTATTTTAATTACTCGTTAGCTGCATGGATTGATCTCGGAACTCCTGTAGGTAATTCTGTTTACCCCAAATGGTAACTCCATTTACACGCCGGGGTAAAGACCGTTACATACCGAGGTAAAGAGCGTTACAATAAGGGGTAAAGGTCGTTACATCCTGCGGTAAATGCTTTTACCTCTTGTGGTAAATGCTTGGTAAATGCAATGCTTTGATAATTAGATTGCTAACCAATGTTTATACCTCAGGCTATATGCGAAGCTTGAGTCGTTTATAGAAATAGAAAAAGTAGCGGAATCAGTATACCTGCTGCAAGTTCTATACCTCCTCGTCCCCACAAGCCTTTTGGTCCTTTCAGCATCACCATTCCCGTGACGGTAATAATGATGAGTCCTACGGCAAACACATCTGCGAAGTGAGTCCACCATCTTCCGGGATTGTAATGCAGCTTGGTCAGGGCGCTTATCAACGGACGACGTGTCAGCTTCTCGTAAACGGCTTGCTTGGTCTGCAGATTGACCATCAGGTTGGAACCGCCTTTCAGGAATACCTTCATCTGTTTTTCCTTCGGGAAGTAATGTTTGGTATAGTTTTTCTCTTCACCAAGTGGTGCCAGCAGCTTCAGGACATCATCCTTTTTCATTCCGGCCTGCGGGGGCATCACTTCGGTAATGGTATATTCCTGTCGTTCTACCGAGTAATTGGGATTGATCGTATTCCGGTGGTTCATCACAATTCCGGAGATGGCATATATCAATACCATCCCCGAGAAGAAGAATGAGAGGTCCCGGTGGATTGTCCGGTTCCATTTCCGAAATGCGGTTCCCGTCTTACTGAATTTCATAGTTGGCGGCTTCCATATAATAGAATGACAGATAGGGCTTTCCTGATTCGGCCTGACGCTTGGCTATTTTGGCGCGGAAGTCGGCGATACGTGCTTCGGGCGTATTGGCTGTTTCGCCGCGTGCTTTCTTCTCAGTGCTGCATCCGGCTTCGCCTTCACCGTGCTTTTCGGCAGCGGCAGCTTTCAAGCGTGATTCCCATTGTTGCAGATAAGCTTCGTCCACACGTTGTTCTTTCAGGGTTCCGGTGACGCGGACGATGCTGTTGACGCACTTCGTATCGAAAGAGCCCAGTTTGGCTGCTTCTACACGAATGGTCTGTGTGTCGTCGCTACCCATCAGGAAGATTTTGGTGGCGCCGTGCTTGCAGGCATGCGTACATACACCTTCGATGGTAACTTCCTGGTCGGTTAGTGACTCGGCGTTAGCCAGAAGATCGTCTATTTCCATTGCACCGGTGGTCTGTTCGGTGGTTGCGGTTTCTTCGGTGCTCTTCTGCTTGTTGCTGCAAGAAGTTCCGATAAAGAATAACGCCATGATGGCGGCTGCGATTGATAATGTTTTAGTTCTCATTGTTGTTTTTTGTTTTATTGTTAATCATTATTGTTGTTAAAAAGTAACTCCCAGGGATACTTCTATCCGGTTTGTTCCACCACAATTCTTGTATTCCTGATGTAGCCAGTTGGCGGACAGGAACAGGGCATATTGTTTATTAACTACATAGTCTCCCCGTAGCTTGAGGGCTATGGAGGCATGGTCGTCACTCAGATAATCGATGTTAGAGAGCAATGCACTTCCTGCCGATTTTTGAGTATCCAGTCCCGGCAGGGAATATTCAGACTTCACATTGGTGGTATATCCACCAGCAACGCTCGCTGATAACAGCATTTTCGATACTTTCCAGAGAGATTGTGCCTCCAGTCCGCCACTTGCGGAAGCTATTTCTACGTAGCGTCCGTTGCTTTTGTATTCAGGTTTGGTCTGTCCATAACCCACAGAGGGTAGGAGCGTCCATCCCCAACGACGGCTTCCGTAAAGACTTTGTCCCACCATACCCTTCAATGCTATTTTCTGCGTGGCATTCTTGAATTGATCCACACTACTGATTTTCGGATAAACATTGGCGGTAGGATCACCGAAGATGTTTTCAACGCCTGTACGTTGTTGCAATGCTGCCAATAAGTTTACTCCATATTTCCACTCCCGGTTCTGGTGGGTCCATGCGGTCTCTAATGAAATGTCTACATTCTTGACCTCATTGATGGGAGCGTAGTTAATGCTGACCAATTCTTTAGTCAGATGGAAATAATCGGTACGCAACGAAGCGGAGAAGCCATTGTTCTCTCCGTTTTTGCCTACCGGGAGCAGATCGATACTGCCACCTATTCCCGAACCTGTGTAGCGGGAAGAAGTCTGTGAACCTGCAAAGCGGACATAATCCATGCCCAAACCCAGCATTTGATAGACAGAAGTAGGGCCTTTATCAGCAAGATATTTGATATCGCTTCTCTGGTTATATTTGCGTGCCTGCACGGACAGGCCCAATATATACTTCTCGCCCAGATTGCGTGAGAGTGCAAGGCTTGCTTTCAAGTCGGAAATGATATTCCGTGGACGCGGGTCTTTGTCACGGTAGGTAATCACTGCACGATAATCCAATTCCGCCCCTCCTGCCCATTTCCCAAAGCGGTAAGTATATCCACCGGAGAATTTGTATTCTTCTTCCTTCATATACCCACCGATGGAGTCGCCTACCACATACGGGTAGAGTAATGAAAAGTCGGAATTCTCATTCCATACTATGTCTTCCCTGCGCCCGTTGCGGTAAGAAGCGGTTCCAAAGAGTCGGCTGTGCTGGTTCAGCACAACAAAGGAATTTACCTTTATATTGAAATTCTTTTCTCCGTTTCCTTCCTGTACCAGGGCTGCACTGCCACGCTCCTCATACAGTCCGTTCACACTGGTGGTGGTCAGACTGAAAGGGCGCAGATTGTAACGGATGGCACTATTCTGCCAAATCTGCTTGTGGAATAAGGCCGTATGGTTATATTCCGACAATAGCTTTTGCTCAATATGGAGTGTGTCTGCCGCCCAGATTCTTATGGGCAGCAGGCACGCTATGGTTAATAGGGTGAGGAAACGTAATCTCATTCTTGGTCTTTAGTTATTGGGCAGGCAATAAAGTGGCGCGTACTGAAGCTTTAAAGTCTACACTTGAGTTATTAGTATCTTGCAGCACTTCACGTCCGTCTTCGGTAGTATAAGAAACTTTGCGGACTACTGCTTTGCCGGCATTTTCAACAGCGGTAGTGTTTTTTCCAATATACGTATAGCTCATATCTAAAGCCGCACTTGTTACATTCCATATATATCCGTTCGTAGGACTGAGATTGACTGCATCAATGATCCATTCATTCGGGAATTTATAGGAGTTGGTTACTGTCATTTCCTTGCCGCTATTCATATAAGTAGGGTTGTATTTGTAGTCGGCTACATATGCATCTGCACTGATACTTTCCGGAATACGGCCGATAGCATAAGCTCTGTTACCCTGTTTGCTTAGCAACCAAACTGTCTTTGTATAGTTGAAGATCATATCCAGATTAGGAACATCAGGGTTGTCCACATCCGGATTAGAAGCTGTTCCTCCCGTATACCATTCGAAGTCAGCGCCGGTTAAATCCAGTGAAGAAGAGAGCGCTTCTGTATGATTGATTGCATTATCGCACAACAGGATGCTCTTTCCCGGTAGTACCGGATGTTCCTTTCCGCTTCCGGGAATGCGGGCTACTACCTGTACGGCCATGGCTTCGTCCATAATGTTAGGGTTATAATCGAATTTTTGAGTTGTTGGGAATTTAGATTCAACCAATACCAATCCATCGGCATAAAGAGTTTCTGAAGAGTTATTGTAAATGCGGATGTATTGGTCACCATTATATTGTTTGTTGGTTTCCGTATTGTATGAACCTCCGGCAAAAATCTCAGCAATCACGAAGTCACCTTTTTCATCCTTGTTCTGTACATAAACAGTCAGGTTCAGTGACACGCTTCCGCCTTTTACTTCTACATTCTGTTGTGAACCTTGAATGTTTGCCTCAGCGGTTTTGGTTACTTCTACATTCTCTTCTTCGCCGTTTCCATTTATTACAGGTTCTGTTACGATATAGGTATAAGTTGCTTTACCTATGAAGGTTACGTTATAGAGTCCATCCGTCAAAGTTGCCAGCGTACTCTCGGTAGCGGCACGGGTCAGTGTAGCGCCGTAGTCAATGGTTGTCTCTGTTCCGGTGCTCACGTTAGCGAATGTATAGGTTCCCGTTTCAACTTTCAGATTATCTCCGATAGTGTTTTTGATATTTAAACCCATATTTACCTGGGTAGTGGCGACGTCATCATCACTGCAGCTTGTCATTGTAAAGCTGCCGGCCAATAGAATTGCTAATGCGGAATACTTAACTTTTTTCATCATTGATTATTGTTTTATGTATTAATATTAAAATCTTAAATTAGCCTCCATACCGAAGTAAGGATTGGTTGTACGTCTTATTAGTTGTGTTCCTCTATGATAATCGGGGGATACTGTCAGTAGTCTGTTTACGAATAGCGATAAATCCAGATATTTCCCGATTTGCTTGGTTGCTTTCAGATTCAGATTCATTTCAAAGGGAACCGTTATACGGTCAAAATAAGTGTCTCCATATATTGATACCAGGTGCTGAAGTTGTGCATCTTTGGCATCTGCTTCCGTAAACGGATGTATGTTTCCTCCTTTGTCCACGTAACTGATAGGCATACCACTATTCCATAATGGTTGGCTGGCGGTATACCAGGTGCATTGTGCGGCCAGTGAAAAAATCATACCTATCTTTTGCAAGTACGTATCAGCCGTGAAGTTGGTGTTGAACTGTTCCTGGATTTTGGAATTTGAATCCCAGTCATACAGGCCTACATATTGCAACTGTTCGCCGTTAATCATGACAGAAGATTCCTTGTATCGGAGTGCATTGTTACTGTATGTGGTCTTCAGCCAAGCACCGGTGACGGTAAACCTTGTGCGTAACGGCTTGATTCGCTGCGTATGAAAAGTGAATTCCACACCTTCTTTGTCTACGCATGTGCCATTTCCTGTCGTTGTGTAAGTATTGATCAGTGCATCTTCTGTATACGATAAATCTTCCAATGCTGGTGGCCCGGTCAATTCCGAAGAATTGATGGATGAAGTGTCATACTTCTTATAAGCCAGCGTACGGTAATAAGTTTTGTCCCGGAAAGCATTATTCATGTGTTCTTGGAAGTAAGTGATAGAGAATCCGTATCCTTTGTGGTCCACATTCAGCCTTACTTCCCATTTCCGGTTACGTGCTGGTTCCAAGGCATAGTTTGTATTATCCCATTTGTAAGTCATCATATTGATGCGACGGAAATCGGGATTATTATGATAATAATTCAGTTGCACAACATCTACATACAGGTCGTCCGGGTACAGTTGTGCTGTAGTCGGCATTCTGGATAGCCAACCTATACCACCTGAAATGTCAATGTGCCAATCTTCGTTCTTACCCAGGGCAGGCAAGCTCCATTTTAGGTTGAAACGTGGATCGAAATAAAGTTTTCCCTGCATGGTGAATTTGTCCGACAAGCCGATAAAAGTATTTGTGCGCACACCTGCGGACAGGAAGAATTCATGCTTGCCAAGTGATAGTTTCATTTGTTCTTCTGCATAGATAGATAATTCCTGTCGGGTAGGGATGTCGCTATAATTTCTTGGGCGAGTGGTAGAGGCGGTCTGTAAGGGGCGGGTAATATCATATACCTGGCCGTCACCGAAGTTTTTGCTTAATTTCCACTCTGCACCCAGTTTCAATGTATGAGAACTCTTCAGCCAATTGAAGGCGAAATCTCCGTTAAGCTTGGCATTGGCATAGAACGGTTTACCGTCGATCAGCATATCTGCTATATAATTATAGGGTAGATAAAGTCCGTCGGCCTCCCCTTCTTCCATACTATTGGGAATACCCATCGGGCGGTCTATGGATATGGTCTTTTGCTCTTTGATCTGGTTGAATTCTTGTGAGACGGAAACTCTGGCCTGTAACTGGCGCAAGAAAGAGTTTATGGGACGTTTCAGAGTCCATTCGCTTCCCAGTGTCATTATATCATAAGATGATTTATAAGAATCTTCTTTGATGGTGACATCTTTATCTTGCTTCACATTATCAAATGAGCCTGTATAGTCGGCATTTATGCGCCAGTCTATGTGTCCGATGTTTGCTTTATAGTTGCTGCCCCAGCGTGCTGAGGCTGTGATACGTTTGTAGTTTTCACGGCTGTCGCGTGGATCTACTTTCGAATCCAGATAGCTGAGGTCTAAGTTTAGTACATTGCTGCCGTTTATAGCCAGACCTTTGCCGACGGAGAAAAGTTTGCTTACCTGGTCTGCTTTAAAGCGGGCAGTTAAAGGAGAGGCCGTGGATTTACGTTTTATGTTTACCAATCCATTTGTGAGGTTTCCGTACTCTACGGAAGGTATACCGCGGATGATTTCCACACTCTCTATATTGTCAGTAGACAGGGTTCGCATATCGACCCCTTTGGATACAAATTGCTTACTACTCGTACTCGAACCATTGAGGTATTGCAAGTTGGCATCTGTGTTTACCGGCATGCCGTCTATGGAAAAACCTACTCCTAATGAGGAGATTATCTCACTGCTGTTTCCTGCTTCACGGATGTTAATCAGATTTGCTTTCCCCATATTAGGGTCGATGGACTTTCCACCGGGAAGCATTTCCAGCAGATCGGTAAAACTGGTTGGTTGTAAGTGCTCCATTGCCTTACGGTCTATCTTTGAAGCACTTGTTACTCCTTTTGATTCTGAAGCAGTGATTACCACTTCGTTCAATGCCATGGTAGATGAAGTAAGCCGGAAAGCTAATGTAGTATTTTTAGAGATGGAAAAGGTCTTTGTCAGCTTGTCATATCCCAGATAAGATACAGTTGCTGTATATTCTCCGGCTGATAATTTGGTGAAAGAGTACCGTCCGTTCTGGTCGCTGAGAGCGCCATACCAGGTTTTATCCGCAGTTTGTAATTGAATGGTAGCAAAACTTAATGGCTCTTTAGTCTGCGCATCTTGTATAGTTCCGGTGAGGGTGTAACCTTGTTGGGCAGAAGCAGATAAGTGATTGATGAACAGTATTATTATAATATAAAGAACTTTGCGAAACATCTCTATCGATTTGTTTGCAAAGGTATGCAGAAAGGGAAAGGTGGGAAATCGCTATTAGTAGGTAATTTGTGTTTGGATTTGCATATTGGGTTACTTACAAGTAGGTATTGACTGGAAACGACAAAAGCCGTTCCCCAGAATAGACAAGGAGGGAACGGCTTTTGTGGCAGTGTGCTTACTATTATTCAGCAGGCTGTGCAGGTGTTTCCGTTGCAGGAGTACCGTTGGCGGGAGCGTTGGCTGCGGGTTGTTCAGCTTTCGGTTCCTCTGCCTTTGGTTCTTCTGTTTTGGGTTCTTCCTTGGCAGGCTCAGCGGTTTTGGGCTCTTCAGTGTTTCCCGTTGCCGGTTGTTGCTGTTGAGTTTTTACCGGGTCCTGAGCGTTTGCCACGAAAGAACCACCACAAACAAACATAAACAGGGCTGCTACTAATACTAACTTTTTCATAATCATTTGCTTTTTTAGTTATACTAAATATATATTTTATAGTTAAGAGTTTAGGTTTCCTTTTTTCAATTTAGGAAGCTTGACGCTTACGTAAAATATAGTTGCAAAGCTCGTGCCAGTGAGAAGGCTGATTGAACAAGTTGTTGATTATTAGTGCTATTGAAGATTTTGGAATATGTGGCACAGTGTGGAATTGTGTGGAAAGTGTGGAATCAGGTGTGGAAAAATTCCACACTAAGGTACTCTGTTGCATACCAAGTCCGTGTCAAGCCCGTACCAACGCCGTACCAACTCCGTGTCAAGTCCGTACCTATTCTAACTGTATAGATACGGAGCAGATATGGACTTGATGCGGTTGGGATACGGTGCAAAGAGCCTTTTTAACTCTCTATTTCGTAAAGTTTCAGTTTATTATACAGGGTTTTGCGGTCTATACCCAACAATTGAGCTGCCCGGCTTTTGTTATTTCCCGTTTGCCGTAATGCTTCGATTATCTGATGTTTTTCTGCTTCTTCATTACGCAATGGCAGACCTACGTGAGGATGAGTGATTTGCTGCAACTCGGTCAATTCTTTCAACGTGATAAGTTGGTCCTGTGCTAATAGGGTGGCACGGCGTACCACATTCTTCATCTGTCGCAGATTTCCCGGCCAGTGGTATTCCAGCAATGCCCGGGATGCTGCATCATCAAACCCGATCAACTGTTTATCCAGTTCCCGATTGGCTTGGTCGAGGAAGAAGTTGGCAAAGAGAAGGATGTCTTCTCTCCGATCCTTGAGTTCGGGCATGCGTAGGGTGAACTCATTGATGCGGTGGAACAGGTCCTGGCGGAAAGTTCCTTTCTCGATGGCCTGTTCCAAATCTTCATTCGTAGCGGAAACCAGGCGCACATCTACTGTGATTTCTTTATTGGAACCTACCGGACGGATTTTCCGTTCCTGCAAGGCACGTAACAGTTGTATCTGGACTTCGTAACTGAGATTGCCTATTTCATCGAGGAAGATGGTTCCTCCGTTGGCTGCAACAAAGGCTCCTGTTTTGTCTGTCAATGCTCCGGTGAATGAACCTTTTACGTGTCCGAAGAACTCCGATGCGGCAAGTTCTTTTGGGATGGAGCCACAGTCGATGGCAACGAAAGGCTGACCAGCACGCTTGCTGAGTTGATGGATACGGTGGGCTACATATTCCTTACCCGTTCCACTGGCACCATTGATCAGTACCGACATCGTGGTGGGGGCAACCAGTCTTACATAATTATAGAGTTGTTTGGCTGCATCACTCTCTCCTTCCAGATAGTCGGAAGACGGAGTGTCGCCTGCATTTCTTTGATGGGTACTTTCTCCTTTTCCGGAACCGGGGGCTTGTCTGGGAGAAGCAGCGGGTTGTTTCACAGCCTCACTTATTTTCTTTAGAAGTTCGTCCGGATTTACAGGCTTGGCAACGTAGTCGCTGGCACCTAATTTCATAGCTTGCACCGCCGATTGTATATCGGCATAGCTTGTCATCATGATGAGCGGAATGGACAGACCTTGCTCTCCCAACCACTTCAACAGGTCGATGCCGTCCTTGTCGGGCAGACGCAGGTCGGACAAAATCAAGTCGGCACCCTCTGTTTCCAAATGTTTCTGGGCGCGGGCGATACTGCTGACGGAAGCTACCTGAAAGCCTTTTTTGCCTAACCAGGTCTTCAGCATCATACCGTAAGTAATGTCGTCTTCAACGATGAGTATAGATTTCATTGCCTTATCTTTTGTCTCTTTTAAGACACAAAGGTAAACCGATTTGTCTGAAAATCGTATATTTGCAAACTTAATTTAAATAAAAAGCGTTATGAAGAGGAATTTCATTGTATTATTAACCATACTGATTTGCAGCGTTACAGCCTGCCAATCGGGACAAAAGAAAGATAGAAACATGGATCAGGAAACTAAATTGAAGATCGAAACAACTGCAGGTGACATTATCGTGAAACTGTATAATGAGACGCCGCAACATCGTGATAACTTCATCAAACTGGCGGAAGAGGGTACATACGAAGGTACATTGTTCCACCGTGTCATCAAGGATTTTATGATACAGGCAGGTGACCCTGACTCAAAGAATGCTCCGAAAGGAAAGATGCTGGGTGCAGGTGATGTAGGTTATACGATTCCGGCTGAGTTCGTTTATCCGAAGTATTTCCATAAGAAAGGTGCATTGTCGGCTGCGCGTCAGGGTGACAATGTGAATCCGAAAAAAGAATCATCGGGTTGCCAGTTCTACATTGTGACGGGTAAAGTGTATAATGACACTACGTTGCTGGGCATGGAGAACCAGATGAACCAGAATCGTATGACGACTGTGTTCAATGCTTTGGCACAGAAACACATGAAGGAAATCTATAAGATGCGTAAGGAAAATGACCAGGATGGTCTGATGAACTTGCAGGATACACTGTTTGCACAGGCTGAGGCGGAAGTTGCCAAGCAACCGGAATTCCACTTTACACCGGAGCAGGTGAAGGCTTATACTACGGTAGGTGGTACTCCGCATCTGGATGGTGAATATACTGTGTTCGGCGAAGTGATTGAAGGCATGGATATAGTAGATAAGATACAGCAGGTAAAAACGGATCGTAGCGACCGCCCGGAAGAGGATGTGAAGATTAAGAAAGTGGTAGTGCTGGACTAAATTGTTGGTGAAATTAGTTCGAAACAGATAGGTACGCGGACGACGCGGATTAGGCGGACGAACGCGTACCTATTCTTTGAATTCCACCGATAAGTTACAATCTCTATTTTATGAAAATCAATAAACATATCCTCCCTAACGGTCTGCGACTGGTACATTACCAGGATCTCAGTACTCAGATGGTAGCACTGAACATCGTTTATGATGTAGGTGCCCGGGACGAACACCCCGAACATACCGGTTTTGCCCATCTGTTCGAACATCTGATGTTTGGCGGTTCTGTGAATATACCCGACTATGATGCCCCTTTGCAGTCGGCAGGTGGCGAAAACAATGCCTGGACGAACAATGACATTACAAACTATTACCTCACCGTTCCCAAGTCGAATGTAGAGATTGGCTTCTGGCTGGAGTCCGACCGTATGATGGAATTGGCATTCAGTGAACAAAGCCTTGAAGTGCAGCGCGGTGTGGTCATGGAGGAGTTCAAACAGCGTTGTCTGAACCAGCCTTACGGAGATGTGGGACATCTTATCCGTCCGTTGGCTTACGAGGTGCATCCGTACCGCTGGCCTACCATCGGAAAGGATTTATCGCACATCGAACAAGCTACACTGGAGGAAGTGAAGTCATTCTTCTACCGCTTTTATGCACCTAATAATGCTGTGCTTGCCATTACCGGAAATATATCGTGGGAAGAAGCTGTCCGATTGACAGAAAAGTGGTTTGGTCCGATTCCCCGCAGGGATGTGCCTGTGCGACAATTGCCGCAGGAACCCGTACAGATGAAGGAACGCAGGCAGGTAGTGAAACGTCCTGTTCCCCTGGATGCACTGTTCATGGCTTTTCATATGTGTAGTCGCGAGCATCCTGATTACTATGCTTTTGATATTCTTTCAGATATCCTTAGTAATGGACGTTCCAGTCGTTTGAACCGTCGGCTGGTGCAGGAACAGAAATTGTTCTCCGGTATAGATGCTTATGTTTCGGGAACGCGTGATGCGGGATTGCTACATATCAGCGGAAAACCGTCAGCCGGAGTGTCACTGGAACAGGCTGAGGCCGCTGTACGTAAAGAGTTGCAGGAGTTACAGCAAGTGGCGATAGAAGAACAGGAATTGGAGAAAGTAAAGAATAAGTTTGAATCTACCCAGATATTCGGGAATATCAATTACCTGAATGTAGCCACAAATCTGGCATGGTTCGAATTGACCGGACAGGCAGAGGATATAGACCGTGAGGTAGAACGGTATCGCGCAGTGACGGCAGAACGTCTGAAGACAGTTGCACAAGAGACTTTTCGTGAGGAAAACTCGGTGGTATTATATTATGAGAAAGATAAATGAATAGATTAATTGCTACATACAAGGGGCATTATAAAGCCCTCTTTTATTTAGGACTTCCCATCGTTATCGGCCAGATGGGTGTCATTGTTCTCGGATTTGCCGATACTCTGATGGTGGGACACCACAGCACGGCCGAGTTGGCCGCTGCTTCTTTCACCAACAATCTTTTCACACTTTGTATTATTTTCAGTACCGGTTTCTCTTATGGGTTGACGCCTGTAGTGGGTGAGTTCTACGGAAACCGTCGTTTCATGGAGGCCGGACAAGCTTTGCGCTCAAGTCTGCTTGCCAATGTGTTGGTAGCGCTGTTACTGACACTTATTATGACTGTCGTCTATTTCTGTGTGGAATATATGGGGCAACCTGAAGAACTGATCCCCTTGATAAAACCCTATTTCCTGATTCTACTCGCATCCTTGGTGTTCGTCATGCTGTTCAATGGCTTTAAGCAGTTTACGGATGGCATTACTCAAACACAGACTGCCATGTGGGTGCTTCTTGGTGGAAATGCGCTGAATATTATCGGTAACTATGTATTGATTTACGGAAAGTTCGGTTTCCCGGAATGGGGATTGCTGGGGGCAGGTATCAGTACCCTGTTCTCACGCATTGTCATGGTTATTGCTTTTGCATTGATTGTTTTTCGTAGTCGGAGGTTCTTGAGATATAAGGTGGGATTCTTCCGTTTGGGATGGTCGAAACAGATGTTCAGGAAATTGAATGGACTTGGGTGGCCTGTCGGTTTGCAGATGGGCATGGAGACGGCCTCATTTAGTCTCAGCACGATTATGGTCGGTTGGCTGGGAACTATTGCTTTGGCGTCGCATCAGATTATGCTTACTATTTCTCAGTTCACCTTTATGATGTTTTATGGGATGGGGGCGGCGATTGCCGTTCGCGTCAGTAACTTCAAGGGGCAGAACGATATGGTGAATGTCCGCCGCTCGGCATATGCCGGTTATCACCTCATCTTGGCAATGGCGGTGGTGCTTCTGAGTATTGTGTTTCTGTTGCGCAATCAGGTCGGGGGCTGGTTTACGGATAGCGTGGAGGTTTCTGCCATGGTATCTTCTTTGTTCCTTCCATTCCTGGTTTACCAGTTTGGTGACGGATTACAAATCAGCTTTGCCAATGCCCTGCGTGGTATCGCAGACGTAAAACCGATGATGTTCATTGCATTTATTTCCTATTTTGTTATATCTTTGCCTGTAGGATACTTATGCGGTTTCGTGCTGGGCTGGGGTACGGTCGGCGTATGGATGGCTTTCCCATTCGGACTGACGAGTGCAGGTATTATGCTTTGGCTGCGTTTCCGTTATAAAACGAAAGATAAATGAATAATGTCTCCAAGAAGAAGATAGCTGCCGGTTATGTGGTCCTGTTGGCAGTCTTGCTTTATTCCCTGTTCTTCGTGCACCGGGAAATGGAGAATCTTATGAGTTCGGATAATAGCGATATCCTGCGTACGGATAGCCTGATAGGGCTTTTGCGGGAAAAAGATGCTAATACGGTCCGCTTGCTGCGCACGCTGAGCGAAGCCAATGACAGCATGATTTCCGCTCGGGAGGTGGAGCAGATTATAGCCGAGCAGGATACCATTATCACCCAACAGCGTGTGCAACGTCGTGTTACTGCCCGTCGTGATACCGTTGTGACACAACCTAAGAAGAAAGGTTTCTTCCGTCGTCTGGGGGAAGTCTTCGTTCCACCACGCAAAGATTCTGCTGTTCAGGTACAAACTACCCTTGAAGTTGCTACGGATACTGTGCTTGATGCTTATAATCCTGTTGATTCACTGCACGCAAAATTACGTACCGTTGCCCAGCAAAAGAAAGCAACTAATAGTGTGATACAGCGCCGTAAGCGGACTTTGCAACGTCTTGATCATGCGCTGAGTGCCCGTATTGATAGTCTTTTGAAGGGATATGAACAGGAAACTCTGCTGCGTGCCCGTGAAGAGGCCGAGTATCAGAAAGCGGTACGACATCGTTCTGCTACGATTATTTCAGGCATTGCTGCGGGGGCTGTTGTGTTGTCCGTTATCTTTCTTGTCATGATCTGGCGGGATGTTACTCGTAGTAACCGCTATCGGCGCCAGTTGGAAGAAGCTAACCGCTTTGCCGAAGAGTTGCTTGCCTCTCGGGAAAAGCTGATGCTTGCCATTACCCACGATTTCAAAGCTCCCTTAGGTTCTATCATGGGGTATGCCGATTTGCTTTCCCGGCTCACTGTTGATGGTCGGCAACGCTTCTATCTCGACAACATGAAAACCTCCTCAGAGCATCTGCTGAAACTGGTTACCGATTTGCTCGATTTTCATCGCCTCGACTTGCATAAAGCTGAGATAAACCGTGTTACTTTCCATCCTGCACGCCTGCTGGAAGAAATATATGTCAGCTTTGAACCGCTGACTTCTGCCAAAGGATTGTCTTTGAAATGTGAGATAGATCCCGAACTGAAAGGAACTTTCATCAGTGACCCTTTACGCTTGCGTCAGATTGTCAATAATTTGCTTTCCAATGCTGTGAAGTTCACTTCGGAGGGGGGCATTACGCTGACTGCCAGTTTTGTGCCGAAAGGTGATCCGGCTTTCTCCGGAAACCACTTGAAGCTTTCTGTTATCGATACGGGAAAGGGAATGGAACCCGGTGACCGTGAACGTATCTTCCAGGAGTTTACCCGTTTGCCGGGAGCACAGGGAGAGGAAGGATTCGGCTTGGGATTATCTATTGTCCGTATGCTGGTGCAACTGCTGGAAGGGCATATCGAAGTGGATAGTGTGCTCGGAAAGGGGAGTACGTTTACGTTGCGGGTACCTTTGTATCCAGTGGCTTTGAATGATACTTCCGAAGTGAATGAACAGAAGAATGAGAATTCATCCTCTTCACCTGCTCAAACTCCTGCTTTGCATATCCTCTTGATTGATGACGACCGTATCCAGCTCACTCTCACTTCTGCTATGCTTGCACAGAGTGGCATCACTTCTGTTGCTTGTCTGCAATTGGATGAATTATTGGAAGCCCTCCGTACCGATACTTTCGATGTATTGCTTACCGATGTGCAAATGCCCGCCATGAATGGTTTCGACTTGCTGAACCTGTTGCGTGCTTCGAATATTCCGCAAGCTAAGACTATACCCGTGATTGCTGTGACTGCCCGTAGTGATATGCAACGTGAAGAGTTTCTGAAACATGGTTTTGCCGGAAGCTTGCACAAACCATTTATGGTGAATGAACTGTTTGCAGAATTGGATATTGAAAAAAGAGAAACAGGTCTTGTTACTCCGCAGAATCACGTAGAAACGGATGCTGTACAGACGGATAGGGTTGCAACTGAAGCAGTTTCTGTTTCTGCATTAAACTTCGCTGCTCTCACTGCTTTCTCAGGTGATGATCCTGATGCGGCAAAATCTATCCTGGAAAGTTTTGTCACAGAAACACGCCTGAATTCTGATCGCTTGCGGCAGGCATTAGATGCTGAAGATACAGATGGCATAGCTGCCATGGGGCATAAGATGCTTCCTCTGTTTACTTTACTGGGAGCCAATGAGCTTGTTGCTTTATTGAAAGAGCTTGAAGACTCACGCGGGCAAGTATTCAGTGAAAAGATAAAAGAGAAATCCTTTTCAGCACTTGCTCAGATTGAAGATGTCGTGGCACAGGTAGAGGAATAAATAGCCTTTTTCTCTTCTGCATCAACCAAATGTCGTTAGAATTTGTTTACTTTGTAACGATTTAAACACTGACTATCGATTGACGTCCTAATGAGAAGAAAATGGTTGAAATGGGTGGTGTGGATACTGCTCACCCCTATCATATTGTTTGTAATACTGATGGTATTGCTTTATATCCCTCCCGTACAGAACCTGATACGGAAGCAAGCCACTGCCATCGCATCCGAGGCAACGGGTATGGATATATCTGTTGAGCGCATCGACCTCCGCTTTCCGCTGAACCTGCTGGTACGCGGTGTGCAGGTCATTCAGCCTATACAGGCAGATAGACAAATTTCCTCTGCTCCCGGCGACTCCCTTGCCGTGAAACAGGTTTCCGATACCCTGCTGACACTGGAAAGCCTGAACGTGCGCGTGCAGGCATGGCCGCTGATACGCGGAAAAGTAGAACTGGACGAGGTTACTGTGAACGGAGTTTTCCTAAACTCTGCCGATTTGATAGAGGGTATCCGCATACGTGGTGTGCTGGGGCGTTTCTTCCTTGAAAGTCACGGCATAGACCTGAAGAAAGAAGATGCTGTCATCAACCGTGTGGAACTGAGTGATACTCATATGCTCGTTGTGATGAACGACACTACCACTGCCGAACCGGATACCACGACTACCGCCCTTAACTGGAAAGTGGCTTTACACAAGTTGGCACTGAAAAACGTTTCCGTTGATTTACAAATGCCGCTGGATTCCATGCGTCTTGCTGCCCGTCTGGGTGATGCAGAGGTGGATGATGCGGTTGCTGACCTGGGTGGACAGATGTACGGTCTGAAGAAATTTGAGTTGAGCAGTACTACAGTAAACTATGATACGGGTAGCCAATTGCTCAGTGCCATTAATAGCCTGATAGATACCGGTAGTCTTGCAGCTACCGATAGTACCGGTGTGAAACCTGTCCCGGGCTTCGATGCTTCGCACATCGCCTTGCGGGATATTCGCATTGGAGTGGACTCCGTGCTTTATCATGGACGGAACATAAATGCCGTTATCCGGGAATTCTCCATGAACGAGCGTTCCGGCCTGAGCATCACTTCACTGACGGGACGGGTATTTGCTGATTCCACTGTTATTCAGGTGCCTTCTTTAAAATTGCTTACCCCACACAGTGAAATGGATTTCACCGCCCAGACTTATTGGGAATTGGTAGAAATTCCCACTTCCGGACGACTCTCCGTCCGTTTCAATGCCCGTATCGGCAAGCAGGATGTAATGCTCTTTGCAGGTGACTTGCCTGATACATTCAAGGATGCATATCCTTTCCGCCCTCTTACCATCCGTGCCGGTACGGAAGGTAACTTCAAGCAGATGCAGATTTCCCGCTTCAATATCGACCTGCCGGGTGCTTTCACCTTGAATGGTGGTGGTGAGATTTGGAACCTTACCGACAGTTTGACGCGCAACGGAAGCATTGACTTTGATATCCGGACACAGAACCTGAATTTCCTTACCGGATTGACAGGTGTCACTCCCGACGGCTCTATTGTTGTGCCGGACAGTATGCACCTTGCTGCGCGACTTGGTTTGGATGGCCCCAATTATGATGCCAGCCTGAAATTGAAAGAACGCGAAGGGCTGTTGAATCTGCTGGCTCGTTACAACACTTCTACCGAAGCCTATCAGGCAGACCTTCATGTGGATGCCTTGCAAGTGCACCACTTCCTGCCTAAAGATTCTATCTATACACTTTCGGCTAAGGTTGCCGCCAAAGGAAAAGGATTCGATCCCGCCAACCACCGTACCGTGGCTGCTGTACAAGCTTCTCTCGGTGAATTACAATACGGACACTGGAATATCTCCGGCATCGACCTGACAGCCGGATTGAAATCCGCTCTTGCCACTGTACACATGACGAGCGACAATGCCCTGCTGAAGATGCAGGCGGATGCAGATATGCGTCTTGACCGTAAATACCTGGATGGCAAGGTGGCTATGAATGTGGAGAATGTCGGTCTGCATGAGTTAGGTATTTCTCCTAAACCATTGAAGCATCCTTTCGCTTTCACTCTTGGTGCCGAAGCACGCCATGATTCTATCAAGATGAGCATGGATGCAGGCGACCTCGACTTTCAGTTCCGTGCCCGCAGCACCTTGCAGAAACTGATGGATCAAGGTACTGCCTTTGCCACACTTCTTACCCGGCAGATAGAATTGAAGCAACTCGACCATGCAGAATTACGGAAAGCACTGCCCTCAGCCGGTATGCAACTGAAAGCCGGTAAGCAGAACCCTGTCAGCTATTTCCTGGCAACCAAGGATATTTCTTTTGATGACTTTATATTGCGTTTCGGCACCACGCCTCGACGCGGTATCAATGGACGTACTGCTATACATGGGCTGCGTATGGACTCCTTACAACTGGATACCATTTTCTTTGCTATCAGTCAGGACACTGCACGCATGAAGTTACAGGGTGGTGTTATAAATGGTCCGAAGAACCCGCAGTTTGTCTTCCGCAGTACACTGACGGGTGAAATCCGTAATGAAGATGCCGAACTGACCCTGAATTATGTGGATGCGAAGGGAGATACCGGACTCGATCTGGGTATCAATGCCCGTCCTTTGATAGAGGGCCGGGGTAGGGGTAATGGTATTGCCTTCCGCCTGACACCTGCCGAGCCTATCATTGCTTTCCAGAAGTTCCACTTTGTAGATAACAGCGATTGGATTTATCTGCACAAGAATATGCGCGTCTACGCTAATGTCGACATGGACAGTGAGGACGGACTCTGCTTCCGTATGCAGTCCGACCGGTCTGACACTGTCTCTTTACAGAATATAAATCTGGAATTAATCCGTTTCCGCTTGGATAAACTAAGTGGCATTCTGCCTTATATGCCCCGTATCACGGGACTTTTCTCTGCGGAAGCAAACTATATACAAACAGCAACCTCCCTGCAAGTTTCCGCTGAAGCCGGTGTGGAAAAGCTGACTTACGAACGCCAGCCGGTAGGTAACATCGGACTGGGCGCCACATGGCTTCCGGGTGATAAAGGCACGCACTATCTGAATGCCTATTTCCGGTCGGGAGATCAGGAGGTGCTGACTGCCGATGCCGTATTAACTCAGAAGAACGGACGTGATTCGCTTGAAGTCAACACCACTTTCGAGCATTTCCCGCTTTCCCTTGCTAATGCCTTTATGCCCGATCAGGTCGTTACTTTCACAGGTGACATTGACGGTGGACTTTATATCAATGGAGATATGGAGAAACCGAAGATGAGCGGCGATCTTTCATTAGACAGTGTTTCTGTCTACGCCCGTCAGGCAGGTGCTCGCTACTGGTTCGACAATCGTCCGTTGAAGATAGAGAATAACCAGCTTATATTTAATAAGTTTGCTATATATACCACCAGTCGTAACCCCTTCACGATAGACGGAAACGTAGACTTCCGGAATATGGATCGGCCGACAGCAAACCTGACCTTGCGTGCACAGAATTATACTCTGCTCGATGCACCCCGCACACGCGAGAGTATGCTTTACGGTAAAATCTTCGTGGACCTGAACGCTACCGTACGCGGTCCGCTGGATGGACTGACCATGCGCGGAAACATGAATCTGCTGGGTAATACGGATGTAACCTACGTGCTGACCGATTCGCCCTTGACAGTAGAAGACCGTTTGGGTGAACTCGTTACATTCACTTCCTTTACGGATACTACTTCGGTACAGGCAACGGAAGTTCCCACCATGTCGCTTGGCGGTATGGACATGTTGATGTCTGTGCATATTGATGATGCCGTACGCTTACGTGCCGATCTCAGCCCCGACCGCAGCAGCCGTGTGGAACTGGAAGGTGGAGGTGATCTGAATCTTCAATATACTCCGCAAGGCGATCTCACATTGTCCGGTCGCTATACGCTGATCGGTGGTATGATGAAATATGCCTTGCCCGTTATTCCTCTGAAAGAGTTCCAGTTTGTCAACGGAAGCTATGTGGACTGGACGGGTAATCCGATGAACCCTTCGCTCAACCTGACTGCTACGGAGCGTGTCCGCGCTTCCGTATCCGATGGTGATGACGGTGGTTCGCGTATGGTGAACTTCGACGTTTCCATCAGCATCAAGAACCGTTTGGAGAACCCTGATTTGAGTTTTAATCTGAGTGCCCCTGAAGATGCCACTGTGCAGGGTGAGCTGGCAGGAATGAGCGCCGATGAACGAAGCAAGCAGGCCATCACCATGCTTGCCACCGGTATGTATCTTTATAACAGCGGAAAAGGTGGTGGTTTAACCATGGGTTCCGCACTGAACAGTGTGCTGCAAAGCCAGATTAATTCACTGACTGGGAACCTGAAGAATGCTTCCCTCAGTGTGGGCATTGAAGACCGTACTGCCGCCGAAACGGGCGATAAACAGACGGACTACAGTTTCCGCTATTCGCAGCGTTTCTTCAATGATCGTGTACAGATCATTATCGGTGGAAAAGTGTCCAGTGGCGCCAATGCAACGAATGACGTAGAATCGTTCATCGATAATATTTCTTTGGAATATCGTCTGGATAATAGTGGTACACGCTATGTCCGCGTATTCCACAACAAGAACTATGAAAGTGTGCTCGACGGTGAGATAACCGAGACAGGTGTCGGCCTTGTGCTTCGCCGGAAAATGGACCGCCTGAGTGAGCTGTTCATATTCAAGAGAAAGAAGAAAGTAGAACCTGTAAGCGAATAGTGTAAAAGAAATAGCAATAGTATGATGCCTCTCAAATCATTCTCAGTTCTCCTCCTCCCGGGAGGAGGAGTACCCGAAGGGGGAGGTGCTAGGCACATACATAAATTCTTAATACATAGAAGAATAAAATGAAGAAACTTGTATATATACTCCTTGCAACCCTGCTTCTGGCAGCCTGCTCCACTACTAAGCACCTGCCTGAAGGCGAAGTGCTCTACACCGGTCAGAAGCCGATGATTGTAGAGAACCGCTCCGATACCAAGGTAGGCGAAACCGCTATGGAAGAAGTGGAAGCCGCCCTTGCCAAAGCCCCCAATAACTCTCTGCTCGGTAGTTCCGAATATCGTATCCCTTTTCCTTTCGGACTGTGGGTGTACAATGGTTTTGGAAAGTACAAGAAAGGTTTCGGAAAGTGGATATTCAACCGCTTTGCCGCTACTCCCGTGCTCATATCCTCCGTTAATCCGGACATCCGGCAGAAAGTAGCGACAAATATCCTGCACGATTATGGGTACTTTAATGGTACAGTAAGCTATCAAACTTTCGTTAATCCCAAGGACAGTCTGAAAGCCAAGTTGCAATACACGGTCGATATGCGCAACCCGTACTTTATTGATACCGTTTATTATAGGGGATTCAACAGTACCACCATGCAGATTATCAACCTCGGCCGCCGTCGCTCTCTAATCAGTCCGGGTGAACAGTTCAATGTTACCGATCTTGATGGTGAGCGTACCCGCATCAGCGGCCTGCTGCGTAATATGGGGTATTACTATTTTCGCCCTGACTATCTGACTTACCAGGCCGATACAACCCTCGTTCCCGGTGGGCACGTCAGCCTGCGCATGATCCCCGTTCCGGGTATGCCGAAGGATGCCGAACGTCCTTTCTTCGTAGGTAAAACCAATTTCTATCTCCAAGGTCCGCAAGGACAAATGCCCAATGATAGTCTCTACTACAAGACTTTCTGGATACACTATTACGATAAACTGAAGATACGTCCCAATATGCTTCACCGTTGGCTGAACTACCAAGGTTATCAACGGAAACGGCAGGAACTGGATAAGGGAGGTATGCGCCGTCGTCCGGAAAAGTTGTATAGCCAGTATCGGCAAACACGTATCCAGGAGCGTCTGGCAAGTGTAGGTATTTTCCGTTATCTGGAGATGCAGTACACGCCCCGCGATACGGCACTCGTTTCCGATACGTTGGACGTGAATATCCGTGCTATGCTGGATAAACCGTATGATGCCGAACTGGACTTCAATGTTACGATGAAAAGTAATAACCAGACCGGCCCCGGTGCCGCCTTCACCGTAACGAAGAACAACGTCTTCGGCGGTGGTGAAACCTGGAATGTGAAAGTAAACGGCTCTTATGAATGGCAGACGGGTAAGAACAGCAGCTCGCTGATGAATAGTTACGAGTTGGGCTTATCTTCTGCACTTACCTTTCCGCGTATCGTCTTTCCCCGGATGGGTACCAAGGAATATGATTTCCCGGCTTCCACCACCTTCCGTGTTTATATAGACCAGATGAACCGTGCCAAGTACTATAAACTGCTTGCGTTCGGTGGAAACGTTACGTATGACTTTCAGCCTGTGCCTACCCGGAAACACAGTATCACGCCCTTCCAACTGACATTTAACGTGTTGCGTAATCCGACTGCGGCTTTTGAGGAAATACAAGCTCAGAATCCGGCCCTTTACATCAGCCTCCGTAATCAGTTTATTCCCAAAATGGAATATACATACACTTATGATAATGCTTCTCTCCGCACAGTCCGTAACCCCATTTGGTGGCAGACTACATTCGGCTCTGCCGGTAACCTGACCTCTTTGGTTTACAAGGCATTCGGACAGTCGTTTAGCAAAGAAGATAAGAAACTGCTGGGAGTTCCTTTCGCACAATTCCTGAAGCTGAATTCGGAGTTCCGTTATCATTACAGGATAGATAAGAACCAGATGATTGCTTCCCGTATTGCAGGAGGATTTATCTGGTCCTATGGAAATGCGACGACTGCACCATATACCGAACAGTTCTACATAGGTGGTGCCAACAGTATCCGTGCCTATTCTGCACGCAGTATCGGCCCCGGTGGCTATCCACCCGATAAAGAGAAAAAGTATTCCTATATCAACCATGTGGGTGATATCCGTATGGAAGCAAACGTGGAATATCGTTTCCGAATTCTTGGTGATTTGCACGGAGCTATCTTCCTTGATGCAGGTAATGTCTGGCTGATGCGTAAAGATAAAGACCGTCCCGATGGACAATTGACGTTGAAGAATTTCCCGAAACAGGTTGCTTTGGGTACAGGTGCCGGTTTGCGCTACGACCTGGACTTCCTTGTATTTCGTTTCGACTGGGGTGTGGCACTGCATGATCCGTATGATACGGGAAAGAAGGGATATTATAATATTCCGAAGTTTAAAGATGGTATGGCATGGCATTTTGCTATCGGCTATCCGTTCTAACGGTGAGTTTTGTACGATAGAGCTAAAATATGAACCAATTGTCTACCTTTCTTGACTTTATTTTTTGTAATTTTGCCCCGTAATCAAAACAAGGATACACTAACCTTTTTAAATAATAACTAAGTATGAAACCAACTTTATTCTTATTGGCAGCCGGAATGGGCAGCCGTTACGGTGGCTTGAAGCAATTGGACGGACTGGGTCCGAATGGCGAAACTATTATGGACTATTCAATTTATGACGCCATTAACGCCGGATTTGGTAAGCTCGTTTTCGTAATCCGTAAGGATTTTGAGAAAGACTTCCGTGATAAAATTATTTCAAAATATGAAGGTCATATCCCGTGCGAATTGGTATTCCAGTCTATCGACGATCTGCCCGAAGGCTTCACTTGTCCCGAAGGTCGTACGAAACCTTGGGGAACCAACCATGCCGTAATGATGGGTGCTGATGTAATTCAGGAACCGTTTGCTGTTATCAATTGCGACGACTTCTATGGTCGCGACTCTTTCCAGGTAATGGGTAAGTTCCTTTCTGCACTGCCCGAAGGTTCAAAGAATGTATATTCAATGGTAGGTTTTCGCATTGGCAATACATTGAGCGATAGCGGTACTGTATCTCGCGGTCTTTGCGGTACGGATGCCAACAACCTGCTGACTTCTGTTGTAGAACGCACTAAGATCCAGCGTATGGATGGCGAAGTGAAATACATTGACGATAATGGCGAATGGGCAGCTACTCCCGAAACTACTCCGGTAAGTATGAACTTCTGGGGCTTTACTCCCGATTACTTTGCATATAGCTGCGATTTCTTCAAGAGTTTCCTGAGCGATCCGAAGAATATGGAAAATCTGAAAAGTGAGTTCTTCATCCCGTTGAT
>OGLT01000394.1_pt1 | contig 36497 bp, 30 predicted proteins | sample 1572911 | NCBI WGS metagenome assembly OGLT01 (sample SAMEA2582014, study PRJEB24529) | metagenome | biome: Human gut stool | place: China | collected 2011 | reverse complement strand
TCCCCGGCTTTATGATCCAGGGCGGCTGCCCGCTGGGCAACGGCACCGGCGGCCCCGGCTGGAGCATCAAGGGTGAGTTTGCTGCCAATGGCGTCAACAACCCGATCAAGCACACCCGCGGCGTCATCAGCATGGCCCGCAGCATGAGCCCGAACAGCGCCGGCAGCCAGTTCTTCATCATGCACCAGGATGCCCCCCATCTGGACGGCCAGTATGCCGCATTCGGCAATGTCGTGGCCGGTATGGACGTGGTGGACAAGATCGCTGCAGTCGCCACCGACTGGAACGACAAGCCCAAGACCCCGGTCCGGATGAAGACCGTCGAGCTCATCGAGGGCTGAATCACGATCTGAAGAAGAGCTTTCCGCCGCAGGGCGAACTTCACCCCATGTGTTAGACAGTATACTGTCTAACACATGGGGTGTTTTGTATGCCGAAAGGGCACCGTAAGTACAATGGAGCACGGATCAGATTTTTGTCAATCCCGGCTGTCCGCCTCCAGCAGCGCGCGCTTCACGCTGATGAGGCTCTGCGGACTCACGGAGAAGCTGCGCAGGCCGAGTTTCAGGTACTGCACGGTGTTGGCCGGGTTGCCGACGGCCAGACCGCAGATGGTCACGGGGATCTGGCCTGCGTCCGCCGCCTCCACGACCATGGCAATGAGCTTTTTCATCGCGTGGCTGGCCGGGCGGTAGTAGCGCTCGGCGATGGAGAGGTCGCGGTCCACGGCATGGGTGTACTGGATGAGGTCGTTCGTCTCAATGACGAAGAACTCACACCCGTGGGCCACGAATTCTTCCGCCGTCAGGCAGGCCGACGGTACACTGAGCATGACGCCGAAGGGCATCTTCTCGTTGAAGCGCTCCCCCCGCTCCCGCAGGTGCTGGCGGCAGTGCTCCACCAGCTTCATGGCTTCGTCCCAGTCTTCCAGATTGGTCACCATCGGGAACATCACCCGCAGCGGGCCGTCTGCCGCCGCACGGAACAGCGCACAGATCTGGGTCTCGAATTGATGGGGGCGGCGCAGGCTGCTGCGGATGCCCCGCAGGCCCAGCTTGGAGGACTCCGGCCCCTGATGGGCGTCGGCCACGGTGCGGTCTGCGCCAAAATCAAAGGTGCGCACCGTGACCACCCCGCCCTTTGCCGCCGCCAGGCAGGAGTGATAGAACACATACTGCTCCTGCTCGTCCACCGGGCGGCCCGGCAGCATCATGTAACCGCTGCGCAGCAGACCCACGCCGGACGCGCCGGACTGCCGCGCCGTTTCGATGTCCTCCTGCCCGAAGCAGTTGGCCAGCAGTTCAAAGGGCTGGCCGTCCTTCGTCCGGCACGGCAAGGCGCAGACGCGGTTCATCTCCTCGTTCTCCCACTGCTTCTCGCAGATGCGGGACATCGCCTGCTGGCGGGTCACGGCATCCGGGTCGAGGATGCACTCGCCGTTGTCGGCGTCCAGGATAGCCGTGCGGCCGTCGCAGTCGTTCAGAAAATCGCTGCCCACCTGCACGATGCCGGGGATGTGCATGGCCCGCGCAATGATGGCCGCATGACTCTGCTTGTTGCCTTCTGCCGTGATGATGCCCAGGATCATTCCGGCGGGCACACTGAACAGGTCGCTCGGCATGAGCACCTCTGCCGCCAGGATGACGGGGTGGTCCAGCGCCAGCCAGACGCGGGGGCGATTGGTCAGGATGTTCACCACGCGGCGGGCGGCATCGAGGATGTCCACGCTGCGCAGCTGCATATAGGCGTTGTCTTCCATCTGGGCCAGCTGGTCGGCATAACGGCGGCCGGCCCGGTCTACGGCTTCGGCTGCGCCGACGCCCGCCTTGATCTGGAACCGGACTTCGTTCATGAAGCCCTCGTCCTCCAGCATCATACTCTGGAACAGGAAGATGGCCTGTTCGGTGGGGCCGCTGCGCTCAGCCATCGAGTCCAGCTCGGCCTGTGCCGTCTTGACGGCCCGGTCCAGCAGCCGCTGTTCCCGGTCCGGGTTGAACGGCCCTGTGCCGAAGCTCTCGGTCCTGCGCTCCACACGGCTCACCTGCCCCAGCACCAGGCCGGACGAGGCGGCATATCCCTGATAGACTTTCATTCCTCCGTCACCTCCGTCGGGGCAGGCGCGGTCAGTGTGCGGAAGACCAGCGCCTGCAGGAATGTATTGGGCAGCAGCGCTGCCCATGCGGCCTGCGCCGCGTTTCCGCTGCCCTCGAACAGCGGTTCAAATCCCTCGATGCGGGTGCGGTCACAGGTCTCCAGAAACGCCTTTGCCAGCGTCTCCACGGTGTAATACCGGGTGGGGTCCACGCCCACATCCTCGGCGGCCGCTTCCAGCGGGGCCAGCTCTGCGTCCTGCATGTTGGCCAGCTTGAGCGCCAGGTCTGCCGTCAGTGTCACCGGGTACTTTGCCTTCACCGCCTTCTGCACGGCGTCGAACCGCTGCCGGAATGCGGCCGCGTCCTGTGCGGTCTGCTCGTTCTTCGCCACCGCATAGGCACAGCCGCGCAGCCGCCCGAAGGCCCGCAGGGTGTCGTAATAGCCCAGCTCGATGTTCCGTCTGGCGGTGTCCGGGTCAAAGTGGAGGATATCGCCCAGCTCCCAATAGCTGCGCACCATGGTGGTGGGCAGGCCGGTGCGGTTGGGCAGGGTGATGCCCACCCCCTCCAGATCGACACAGACCAGCTCCTCGGCCCCCATTTTCTGGGCCAGCGCCGTGGGCATGTTGTCGCGGTAGCCGCCGTCCAGAAACTGCACCCCGTCGATCTGTTTGGCCCGCAGCGCCGGGAAGCAGGCAGCCGAAGCCAGCAGGTAATCCTTCACTTTGCCCTTCGGGATCTCTTCCAGCGGCAGCTCACGGGGCTTCAGGCCCCGCTTTTCCACCGTGACGAGCCCGAACCGGATGGGCGAGGCGCGCAGCGCGTCCTCGTCCAGCACCCGCTCCACGATCTCTTCCAGCGGGGTGACATCCATGCCGCCCGCGCGCACCACGTCCCGCAGGAACTGGTGCAGCTCGGTCAGGTTCCGGGTCTCCTCCGGCAGCTCCATCACGTCCTGGCTGCGGATGCTGGTCCACATATCCCGTGCGGTCTCGTACAGGTCCAGCGCGAACATCGCGCCGTTCAGGCTGCCCACACTGGTGCCGGTGATGATCTGCGGGTTCCAGCCGAGTTCGGTCAGGGCACGCCAGACGCCCACCTGATAGCTGCCGCGGGCCCCGCCGCCGGCAAGCACCAGCGCCTTTCTGGGGGTATCGTTCTGCGCCATCCAATACGCCTCCTTGTCGTCCGATTCAAACCTGCAAAAAGTATACCATATTTTCGGAAAAATTTCTCCCTGTTTTTGGAACAAAAAGCGTGGTATAATTTAGTAAATTATGACTGTGAGGAGGACTGCATGAACTGCAACCAATGGATCTTTGATATGGACGGCACCCTGACCGACAGCATGACTGCGGTGTGGGAGAACGCCCCGCTGGCGCTGCTGCGCCGCTACGGCCGCACCCCAAGGGCCGACCTGCGCTCCACGCTCCTGAGCATGGGCATGGCGGACGGGGCGCAGTACCTCATCCGCGAATACGCGCTGCCCCTGCGGCCGGAGGACTACTTCGGCGTGATGCGCTCGGTCATCGCCGAGCTGTACGAGACCGTGGAGCTAAAACCCGGTGTGCGGGAGCTGCTGGCCCGCCTCAAGGCCGAGGGTGCCCGGATGTGCATCTGCTCCAACACCTGGAGCGACCAGTGCAAAGCAGTGCTCACCCGCCTGGGCGTGGACGACTGCTTCGAGTTCTACATCGAAGCCCAGGGCCCCCTGCACAAGAGCCGCCCGGACGTCTTTTTCGCGGCCTTACAGCGCCTCGGCGGCATCGACCCGCACCGCTGCGCCGTCTGCGAGGATTCCCTCTACGCGGCCCGCACCGCCCACGACGCCGGCTTTTACGTCATCGGCATCGCCGACGCCGCCAGCGCCGCCGATGAACCCGCCCTCCGCCGCATCAGCGACCAGTTCCTGACCCGGTGGGCGGAGTTGAAGTTCTGACAAAAAGAGGCCTTGCCCGTTGGACAAGACCTCTTTTCTATCGTTTATCGTTCCAAAAACTTCCGGAAGGCTGCCCTCACGGCGGCTTCGCGGCCGCGGGGGATGGGGACGCGGGCACCGCTGCGCATCCACAGCTCCCCTACGGACAGCTGCGATGCCGCCGCCAGGTTGACCACATAGGAGCGGTGGGGCTGCAAAAAGCGCCGGTCGGCCAGCAGCGGCTTTGCCACTTCGGAGAAGGGCACCCGCAGCGAGAGCGAGGCCACATCCTCGCCGCTGGCAAGGTGGAAATGCACCACATGGTGGGTGCATTCCAGATACTCGATGTCCGCAAAGGGGAGGGCCCGCAGGCCGGTCGACGTCGTCACCGGGATGACGGGACCGTACTCCGGCTCGGTGGCGCGGTCCAGCAGGGCCGTGAGCTGTTCGGGCCGGAAGGGGATCTGCAAATACTGCATCGCATCCACCCGGAACGCCTCGTAGGCGTAGGCGGGCGTGTGGGCCAGAAAGGCCAGCGGTGCCCGCACCCCGCGCTGCCGCAGCTGTGCCGCCGCCTGCAGACCTGCCGCCGGGTTTGCCGCTGTCAGCTCGATGAGATACAGCTCGAACCGGCTGCCCGCATCCTCTTTCCGGAGCAGTGCCCCCGCGTCCTCCAGCTGTTCCACGATGCAGGCGTCGGCCCGGCGGGCATAATATTCAAGGCAGTGCCGCTGCACCCGCCCCCGCAGCACCGCATCCGGGCTGCAGACCGCAATGTGAAAGATCATTTTTTTAATTTCTTCCTCCTGCCCGGCCTTCCGGGCGCTTGCATTTTGCGCCGCACGGGAGTATAGTTACTATAAAATCAGAAAAGGAGACGCCGCCATGAATCAGCCCCTTGTCAGCATCATCCTGCCCGTGTACAACGCCCAGAACCATCTGGCCCGCTGCGTGGGCAGCATCTGCGCACAGACCTATTCCAACATCGAGATCATCATCCTGAACGACGGTTCCAAGGACCAGAGCCTGCCCGTCTGCGAAGAGTTCCGCGCCAAAGACCCCCGCATCGTGCTGGTGGACAAGGAAAACTCCGGCGTAGCGGACACCCGCAACCTGGGCCTGAAGCTGGCCGGCGGCAAGTATGTGCAGTTCGTGGACAGCGACGACTATCTCGACCCGGACTTCACAGCCGCTCTCGTGGCCGCGGCCGAGGAGCACACCGCCGACCTCGTCATCGCGCCCTACAAGATGGTCATCCCGGCGGGCGCTTCCAAGCCCGAACAGGTGCTCGATAAGATCCAGGACGAGCTGGGCGTCATGAGCGTCGCCCGGCCCCCGGAAATGCGGGAGTACGGCTTTCTGCCCGCAGGCATTTACGACAAGGACACCTTCGCCCTCCGCCTGATGGACAAGCCCGCCTCCTATTTTTACAGTGTGCTCTGGAACAAGCTCTACCGCCGCGACCTCCTGACCCGGAACGACATCCAGTTCGTCAGCGAGATGCACTGGGCCGAAGACCTCGTCTTCAACCTGCGGTATATCCAGTACGCCGAGACCTTCGTTTCCATCGGCAAGGCCGGTTATTACTACGTCCAGAACCCGCAGAGCATCTGCCACACCCAGGTCCACGTATCCACCGTGGTGCAGAACAAGCTGCAGGTGTTCCGCTATTACAAAGACCTCTACACCCGTCTGGGCATGTATGAGGAGGTGCGCCCCCAGCTGTACAAGTTCTTGGTGGACATCGCCGAGAGCACCTACCCCTCCGGCCCGTTCAAAAAGGCCATTGATGAGGCAAAAGCCTACTGGAAAGAGCACAAACCGGAACAGGAATGATAACAAAAATCGAGAGGCCGATGGCCTCTCGATTTTCGTTATGAGAGGTTACGCTCCGATGGCGGCGCACTTCTTGGCCAGCCAGTCGCGCTCCTCCTCGGTCAGGCGGGGAGCGAGCTTGGTGAAGACCTCGCGGTGGTAGGCGTTCAGCCACTCGATCTCGTCCTTGGTCAGGATGCCGGGCACCACAGGCGAGGTGGCGATGGGCACAAAGGTCAGCGGGCGGAAGGCCAGGAAGGTGCCGTACTGGTTGTCGGCCTTGTGGTAGCACTCCAGCTCGTTCTCGATGCGGATGCCGACGACGCCGCTCTCGTAGACACCCGGCTCATCGGTGACGATCATGCCCGGCTGGAACACGGTGGTGTTGCGGCCGTTCAGAGCGTGGGGGCCTTCGTGGACATTGCCCACGAAGCTGACGCTGTGGCCGGTGCCGCAGCGGTAATTGATGAGGTGCTGCCACAGCGGCTCACGGGCGATGGTATCCAGCATGTGGCCGTCGCAGTAGTTCAGCCAGACGGCTTTGGCAATGTCGATATGGCACTGCAGCGTCCAGGTGTAGAACCGCTTTTCGTCCTCGGTCAGCTCGCCCAGCGGGTAGGTGCGGGTGATGTCGGTGGTGCCGTCCATGTAGGTCGCACCGCTGTCCACCAGCAAAAAGCCCTTCTTTTCGAGCTTGGCGTGGTCTTCCTCGGTGGCGTGGTAGTGCATCATGGCCGCGTTGCCGCCGTAGGCTGCAATGGTGCCGAAGCTCTCCACGATGAACTTGTCCTGTGCCGAGCGGTACTTGTGGAGGATCTCGTCCACGGTCAGCTCCGTCAGCTCTTCGCCTGCGGCCAGACGCTCTTCCAGCTCCTTCTGGAACCGCACCATGGCCACGGCATCGCGCAGATGGGCCTCACGGTCGTGGTTCAGCTCGGTCTCGTTCTTCACGCCCTTCATCGGCAGCAGCGGGTCGGCCTCGTCCTTGACGGTCAGGGCCGGGTTGTTGTTCAGCGTCTCGTAGACCGCATAGTTGACGGAAGCCGGGTCGGCCAGAACGGTCTGGGCCTCGGTCTCTGCGGCCAGGAAGGTGAGGATGTCGTCATATTCGGCGATCTCGACGCCGTTCTCCTTCAGCTCAGCAGCGGCCTCCGCGCCCAGACGACGGGTGTTGATGAAGAGGACGGCACGGTCCCCGGTCACATAGCAGTAGGCCATGGCATAGGGGGTGCACTGGATGTCCATCGCGCGGAGGTTCAGCAGCCATGCCAGGTTGTCCAGCTTGCCCACCAGCTGGGCCGTGCAGCCCAGCTCCTTGAGCTTGGCCCGCATCTGCTCCAGCTTCTCGGCGGGGGCAAAGCCCGCATACTCCTTGCTCAGGAGCCAGGCCGGGGTCTCCGGCAGAGCGGGGCGGCCCTCGGTCCACAGCTCATCTTCCAGATTCAGGGTCTTGATGGTGCCGTGCTTGGCGTCCAGCGCTTTCTGTACGCTGCGCACCAGCTGACAGGAAGCGGTCAGGCCGCACAGGCCCAGCACACCGCCTTCCGGCAGGGCATCGGCGCAATACTGCTCCACGGTGGGCACGCCCGGCTCGCCCATCCGTTCCAGCTCGATCTCGGTGCCCGCGATCTCCTTTTCGGCCTGCACAAAATAGCGGCCATCGGCCCACAGGGCGCTCTTGTCTCTGGTCACGACGAAGTTCGAGTTCTCGCCGTGGAAGCCGGAGAAATAGGTCAGGGAGGTGTAGTGGTCGGGCAGATACTCGCTGGAGTGCGGGTCGCCCACCGGGATGAGGTAGAGGTCCACGCCATTGGCGTCCATGGCGGCGCGCAGCGCAGCCAGACGCTCAGGGACTGTATTCATGCTCATGATAAAAGCCTTCTTTCTTACATTTGCCGGAAAAACGTCCGGCGGCGGTTCTCGCTGGCTCCTATTGTATCATTCCGGCGCACGGATTGCAATTGCCCCGGCCGTTTTACTCCAACGGGGTGAAACGGCGCTTATTCGTCCGCCGTCTTTGATCTCAGATCCAGCTCCGGCATCAGCTCCTCGCTGATGATGGTGAGCATCTGTTCCATTTTGTCCACGTCCTCGGCGGGGAAGCGCTCCCGCACACGCTCGACCACGGTGTGCAGGTAGGAATAGCTGATGTTGTAATACTCGAAATACTTCTGGGTGGGGCGCAGGTGGTACTCGCGCCGGTCCTTGGCGGACTGGATCTTTTCCACGTAGCCCTTGCGCATCAGGCTGCCGATCTTATACGCCGCGTTGGGGGTAGAGATCTTCATCATCCGCGAGAACTCCGCAATGGTGGGCTCGCCCATGGCCATGATGCCCTCCATGCAGAAGGACTCCACCGTGGTCAGGGTCGCCTCGCGGGTGGCAAAGCGCTGAAACACGTTCTGATAGAAGTGCAGCTTGAATTTTGTGTAAACGTCGTTGAATGCTTTTTCCAGCATGGTGCGGCTCCTTCCGATCGCTCAATTTCCTTTAGTATACCATGTTTTTTCCCAGAAGCAACGGAATTTTTCCGTTTTGAAACAAAGGGCCCCCCAGCCCATGCAGGCCGGGAGGTCCTTTGCGTTAAGGGGGGACGCTCACTGCGTCGGGGATGTTCAGGTGGTGCCGAGGAGCTTTTTGAGCCGGAGCCATGCGCCGAAGACGTCCATCTTGGTGACATAATGGTCCGGGTCAAAGAAGGACGCATCCTTCTTGTCGGCCGCGTCCATCAGGCCGTTCTGGACCGCCCAGCGGGTGGCCTTTTGCAGCTCGATCTCTTCGGCGGGGATATCGCCGTAAAGGGTGGGCAGAGCCACCTCCGGTTTGCCTGCGGTCTCCCACAGGAGCAGCGCCAGCGCACGGCGGTCGGTCGGCACCGGCACACCCTGGGGCAGCGCATTGGCGAGGTAGAGGTCTACGCCCAGGCTCACGCCCTGCCACACCACGATGCCTGCGGCTGCGCCGCCCACCGCGATGGTCGCCGCCGTTGCCAGCGGAGAGGGCGCTGCGTCCTCGATGATCTCCGCCGAGCGGTACTGCGCCCGGATGGTCACATCCTCGGCGGGCATCTGGAAGGTCATGGCCTCGGCCCGGTAATCGACGTTGATATCGCCGCTGAGCTTGCTCGACGAAATGCTCCACATGTCAAACGTCATGCCGTCCGGGATCTCGCTCTGGTCCAGCACCACGGTCAGGGTGTCGTTCTCCTTGGCGGAAACGGACGTCTTGCCGTCGATCGTGCCGCCGATGACGGTCACGGTGTAGGTGGTGGGTTCAGGTTCCGGTTTGGGTTCGGGTTTCGGTTCGGGTTTCGGTTCAGGTTTCGGTTCCGGTTTCGGTTCCGGTTCGGGTTCCGGCTTGGTGATGAGCTCGCCGTTCAGCACCACGTCATCGTCCGGCATGGTAAAGGTCACGGTCTTCTTGTCGACGCCGTAGCTGCTTTCTGCGATGGGCTGGCCGTTCAGGCTGAAAATCTCGGTGTCGGCAGTGATGGTCACTTCCTTCGTCGTGGCATTGCTGGTCACGACGTAGGGGGCCCAATCCGCAGACACACCGTTGACTTTCTCGATCTTGGCTTTGGAGGAGGCTGCATCCCAAGTGATGTTGTGGCCACCTGTTACGTTGATTAGAGTTGCATTGCCGTTGAACACGCCGCCGGTCACGGTGCCGCTGTTTGTCACACTGCCCGCGAAGGTGCCGTCAGAGATCGTTCCTCCGGCGTTGTTTTCCACTGTTCCTTCAAAGGTGCCCTTCTCGATGGTGCCGTTGTTCTCGACAGCGTCGTGGAACGCACCGTTTTCGATCATGCCGTTGTTCTCGACCGAGTTCTTGAACGTGCCATTCACGATGCGGCCCGGTCCCATATTGTCGACCTCGCCGTGGAAGGTGCCGCCCAGAATGCCGCTGTTGTTGAACACTTTGCCGTTGAACTCGCCGCCCGTGATGGCCGTCGGCTTGCCCACAAAGACGTTGCACTCCACCGCCAAACCATCTCCGATGGTGCTGAAATCGAACAGCCCGCCGGTCTGGTTGCTGCCCGTCAGAAGCAGCATGTTGCCATTGGTCGGGTCATTGGGGATGTACTCCCAGCCGTCGCCCTTGCAGGGGGTTTTGCCGCCGTTGGAATCCTTCGGCCAGCCGTTCTCCATGACGAGGTCGGTGCTGGTGATCGCTCCGTTCAGCACCACGTTCGCGTTCGGCATGGTGAATTTCACGGTATTCTCGTTGCCGTCGTGGGCGCTGTTGCAGTTGTCCGTGCTGAGGGGCTTGTGGTTCAGGCTGTAGATCTTGGTGCTGGCGGTGATGATTACTTTCTGGTTCTTGGTCAATTCGGCCACGACGACGTAGGGCTCCCAAACCGCAGACACACCGTTGACTTCCGTGATCTTGGCATTGGGGGAGGCCGGATCCACGGTGATAGAGTAGACACCAGCTCCCTGTACTTTTATGTAGCCGTTGAACACGCCGCCGAATATGTGGCCGCCGTAGCTGTTGTTCACCCTGCCCGCGAAGGTGCCGCCAAAGATCCTTCCGTTGCCGCCGTTTTCCACAACACCCTTGAAGACGCCGTCCATGATGGTGTTGCTGTTTGTCACTTTTTTCTCAAAGCTGCCGTTCTTTATGGTGCCTTCGTTTGTCACGCTGCCCGCAAAGGTGCCGTTCTCGATGGTGTTTCTGTTTGTCACTTTTCCATTGAAGGTGCCGTCCTTGATGTAGCCGCTGTTTGTCACTTCTTCATTGAAGGTGCCGTTGTCCATGATGGTGCCGTTGCTTGTCACTCTGCCCGCGAAGATGCCGTTCTTTATGGTGCCTTCGTTTGTCACTTCTCCCTCAAAGGTGCCGCCGGTAATTTCCACACGCAATTGAGTCTCAACCGCACACGCCACAGGCTCTGCCCCCGCTCCCTTACTGGTGTTTTGGGGATAGGTGGAACTGAAATCAAACGTTCCACTCGTCAGAGTCAGTTTGCCTTTCGGGTTCGACGCGTCTTTTTCACTGTACGTCCATCCTCTGCCCTCGCAGTCGGCAGTGCCGTTGTTGGAGCCGACCGGGTAGCCGCCCGCCATGACGAGGTCGCCGGTGCTGAGCACCACGTCCTCGTTCGGCATGGTGAATTTCACGGTCTTCTTGTTGTTTGTATCGGGGTATTCGCTGTCGTAGTCGCCCCCGCCGATGGGCTTGCCGTTCAGGCTGAATATCTCGGTATCGGCAGTGATGGTCACGATAGTGCCTGCGTAGGCGTAGGGGGCCCAATGCGCAGACACATCGTTGACTTTCTTGATCTTGGCATCGGGGGAGGGCGCATCCACGGTGATGGGGTAGCCACCTGTTACCCCGGTTGGTTTTGCATTGCCGTTGAACACGCCGCCAGTCACGCTGCCTTGGTTTTCCACACTGCCCGCGAAGGTGCCGCCAAAGATCGTTCCGTTGCCGTTTAACACCGTTCCCTTAAAGGTTCCACCAGAGATTTCTCCTCCGGCGTTGTTTATCACTTCTCCCTCAAAGGTGCCGTTAGTGATGTTTCCTCCTTGGTTGTTTGACACTTCTCCATTGAAGGTGCCGCCGGTAATTGTCGCACCCTGTTGAATCTCAATCTCACATCGCACAGGCGTTGTGGTCGTTTCTCCACCGCCTTGGGGATGGGTGGAACTGAAATCAAACGGTCCACTCGTCAGAGTCAGTTTCTTCATGTGGGCATCGTAACTCCAGCCGTTGCCACTGGTGCCGTTCGAACAGTCCGGCAGACCGTTCTCCATGACGAGGTCGGTGCAGGTGATCGCTCCGTTCAGCACCACGTTCCCGCTCGGCATGGTGAATTTCACGATCTTATTGTTGCTGCCGTAGCTGCTCTTGCAGTTGCCATCGCCGATGGACTTGCCGTTCAGGCTGAAGATTTCAGTGTTGGCGGTGATGGTCACGGTGGTGCCTGCGCAGACGTAAGGGGGCCAATCCACAGACACATCGTTGACTTCCTCGATCTTGGCATTGGGGTAGGCCGTATCCCAGGTGATGGCGTAGACGTTGGTTAGGTTGTTCTTTCCTTTGAACACGCCGCTGTTCACGGTGCCGCTGTTTGTCACACTGCCCGCGAAGGTTCCATCATAGATTATTCCGTTGGTTTTGTTTGTCACATCGCCCTTGAAGGTGCCGTTCTTGATGTAGTAGTCGTTTGTCACGGTTCCATTGAAGGTGCCGTTGCCAGTGATGGTGCCGTAGTTTGTCACACTGCACTTGTTCTGGAAGGTTCCACCATAGATTAATCCGTTGGTTTTGTTTGTCACATCGCCCTTGAAGGTGCCGTTCTCGATGGTGCCGTAGTTTGTCACTGTTCCCTCAAAGGTGCCGTTGTCCTTGATGGTGTGCCAGTTTTCCACCCAGCACATGTTCTGGAAGGTTCCACCACTGATGGTCTTGTTGTTTGTCACGCTGCCCGCAAAGGTGCCGTCCTTTATGGTGCCGCTGTTTGTCACGGTTCCCGTGAATTTGCCGTTATAGATTGTTCCGTTGGTGTTGTTTTCCACATTGCCATTGAAGTTTCCGCCACCGATTTCTCCTCCGGCGTTGTTTATCACTTTTTTCTCATTCTTAAAGGTGCCGTTGATGATTGTTGCGGAGTTTGTCACATCTCCGTTGAAGTTGCCGCCAAAGATTAGTCCACCGTTGGCGTTTATCACTGTCCCATTGAAGGTTCCGTTATTGATGTTTCCGTGGTTGTCGTTTGTCACTGCCCCATTGAAGGTGCCGCCGGCAATTGCCGCACTCTGTCCCAATTTAATCTCACATTGCACAGGATTTGTGAAACTGAAATTATACGTTCCTTCCGTCAGAGTCAGTGTCTCGGTGCTGTTATCGTAACTCCAGCCGTTGCCACTGGTGCCGACCGGGTAGCCGTCCGAGCCGATGACGAGGTCGCCGGTGGAGCCTTCTGCAAAGGCCCCCAGGGGGAGCACGGAGAGCACCATGCTCAGTGCCAGGATCAGGCTGAGAATGCGTTTTTTCATTGGGGTCGTCCTCCTTTTCTGCCAAAGGCCGCACGGTCGTTCGTTTCTGGGTCCATCATACCACAGAAACAACCGGAAGGAAAGCAAAGCCGCGTGAAATGCACTGAAAACTGCGTGAATGACGATTTTCGCCCTCTTGACAGGGCCAAAAACGCCGGTTGGGTCAGTCTGCTTTGGCCGTTCGCAGCCGGATGACGTTCAGCACCACCAGCTCCAGCACGATGGCCACGGCCAGCAGCACCAGCGAGGTGAGCAGGCTGGCGCTGGCGCCCAGGAACATCTGGCTCAGGCCGGTGACGACATAGCACACCGCCGAGATGACCGCCGCCGTGATGGCATAGGGCAGCTGGGTGGACACATGGTTCACATGGCTGCAATGCGCACCGGCGGACGCCATGATGGAGGTGTCCGAGATGGGGGAGCAGTGGTCGCCGCACACTGCGCCGGACAGGCAGGCCGCAATGGAGATGACCAGCATCTCCCCCTGCGGGAACGCATGGCAGACGATGGGGATGAGGATGGAGAAGGTGCCCCAGGACGTGCCGGTGGCAAAGGCCAGGAACACCGCCACCAGAAAGATGATGGTCGGCAGCAGATATTGCAGCGCAGCCGCCGAGCCGTTGAGCAGGTTGGCCACGTAATACTTGGCACCCAGCAGGTTGGTCATGCCGGAAAGGGTCCACGCCAGCGTCAGGATGAGCATGGGGCTGACCATGGCCTTGAAGCCCTCCGGGATGCAGGCCGCGAAGTCCTGAAAGGTCATCACGCCGCGCACCCGGTAAAACACGAAGGTGAACAGCAGCGCGATGCTGCTGCCCATCACCAGGCCCGCCGAGGCGTTGCAGTCGGAGAAGGCGGTGATGAAGTCCACGCCTTCAAAGAAGCCGCCGGTGTAGATGAGGCCGAAGATGCAGGCCGCAATGAGCACCAGCACCGGCAAAATCAGGTCGATGACATGGCCGCAGGCTGCGGTGCCGTCGTCCACATCGTCGCCGTAGGGGCGGTCTTCGGTGGTGAAGAGGTCGCCCTTCAGCGCGTTGTCCTCGTTGAGCTTCATGGGGCCGTAGTCGGTGCCCGTGAAGATGAGGAAGAGGATCATGATGAGGGTCAGCAGGGCGTAGTAGTTATACGGAATGGTGCGCAGGAACATGGTAAAGCCGTTGATGCCCGAACCTTCCGGCACCGAGGAGGTGACGGCCGCCGCCCAGCTGGACACCGGCGCGATGATGCAGACCGGGGCCGCCGTGGCGTCGATGAGGTAGGCCAGCTTTGCGCGGGAGACCTTCTGCCGGTCGGTCACAGGCCGCATGACGGAGCCTACGGTCAGGCAGTTGAAGTAGTCGTCCACAAAGATGAGCACACCCAGAACAAGGGTCATGAACTGCGCCCCCGCGCGGGTGTGGATGTGGGTGGACGCCCAGCGGCCAAAGGCCGCGCTGCCGCCCGCCTTGTTCATCAGGGCCACCAGGATGCCCAGCATGACCAGAAAGACCAGAATGCCCACATTGCTGGAGTCGGACAGCTTGGCGACCATGCCGCCGTCTTCGTTGAAGAACAGGGTGTTCAGGGCCAGTTCCAGGTTGCCGTTGGCAAAGAGCAGCGCACCCGTCGCGATGCCCACCAGCAGCGAGGTGTAGACCTCCTTGGTGTTCAGTGCCAGCACGATGGCCACCACCGGCGGCAGCAGGGAGAGCGCCGTGCTGTACACGGCGCAGGTGTAGGTAGACGGGTCGGCAATGGTGCCGGGGGTTGCCGCCGTGCACCACAGCAGCAGAGCGAACACCAGCACGGCACCCGCCCACGAAAGATTGACTTTTTTCATACGATCTGATTCCTCTTTTGATTTTTTGCCTCAGCGCGGGGCAGACTATCCCCAACCAGACAGGGAAGGGGGTGTTTGCCGCGCCGGATTATAAAGCGCTGTACTTTGAACTGTTCCGCGCCAGCGAACAGGCCGCCCGCCTCCTCCACGAGGCCCAGCAGCGGGCCGAAGAACAGGTGATGGCGGAGGATGAACCGCCGCTGCGGTTGGAAGAACCGCTCCGTCCCCACTCAAGGGAGGGCAAGGCCCGGAAACCGTGAAGCGAAACGGAAACGCGGCATGTAGTACAACCTCTCAGTCATCGCTTCGCGATGCCAGCTCCCCTGGTAGGGGAGCCACTGGCGAGTCGGTAGTGGTCGTGCTGAACGAGCAAAGTTTTTTGCAATCGGGAACGGCCGGGCTCCGCTGTTAAGATTCACAGCTGCAATACAATGCCGCTGCCAATGAGAGCAGGGCCCACTGCTTTGCGCTCCATCAGGCCCAAGCGAACAGTAGGGCTGGCCCGGCCTGCCAAGGGCTCCCCTATCAGGGGAGCTGTCGAGCCGTAGGCGAGACTGAGAGGTTGTACCGAGGAAAGCGCGCTGCTATTGTAAACCTGCCTGAGAGGGTCGTTCACCACCGGAATCCCCACTTGGAGAAGTACCGCAGCAGGTTGCTGGTCTGCCAGAGGGCAGGCTTGAGGCTGCGGTGGGCGGCGCGGTGCCAGGCGTGGATGGCTGTGAACTGCGGCACGAGATACGCCTTGCCCTGCGTGCGCATCTTCTGGGTGAGGTCGGCGTCCTCCACGTACATGAAGTATTTCTCGTCGAAGCCGCCCACCGCCCGGAACGTGCGGGTGCGCACCGCCGAGAAGCTGCCGGTGCAGAACTCGATCTCGGTGGGCCGGGTCAGGTCTTTGTCCTTCATGAGGTAGGCATCGTTGTACTTTGCCCAGAACCTGAGCGCCGGCAACTGGCGGTAGACCATGGGGCGGAGCGCACACCGGCGCAGCGGCAGCTGCTGGGGGCGGCCATCCGGGAAGACGAGCGCAGGCCGGGCCATGACGACGTCCGGGTGCTGGTCCATCCAGTCGGCCAGGTCGCTCAGGGTGTCCGCCGTCAGCTGGATGTCCGGGTTGAGGATGAAGTGATAGTCGCTGTCCAGTTCCGGCAGGACCATATTGTGGCCGGTGCCGAAGCCGCCGTTCTCGGTGCGGCAGCGGACGACGACCTGCTGCCCCTCCCCTGCTGCCAGCAGGCCGCTGTGCAGCGCTGCTTCCAGCTTTTGGCCGCTGCCGTCCGGGCTGGCGTTGTCCACCAGATAGAGGGTCAGCGGGTGGCGGCGGGTGAACCGCAAAACGGTCTGTGCCGCTTTCAGCGCTTCGTCGTACCCGTTATAGACTACAATACAAGCTGATAATTTCAAATGGATTCTCCTCTTCTCTGTCGCGGCGCCCGACAGGTTCCGAACGGAACGGCCTGCGCCATCCTGCTCCGGCCTTGGCGGACACGCGAAGCATGACCGGGAGGGTCATTCCAGCGGCAGGATCTTCAGCGCGAAATCCTCCCGCTGGATGTCAAAGTTGGGGTTGGTGCAGGGGTCGCCCTTGGCCAGCAGGTCACCCCAGCGGGCCTGGAAGCGGAGCACCTCGCCCTGGAAGCGCTTCTGCTTTTCGGGGTTGTCCTCCATGCCGCGGCTCTTGCTCTCGTAGTGGTAGAGCTGGGCAAACGGAGTGAAGACGTTGGTGTAGCCTGCCTGACGGACGCGGACGCAGAAGTCCACATCGTTGAAGGCCACGGCATAGCTCTCGTCCAGACCGCCCACTTCGTCGTAGATCTCCTTGCGGATGAGCAGGCAGGCGGCGGTGTCAGCGTAGACGTCCTGCACATAGTTCAGGCGGCCCATATAGCCGTCGGAGCTGGCGGGATAGTACTTGTGCAGATGGCCCGCCACGCCGCCGATGCCGAAGCCGACACCGGCGTGCTGGATGGTATCGTCCGGGTAGAGCAGCTTTGCGCCCACGCAGCCCACCCGCTTCTGCTGGGCATACATGACCATCTCTTCCAGCCAGGCGGCGGTGATGACCTCGGTGTCGTTGTTGAGCAGAAGCAGATACTCACCGGTGGCGAACTTCTCGCCGAAGTTGTTCAGGGCGCTGTAGTTGAAGCCCTTGCCCTCCCAGGTGACGACCTTGAGGTTATCGGGGTGCTCTTTCTGCATCCGCTCGTAGGCCCGGAAGGTCTCGGGGGCCTTGCTGTTGTTCTCGATGAGGATGATCTCAAAATCCGGGTAGGTGGTGCGGGCGTAGATGGACTCCACGCAGGTCTCCAAGTCGCGGATGTGGTCGCAGGTGGGGATGAGGATGCTTACCCGGCCCGGATGGTCGATGGTATAATCGGTCTTGTAGTAGCCCGGCGTACCCGGGATGAGGGACACATCGTCCACGGCCACGCCGCAGCGGGCGTAATGAGCCTTGAGGGCGGCAATGCCCGCGTCGATGCAGTAGGTCTTGGCGGAGATGTCGCTGGCCGTGCTGCCGGGGCTGGAACGCCAGTAATAGAGGGCGTGGGGGATGTGGACGATCTTCCGGGCCGTCTCGGTCAGGCGAAGGAAGAGCTCGTAATCCTGACTGCCGTTGTACTCCATCCGCTCCGGGCCGCCTGCAGCATCCATCAGCCGGCGGCTGAACAGGGTCAGGTGGCAGATATAGTTGTTGGAGCGGAGGTTGTCCAGCATGAAATCAGGCTTGAAGTGGTAGAGCACCACATTCTCCACCTTGCCCTCAAAGGTCGCCTCATCGGTATAGACGAAGTCGGCTCCCTGCTCGGCGATAGCCTTGGCCGCGTACCAGAGGGCGCAGGGATGGAGGATGTCGTCGTGGTCCAGCAGGGCGATGAAGTCGCCGGTGGCCATCTCGATGCCTTTGTTGGTGTTGCCGGGGATGAGCTCATTCTTCTCCAGCTTCCTGTAGCGGATACGAGGGTCCACAGCGGCGCGCTGCTGCACCATCTCGCCCACACCCGGGGCAGTGCCGGCGTCCACACAGCAGAGCTCCCAGTTGCGGTAGGTCTGGTTCACAACGGAATCCAGCAGCTCTTCGAGGAAGTCCAGCGGGGTGTTGTAGAGCGGCACCACGATGCTGATCTTGGGGCCTGCAGGCTGGTCGCCTGCCTGCCGCACCAGCAGTTCCACCGGTGCGAACCGGTCGGCGCGCATGACTTTGCCCGGGAAGAGGGCGGCGTACTCGCGGCGGGCGCGGGCCAGTTCCCGCACACCCTCGATGCCGCCGCTGCGCAGCTCCCGCAGGAGCACGAAGAAGGGCAGAGTGTGCCAGAGCTGGCGGCTCTTGCTGACGACATAGCGCATGGGCCAGGTCATCTTCCAGAACTTCGAGCCGGTCACCTCGCCCAGTGTCTTTTCCAGCTGCTGCTCGTGGCTGCGGCTGAGCGAAAGGTCGCTGCGCAGCCGGGCGATGAGCTCAGCTTCCTCGCCGCAGGTGCGCTCGGCGCGCACCATCCGGTCACGCAGGATGTCCATTTCCATCTCGTAGCCCCGCACCATCTTCAGCTGGGTGGGCTGGCTGGTGCAGAACAGCGCCGACTGCTGGACGCGGCCCTTGCTGCGCCAGCCAAAATCGCGGAAGTATCCCCGCTGAGCCAGCTGCTCGGCCCAGCCCGCCATCACGGTGCTCTCATCGCTCACCAGCAGCACCCGGGCGGGCAGCGTCTCGGGCAGCGTTTCCCACGCGGGGTCTGTCACCACCAGAAGCTCTGCCGCAGAGCTCTCCGTCCACTCTTCTGTCTCCACACCTGCACGGTGCAGGGCCTTCGTCAGCAGGGGCATCTGCTCTCCCAGCAGGGCCGCCGAGGCGGGGTTTGCCTCCTCCGCGATGCGCTGCGCCAGTGCGCGGCAACGCTCCCGCTCCCGCTTTTCTTTCTTTTCCTTCTCCAACTGCATTCCGTTCTCTCCACCTGTTGTTCTTTATCGTATCGCTCCCGCTCTGGAGCGTGAAACGCGAAATAGTCTGTCTCTTGTGTACAAGCGTGTACAGTATACCAAATCACGTCTCATTTGAGAAGTATTTTGCGCAATTCCTTTTGATTTTTTACATGCCCAGCAGGCGGCGCAGCCAGCTGAACAGACCGCCGCCGGAGCTCGTGCCGCTGCCCACCGTCCGGATGGAAACGCCGGAGTAGTAGTGCTTCAGGATGTCGCGGTAGCCCATTCCCTCCTCGGCGGCGTAGCCCACAGCGCCGCACTGGCTCATACCCACGCCGTGGCCAAAACCGTAGTAGTACATACAGGGCACACCCGTTGCATCCGTGCCGAAATCGAAGCAGTAGCGGGAGGACACGAACTGGCCGATATAGCGGTAGCTGCGGCCATTGGACACCAGCGTATTGTACTGGACGAAGCCGCCGAGGTCTTTGTGGGTGGTGTCGGCGCTCTGGTAGGGCTCGCCGGTGCGGCTGTCGTTGTACTCGACATAGTCATAATCCTTGCCGATGATGCGGCGCATCTTCTCGTGGTACTGGCGCTCATAGGGGCTTTCCACGCTCTTGAGATACGGCACATCCGAGCCCCAGGCGTCGAGGCTGGAACAGGTGCCGTAGACGCCGGTCTGGGTGTTGTAGCCTGCGCTGGCCGACCAGACGGCGTCGATGACGCTGCCGTTGCAGGTCAGCACCTCATCCTTCACAGCCTCCACCGCCTTGCGGATGGCCGACCGGGCCGAGGACGGGATGTCCTCCACGGGGGTGTAGATGAGAGCGTTGGCCGAGGAGCCGTACTGCTTATGGTACTCGAGGTAGGAGTGGATGGCCACGGCCTGGGCCTTCCACACCTCCTGCGCGGCGCTGGCGCTGACATAGCTACCGATGGAGCCAAGCTCGGTGTAGGTGATGCCCACCAGGCAGTCCACGAGGTCCAGCGACACGTTCCGGCGCAGGCCCTTGCCCTTGATATTCAGATAGGGCAGTGTGATCTTATCTTTGGAGCCGAAGAGCCAGCTCAGACAATTTTCCTCTTCCTCAGGGATAAGGGTGGTGTTTGCACCGCCAATGGTGGTGGCACCGGGTGCGGCATCCTCGGCGAACGCCGCCGGGACAGCCACACACAGCATCACAGCTGCCAGCACCAGCGCCGCCAGACGGCGCGCGAAACTCAGACTCTGCTTCACGGTCATTTCCTCCTGTGGTTTCTGGATCTTTTCATAGTTGTTATCAGTGTAACACACTGCGCCCCCGACGGCAAGGACGGAAGTTGTGCAAAAATGTGAAAAGACGCCTTTGCAAGCCGCCGGAATTATGATACAGTATAGCATGAGATGATATGCCCCCTTGGGCGGGCATGACAAGGAGGGCCGGAATGGACGGCAGAGAGTTATATCCCGGCGACGAGCAGCGGCGCCGCATCATGGACTTTATCATGGCGGCGGGCGAGACGCTGCTGGAAAACGGAGCAGAGGTCTTCCGGGTGGAGCAGACGATGGAGATCATGGCCCGCAGCTTCCATCTGCGGGAGTTCCACGTCTATGTGCTGACCAACGGCATCTTTGCCAGCGCTGGCACGGCAGAGATCGCCGAAGTGCGGAACGTGCCGGTGCGGACGACCCACTTAGGCCGGGTGGCCGCGGTGAATGCCCTTTCCCGCGAGATAGCAGCCGGGGGCGTCACACTGGACGAGGCTGAGTGCCGCCTGGCCGAGGCCCGGCGCATCCCCTTCCCAAAAGGGAAGACCCAGCTCCTCGCCGGGATGAGCGGCACAGCCTGTTTTGCGCTCATCTTCGGCGGCACGGTTCGCTCGGCGCTGGCGGCAGCGGCGGCGGGTTTCATCGTCAGCGGTTATCTGCTGCTGTGCGAAAAGAAGAATCTCTCCAACGGCTTCCGCAAGATCTCGGCGGCAGCGCTCATTACATTGGTCTGCATTCTGGGGTGCCATCTGCTGGACACTGAGGCCAGCCACGCCATCATCGGCGCCCTGATGATATTGACCCCCGGCATCGCCTTCACCATGGGCATCCGGGACTTCGTGCAGGGCGACTACCTCTCCGGCACCATCCGGATGATAGACGCCCTGCTCATCGCGGCCAGCATCGCCATCGGCACCGGCCTTGTTCTGAGCCTTACTTCTCTGCTGACGGGGGTGACGGTGGTATGATGACCTTGACAAGCACACAGATCGGCCAGCTGGTGGCACAGTTCTTTCTGGCCGGGGCGGGGACGCTGAGTTTCGCCGTCCTCTTCGCCTGCCCTAAGCGCACGCTCCCCTGCTGTGCGCTGGTGGGCGCGGTGGGCTGGTTCGTCTACGAGCTGGCTGTCTTATACGGGGCCGACGCGGCGGCAGCCTCCCTCATCGCGGTCATCCCGCTGTCGCTGGCGGCACGTATCTGCGCCGTGCTGTTCAAGACGCCGGTGACGGTCTTTTTGCTGACCGGCATCTTCCCGCTGGTGCCCGGCGCGGGCATCTACTACACCGCCTACTATTTCATCCAGGGCGAGAATGCCCTTTCTCTGGCCAACGGCATCTCCACCTTCAAGGTGGCCGTGGTGCTGGCTGTGGGCATCGCGCTGGTGCTGGGTCTGCCCATGCCCAGCGGCCACGCCTGGAAGCGGAAATAGATCCCCGCCTCCCTTGTGCGGCTCTTTCGCCGGTGCTATAATCAAATCAAACTTATATAAAGGAGTGTCTGCCGATGTCTGTTATGGAAACGCTCAACACCCGCCGCACCTACCGCCGCTTCGCCCAGAAGCCGGTGTCACAGGATGTGGTGGACGATATGGTGGAGGCCCTGCGCCTGTCGTCCTGCGGCGCGAACCGTCAGGCCGTGAAGCTGGTGGTTGTGCAGAGCCCTGAGATGGTGAAAAAGGTCCATCCGCTGGTCAAGTGGGCCGGTTATCTGCCGCCGGAGCAGGGTGCTCCCAAAGCCGACGAGCAGCCTGTGATGTATCTGGCCGTCGTGCAGGACAGCTCCATCCCCGGCGACCTGAACACCGACACCGGCATCGCGCTGGCGAACATCACCCTCGCCGCATGGGCCAAGGGCGTGGGCAGCTGCATCATGGGCGCCATCAACAAGCCTGCCCTGAGCGAGCTGCTGGGCATCGCCGCGCCGGACAAGCTGACGTTCATGGTAGCTCTTGGCTACCCCACTCACGCCGCCAGGATCGTACCGATGACGGAGAAGACCGGCATCAAGTATTACCTCGATGAGAACGGTGACTACTGCGTGCCGAAGCGGAGCGTGGAAGAGCTGGCGCGGACGGTTTAACCTCTCCGTCAGCGCTGGCGCAAAATGCCGGGCCTCGCTGCAGCTTCTGGATGAGCGGATTTTGTCAAGCTGCCGTGGATCCAGGCAGCAGGGCACTACAGCTCCCGATAAATCAAGCCTTGCTCGTCCAGCGTAAGCCTGACCGACATGCCAAGGGCTCCCCTGATAGGGGAGCTGTCTGCGAAGCAGACTGAGAGGTTCTGCATATATACATTGCTCTCAAGCTTTATTCTGCATAATTGTTTGCAATTCGGTTTCAATTTGATGGAATTTTTGCACAACACTTGACTTTTCAAATTGTACAACCTATACTAAACACGCTCTCTGATTTTTCGATGAATCGCATCGCAGCAGAGAGATGCAAACGATATGCACATAAAGAGGAGTGTTTGAATATGAAAAAGATCTCTCGCCGCAGCTTCCTGACTGCCGCCGCTGTTTCCGCTGCTGCTCTGGCTCTGACCGCCTGCGGCGGCTCTGCCTCCACTGCTTCTTCCGCTGTTGCAAGCTCTGTTGCTGCTTCTTCTGAGGCTGCTTCCACCAGCGCTGCCGCTGCTGAGCTGACCACCGTTGAGGCTGGCAAGCTGACTATGGCTACCAACGCCACCTTCCCTCCCTACGAGATGACCACCGACGCCGGCACCATTGAGGGCATCGATGTGGACACCGCACAGGCCATTGCCGAGAAGCTGGGCCTGGAGCTGCAGATCGACGACATGGATTTTGACGCCGCTCTGCTCAGCGTGCAGCAGGGCAAGGCCGACATCGCCATGGCAGGCATCACTGTCACCGACGAGCGGATGGCTGTGATGTCCTTCTCCGACAGCTACGCCACCGGCATCCAGTCCGTCATCGTGCCCGAGGGCTCCGACATTGCCTCTGTGGACGATCTGGCCGGCAAGAAGATCGGCACCCAGCGCGGCACCACCGGCTACCTGTACTGCTCCGACGACTTTGGCGAGGACGCCGTGGTGGCCTACGACAACGGCCTGACCGCTGTACAGGCCCTGAACAACGGCCAGGTGGACGCTGTGGTCATCGACAACGAGCCCGCCAAGGCCTATGTGGAGTCCAACCCCGGCCTGAAGATCCTGGACACCAGCTACGCCGAGGAGGACTACGCCATTGGCATGAACAAGAGCAACACCGCTCTGCTGGAGGCTGTGAACGCCGCTCTGGAGGAGCTGAAGGCCGACGGCACCCTGCAGGCCATCGTGGACAAGTACATCAAGGCTGAGTAAACAGACCCCTCAAGGGGAGGCGGCCCACCGGGCACCTCCCCTTTTTTAAGGGATATAGGTTACAAAATTCTGACAAGATCACAACAGACGAAAAGAAAGTGAGGATGCGAATGGCCGCACAATACGAACTGTTGAGCCAGCTGCTGAAAAGCGGCGGCCGGCTGGACATGGGGCAGGAGCTGTTCTACAAATTTTATCAGGCCTTTGTCATGAAGGACCGCTGGCTCCAGTATATCGGGGGCGTAGGCACCACCCTGCTGGTCACTGCCATTGCTCTGGCCATGGGCGTCCTGCTGGGCAGCGTGGTGGCGCTGGTGCGTGTGGCCCACGACCAGCAGCGCCCCGGCCGCCGCAACCCGGTGCTGGGGGTCTTTAACGCCGTGTGCCAGGTGTACACCACCGTGATCCGGGGCACCCCCATGATGGTGCAGCTGCTGATCATGAGCATGGTCATCTTCAACAACAGCCGCAACTTCACGATGGTCGGTGCGCTGGCGCTGGGCATCAACTCCGGCGCTTACGTCTCCGAGATCATCCGGGGCGGCCTGATGGCTGTGGACCCGGGCCAGATGGAGGCCGGCCGCAGCCTGGGCCTGAACTACATCACTACCATGGTGGTCATCATCATCCCCCAGGCCATCCGGGCGGTGCTGCCTGCCCTGGGCAACGAGTTCATCATGCTGCTGAAGGATACCTCCCTTATCACCGTCATCGGCGGCAAGGAGCTGCTGTATGCGGCCCAGGGCATCATGAACCGCACCTACGAGGCCATGTTCCCCCTGTTTGGCGTGGCACTGATCTATCTGGTGCTGGTGATGATCTTTACCTGGCTGCTTGCAAAATTTGAGAGGAGGCTGGCACAAAGTGACCGATAAGATCCTGGAAGTCCGGGGCCTGACCAAGACCTACGGCGGCGAAAAGCGGAAGGGCGCAAAGCAGGCTGCCCCCACTCTGGACGTGCTGCGGGGCATCGACATCGACATCTACCGCGGCGACGTGGTCTGCCTTATCGGCCCCTCGGGCTGCGGCAAATCCACCTTCCTGCGCTGCCTGAACCGGCTGGAGATCCCCACCGGCGGCAGCATCAAATTTGAGGGCGTGGAGGTGGACGACGACCACATCGACTCTGTCCGCCAGAAGATGGGCATGGTGTTCCAGCACTTCAACCTCTTCCCCCACCTGACCGTCAAGAAAAACCTTGAGCTGGCCCCCAGCCTGCTCAAGCTCAAGGACAAAGAAGCCATTTCCAAACGCGCCGACGAGCTTCTGGCCCGCGTAGGTCTGGCCGACAAGGCCAACGCCTACCCCAAGAGCCTTTCGGGCGGCCAGCAGCAGCGCATCGCCATCGCACGCGCACTGGCAATGGACCCGGACGTCATCCTCTTCGATGAGCCTACCAGCGCCCTCGACCCCGAGATGGTCGGTGAAGTGCTTGAGCTGATGAAAGAGCTGGCTCACACCGGCATCACCATGCTGGTGGTCACCCATGAGATGGGCTTTGCCCGCGAAGTCTCCAACCGCGTCATCTTCATTGACGAGGGAAGGATCCAGGAGGATGAGCCGCCGCAGGAGCTGTTCACCAACCCCAAGCACCCGCGTCTGAAGGCATTCCTCTCCAAGATGCTGTAATCATAGTTTTTGATACAAAGGCTTCTGCCATGCTTTGCATGGCGGAGGCTTTTTTGTTTTCTGTCGCTGAGACGGCTTTTCTCTTCCTCATTTCCCACAAAATCTTCTACAGATTTTTGGGAGATTTACTAATTGAATATTATTACGGGGGGGGGTATACTCAATTTAACAGCAGAATACACAATCTGTTCTGCATCATCGATTTTCACAATGTTAGGAGGTATCTTATGAAAATGCTCAAACGAATCCTTGCCGCCGTTGCGGCCAGTGCAGTCTCCCTGTGTATCTTTACAGCGTGCGGCTCAGACCCCAAATACGACACTTCTATTTTCATCAACACCGTCCGGGCAAGAACCGGTTATAACGTGAAGGAGAGCAAGGCACTGGATGATGCTCTGCAGGCCGGCATGGACGCCCTTGACCCGAACGTCGATTACAGCACTACCAATGAAGATCCGGATTATAAGGGTCATGAGCAGACCGCCTACGATGCCATCAAGGCAAAGCTGGGGGATCCGGGTGCCACCAAGTATCAATATGTCAAGTCTGGTTCCTTGGGCGGTAACCTCAGATACTTCGCAAGGAACGGCGAGTCTCCTGTGGCCGCCTACGCCATCTACAATGCTCCCCTCCGGGACTTCGATAAAGAATACAAAGAGCTGAACTCTGCACAGCTCTACGAGGCCTCTGGCACATACATCAATAACCAGAAGCATTTCTTCCTTTCCAACTCCAATCATCAGACCGTCGACGGCAAGACCGCCTCTTACGTCCCGGAAGAGATTTCCGTCAGCATCAAGACCATCACGGTCGATGGCAAGACCTCTCCCTACATCTTTGTCCTGCTGAAGGGCACCATGTCCATTGATTCCTGATATTTTCAATTTGAATTTTCATGATATTCCAATCCAACATCACATAAAAATTCCCCCTCGCTGCGAGATAACAGCGAGGGGGGATTTTTTGTTGTTGCAACAGGGCCAGCCTCTCTCTTTGGGAGAGGTGGCATCGCTTGCGATGATGGAGAGGGCAGGCCACCTATAACAGAGACTCTCTGCATAGCAATAGGAAAATCTCTTTGTCAGAACGATGCTATCGCTGTGCCTGCGCCTCGTTGTCAGCAGCCTTGCCCTCTCAGGCGCTTCGCGCCAGCTCTCCCAAAGGGAGAGCCGTTTTCAGAACGACCCTCCCGACGAGCCGCCGAAGCCGTCGGAGTCTGTGGATGAGCCGCCGCAGGAGCTGTTCACCAACCCCAAGCACCCGCGTCTGAAGGCATTCCTCTCCAAGATGCTGTAAGATATAAAGAAACAACACAAAACCCGGAACTCTTTTCAAGCCGTCCTGGCTCTGAAGGAGTTCCGGGTTTTGTTCATTGTTTTTTTTCAGAGAGCTGTTTTGCAGCAGTCTTTCTGCTTATTCTCAGTTGTTGGCTTCCACCTTGCTCAGGAGGATGCGGTCATTGTCGAGAGCCTTGCCGGCGTTCTCGCGGAACTTCTCGAGCAGGTCGTCCACGGTCATCTTGCTGCGGGCCTCGCCCTTGACATCGAAGACGATGCGGCCCGCGTCCATCATGAGGGTGCGGTTGCCCAGCTCCAATGCCTGATGCATATTGTGGGTGACCATCAGGCAGGTGATCTTCTTTTCGGCCACGATGCTCTTGGTGAGGTCCAGCACCTTTTCGGCGGTGGCAGGGTCGAGAGCGGCGGTGTGCTCGTCCAGAAGCAGGAGCTTCGGGGTGACGAGGGTGGCCATCAGCAGGGTCAGTGCCTGACGCTGACCGCCCGACAGCAGGCCCACCGGCTGCTTCATCCGGTCTTCGAGGCCCATATCCAGCAGGGCCAGCTTCTCACGGAAGATCTCCTTATCCTTGCGGGAGATGCGGGAGAAGATGGCGTTGGGAGCGGTCCCGGCGCGAAGGTAGGCCAGCGCCAGATTCTCCTCGATGGTCATGTTGGGGGCCGTACCCTTGAGCGGGTCCTGGAACAGGTGGCCGATGACCCGGCTGCGCTGATATTCCGGCGCGAAGGTGATGTCCTCGCCGCCCAGCGTGATGCTGCCCTCGTCGGCGATGAAGCCGCCGGTGATGGCGTTGAAGAGGGTGGATTTGCCCGCGCCGTTGGAGCCGACGATGGTGGCGAAGTCTCCCGCTTCCATGGTCAGGCTGACGCCGTTCAGGGCCACTTTCTCGTTGACGGTGCCGGGATTGAAGGTCTTGTGCAGGTCACGAAGTTCGAGCATCTCCATTTTACACACGCTCCTTCCGTGCCTGACGGGCCGCACTGCGGCGCTTCTCAAAGGCGATCTTCTCCCGGATGGCGGGCATCGAGATGGCCACAGCCACGATGATGGCGCTGACCAGTTTCATGGCAGCAGCCGGGACGTTGAAGCGGAGGGCCACCGCCACGATAAAACGGTAGAGGCAGCTGCCGAACACGACGCCCAGCACACGGCGCACCATCGTCCGCTTGCCCACCAGCGTTTCGCCAATGATGAGGGAAGCCAGCGCGATGGTCACCATGCCGGTGCCTACGTTGATGTCGCAGCTCTTCTGGTACTGAGCCAGCAGGCCGCCGGAAAGGGCCGTCAATGCGCCCGAGATACAGAGGCCCACCGTGATGGTGAAGGCGGGGTTGATGCTGGAAGCACGCACCATGGCAGCGTTATCGCCGGTGGCACGAATCGAAAGGCCGAGGCGGGTGCCGAGGAAGCCCACCATGGCGGCACCGGCCAGCGCGATGACTACCGCCGCCAGCACCAGCTTATACCCGCCGCCCGTGAAGCTCAGGGCGCTCTTGGCGATGGAGAAGACGGTATCGGTCTTGACCAGCGACATGGTGGACGAGAAGCCCATCACGGCCAGGTTGATGGTGTAGAGGCCGGTGTTGACGATGATGCCGGCCATGATGCTCTCGACGCCGAGGCGGGTCTGCAAAAAAGCTGTGATGAAACCGGAGCACACACCGGCCGCCATCGCCGCCAGCAGGGCGAGGAAGGGGTGGCCGGTCAGCGCCACCTGACACGCAACAGCGCAGCCAAGGGTGAAGCAGCCGTCCGTGGACAGGTCCGCGATATTCAGGATGGAATAGCTCAGAAACAGAGCCAGCGCAACGAGGGCGTAGATGCAGCCCAGCTCGAGCGCGGTCTGGATGACGTTGAGCGAAAAGATACTCGCCAGCATGGTGTGCTCCTTTTATTTTAATGTGTAACCTCTCAGTCTCGCTACCGCTCGACAGCTCCCCTACCGAGGGGAGCCTCTGGCGAAGAGAGAAAGCTTTACGAAATGCCAAAGCCTCCCCTCGTTAGGGGAGGTGGCATTGCGAAGCAATGACGGAGAGGTTTAACCAAAGTTCTCCGCCGTGGTCACTTCCACGACCTCGGTGCAGTAGGGCTCAAAGGCCTTCTTCACGGTGTCAAGGTCGAGGCCCAGAGCCTCGCAGGTCTCGGTGTTGATGGTGGCAATACCGTTGTCGAAGGTCTGGAAAGGCAGATCTGCAGGGGTCTTGCCGTCGCAGAGCAGTTCCACCACCATATCGGCGGTAGCCTCGCCCAGCTGGACGTAATCGACGCCGTAGCCCACGAAGGCACCGTTCAGGGCGAAGCTGTCAGCGCCGGTGTAGTGCTGGACGCCTGCCTCGGTGAAGGTCTCGTAGATGGAAAGCTCGGCGGTCATGACGGTGTTATCAGTGGGGGTGAAGACGGCCTTGACACCGGCGGCGATGAGGGCCTCAGCGGCCATCTGAACTTCGGCGGTGGTGGTGCCGTTCTTCTCGATGTACTTGATGCCCTTGCTGTCGCAGAAAGCCTTGGCGTCTGCAATGGCCTGTGTAGAAGCATCCTGGCTCAGATCATACAACAGACCGATGGTGTCGATGTCGGGGTTGACGGCCAGGATGAGGTTCATGATGGCGTCGGTGTTCAGGGCGTCGGAAGTGCCGGTGATGTTCGGCTCGGTGTCAAAGCCTGCGGCAGCAGGGTCGGTGACGGCGGAGTAGACGACGGGGATGTCGGTATCCTCCACAGCAGCCAGCATGGTAGCGGCGGTGGGGGTAGCCACAGCCACGATGACGTCTACGCCGTCGGCCACGAGGTCGGCGCCGATCTGGTTCAGGTTGGTCTGGTCGGCCTGCGCATTGGCGTAGTAGTCGGCGTAGTCGAAGGTGACGCCCTTCTCCTTGCCCACCTCGTCCAGACGCTCTTCCACCGACGCAACGATCTGGTTCAGAGAAGCGTGGTCAACATAGTTGACAATGCCCACCTTGAAGGTCTGGCCTGCCTCGCTGGCGGCGGCAGAAGATGCTGCTGCACTGGAAGCGGTGCCGGATGCAGTGCTCGAAGCGGACGAACCGCAGCCGGTCAGACCCAGAGCGGAAACAGTGGCGGCGGCCATAGCGGCTTTCAGAAAGCTGCGGCGGGAGATCATCTTCATGGTTTTCATAGCGGTTGCTCCTTCCTTGGAGCGGGCGGCATGTAAAATAAAAACCCGCTCCACTTGCGGGACGGGCTTTTGTTCTCATATAACAAAACGACCCTGTCCCTGTGTGTTCATCCACAAGGACAGAGTCGAGAAATTCGAATCTGCGGTGCCACCTTGCTTGCTTTGCTCGCTTTCCTCTTGAAAGCCGCAAAGCCCCTCACGGAGAGCCAACACTCCCCTGCCCTGTAACGGAGGCTTCCGTCCCAAGCTACTGGAGGCTCTGCCTCGTTTGCCCGGCCCTCGGCGACCCACGAATCTCTGCCCCGCTCTCGCCCGTTTTCACTGTCCGGGCTCACTGAAGATGCGCTTTGCAGGTTCTCTTCCGCCTCATCGGTTTGATTGCATTATACACTTTATCCGTGTAAAGTCAAGAGGGAATTTCAAAATTTTCCGTCAGATTTTTTCACGTTTCATCACTCGAGGTTGAGTTTGTTTCGCATCAGCCAGACCGTCAGCCCGAACCAGAAGACACCGAATGCCGCCGCGATGCCCAGCGTGACCATCGCGCTCCCCATGTAGCCCAGAGCCGAGACGGTAGTCTCGATGCTGCCCACATCGCCTACGGCGCTGTAGATGGCCGTCTCGTAGACGCCGGTGCCGATCTGGAGCAGCTTTTCGAGCCAGCCCTGCACATACTGCATCACAAAGAAGCTCAGGATGCCCGCCAGCGCGGGGTGGTTCTTGAACTGATGTCCCACCATGCAGGCAGCATAGATGCAGGCGATGGCGCTGACCATCCGCACGAAGCCGACGACGCCGCTGAAAGCCAGCGCCTCCCAGAACTCCATGTTACAGCGGGCGAATGCCTCCCGGATGCCCGACCACATCAGCGGCAACTGCTCAAGCAGGTCCATATCCGCCATCATCATAACAGCCAGAATGCCGAAGGAAAGACAGGCTGCGAGGATGCTGCACAGGCTCCACACGGTGCTGGAGATGAGCTTCGAGGTCACAAGCTGTGTTTCCGTCACCGGCAGGGTGTGCATCAGATAGCCCTCCCGGCCCAGCAGGTTGCGGTAGAACCGCTGCACGATGGTCATGATGGTGACGACCACGGTGCCGATGATGACGGCGGTGTAGACAAGGCTCAGCAGGCCCACGAGAGCCGAATAGGCGTCACTATTGGTGCTGTTCCATCTCCAGACTGAGCCGCCAAAGAGCACCGACGCCGCCAGCAGGGCCAGATACATTCCGCCGTAGGTGCGGGCGGTAGCCTTGAACTCATATTTCAGTAACTTTTTCAGCATTTGAATACCTCCCGGAAATATGCATCCACACTCATGCCCTCGGTCTCGCGGAGCTCATCCACCGAGCGGTGGGCGAAAATTCTGCCGTTCTTCAGGAACACAGCCTCATCCAGCACCGGCTCCACATCCTCGATGAGGTGGGTGGAGATGATGACCGAGGCGTCCCGGCTGTAGTTGGTGAGGATGGTGTTCAGGATGTAGTCCCGCGCCGCCGGGTCCACGCCGCCGATGGGTTCATCCAGCAGGTAGAGTCGGGCATTCCGGCTCATGGCAAGGATGAGCTGGACTTTCTCCTTGTTGCCCTTGGAAAGGCTCTTGAGGGGTGCTTTGGGCGAAAGCTCCAGCTTTTCCAGCATCTCATTCGCCTTGGCGGGGTCGAAGTCGGCGTAGAAATCCCGGAACATCTCCACCAGCTGCTCCACCCGCATCCAGTCGGGCAGCCATGCGGCGTCCGGCAGATAAGAGACGATGGCTTTCGTGTCCGGGCCGGGGTCCATGCCCGCGATTTTTATACTGCCCGCCGTGGGCTGCAAGAGGCCGTTCGCCAGCTTGATGAGGGTGGTCTTGCCGCTGCCGTTGGGGCCAAGCAGGCCCACGATGCGGCCAAAGCCGATGTGCAGCTCGATGTCATCGAGGGCGTTTGTCCCCTTCTGGTAGGATTTCGTCAGGCCCTCACAAGTTAAAAGCTCATTCATTTCAATCACTCTCCTTTGTTTCCCAGCCCGTCATAAGCTTTGCGGCCTCTGCCGGGCCGTAGCCGATGCCGCGCATTTTCTCGAGATATTCGGCGGTCATGGCGCGGGCTGTCTCGTCCCGCAGCTGTTCCAAAAGGGCTGTATCTTCGGTGACGAAGCGGCCCGTGGTCCGCTCGGTGTAGACGAGCCCTTCCGCTTCCAGCTGGGCCAGCGCCCGCTGCATGGTGTTTGGGTTGACGCCTGCCGCTGCGGCCATGTCGCGCACCGAGTCCAGATGTCCGCCGGGCGGGTAGGTGCCCGCCAGAATTTTTGCCTTGAGCCGTTCCACGATCTGTGCGTAGATGGGGCGGCTCATATCGAATCGTTCGCCCATCGTCTCATCTCCTTGTGTCGCTGTACTAAGTGCCTAATACAATAATACTCAAATCATCTTTTTTGTCAAGAGGGAATTTTCAATCTCTTCAAAATATGCTATACTGTCTTTTGTATATTAGAAGAAAATGCGCAGGAGCACAGAATCTATGAAAGCGACCATCATCATCCCCAACATCAACGGCAAAGGCTGGCTCAAGGACTCCATCGAATCGGTCTACGCCCAGACGGAGCAGGACTTCGAGCTTATCGTGGTGGATAACGGCTCCACCGACGAAAGCCTTGAGCAGGCCCGCAGCTATTGCAGCCGCCCGAACTTCCAGCTCATCGAGAACGGCTCCAACACCGGCTTCTCCCACGCCGTCAATCAGGGCATCACCCGGGCGAAAAGCGAGTTCGTGGTGCTGTTCAACAACGACGCCTTTGCAGAGCCCCAGTGGCTGGCCGAGCTCATCCGCGTGGCCGAGAGCGACGAGAAAATTTTTGCCGTCCAGAGCCTTATGATACGCCACTTCGACCGGGAGCTTGCCGACGACGCTGGCGATTACGTCACATGGATGGGCTTTGCCTGCAAGACCGGCGACGGCCGCCGGGCCAGCCGCTACACCAAACAGAAGCGCATCTTCTCGGCCTGCGGCGGCGCGGCCCTCTACCGCAAAAGCATCCTCGACGAGATCGGCGTCTTCGATGAAAACTTTTTTGCCTACTTCGAGGACGTAGACCTCAGCTGGCGCGCCAACAACGCCGGTTACAAAAACGTCCTCTGCCCCACGGCAAAGTGCTACCACATCTGCGGCGCCAGCACCGGCGCGGTGCGGTACAACGCCTTCAAAAGCCAGCAGAGCGGCCGCAACAGCATCCTTCTCCCCCTCAAGAACGAGCCTCTGCTGATGCTCATTCTCAACTTCATTCCGCTGGCGCTGGGCTATCTGCTCAAGTGCTACAAGTTCCACAAACAGGGCTTCGGCGAGGCGTGGGACAAGGGAATGCGTGAGGCCTTCGATTTGCTCAAAAACGACCAGTTGGGCAAGCGTCCCTTCCGCCTCCGCGACCTGCCGAATTATGTTCTCATGGAGCTGTGGATGATATGGAACATGGTGCCGTATCTCTGGTATCGGCTGGTGGTCGTGCGGTTTGATTTGAAGTAATTCCGGATATGCAAAAACCGGGAAGCTCTGGGAGCTTCCCGGTTTTTGTTTGTGATTCGTTTTACGCCGCCGCGCTGGCCGCACTTTCGGCCTGCGGCTCTGCGTCCGAGGAGGCTTCGCTTTCAGCGGTGCTGTCCGCTTCCTCGCTGGCGGCTGCGGCCTCCGAGGACGCGGCGTCGGAGTCAGCGAGCGTTTCTCCGCCGGTGGCGAGGATGGCGTCCTGCACCTCGCTGTCTGCCATCATGGCAGGCTCGGAGGCAGTGGACGCCGCCGTTGACTCGGGCTTCGTCTCGCTCTCGGTCAGGCCGGTGAGATACCAGCTGCCGCTCTGGCGGCTGAACAGATAGTCCATGTACTTGACCGGCGTATCCGAGGTGGTGGTGAGGATGCTGTCCGTTGCGTTCTGGTTGGGGATATAGCCCACGGTGACGTGGAGGAGGCCGTCCTTCTTGAACAGCTTGGTGACGGTGGCGCGGTAGCTGCCCACGCTGCCGGTGACGGGGATCTTATAGCACTGGGTGGTGTCGTCGAACTCGACGGTCATATCCTCCATCTCGAAGGTCTTGTGGGTCATGCGGAAGCTGGGGCCGACAAGCTTTGCGAGGTAGGCATCCACGTCCACCGAGGGGATGAGCAGCTGCTCGGTATCGGGGTCGGTGTTGTAGCCGTCGAAACCGCCCTGCGTCTCCTGGATACTGTACACACAGCCCCAGACCGCAGCTTCACGGAGGGTCAGGTCGTCGATGTTCTCGATGCCCTCAAAAGGCACGGGGTCGAACAGCACCAGACCTTCCAGCTTGTCCTCGTATTCCTGCTTCTGGGCCGTATCGTCAAACAGTTTTGCCACGGCGTTCACGCCTGCGTGCAGCACGGTCAGCACGCCGATGAGCACCAGCACCGCGATGACCAGCCCGAGGGCCTGCCGACCACGGCGGCGGTGGAGCCGGGCGTGTTCTTCCGGGGTCATTTCTATCTTCATATGGTTATCGTCTCCTGCGTTGTTTCACTTTTCAGATAAAAACAGTATACCACAATCATGGGCAGGGTGCAAAACCCTGCCCGTGTTATTTTGGTGAAACTGGCCCAGAAGCTGTTTTCATAGCCAGAGTATGCCGGGTGGGTGAGGCTTTTCGCCGGCAGACAAGGCGATTTTCCGCAGCAATCCTGGGCGGATTGCAAGGGAAAGCAACGCAGTATGCCAGCGAAAAGACCGCCTAGACGGTGTGCAATGGTTATGAAAACAGCTTCTTATTCCCAGTTCTTCCAGACGTCGGGCTGGTAGCCGACGGTGGCCTGACGGCCATTGCGGACGATGGGGGTGCGGAACAGCTTCTGGTTCTCGAAGAGCTTGTCTTCCTTCTGCCAGTCTACCAGTGCGTCCAGCAGAGCGAGGGTCTGCTTGTCCTTGGCGTTGGGGTCCACCAGCGCCTGCCAGCCGCCCAGAGCGCGGGACACATTTTCAAACTCGCCCCGGCTCATCTCTTTTTCTTTCAAATCGATCATCTGAAACTTGATGCCGCGCTCCTTGAAATAGCGCTGGGCCTTTTTGGTATCGAAGCACTTGGTAGTGCCGAATATCTGGATGTTCATGGTCTTGCCCTCCTGTTCATTCTGCTCTATTGTAACATATCTGCGCCCGAAAGCCTATAGCATATTTTTTACTCCGCCGGGCCACACTGCTCTCAGCGCCTTTTCTTATTCTGAATGGAGGTAGTACCAACATGAAAGCATTCGTAGACCCTGAACTCTGCATCGGCTGCACCCAGTGTGCCGGGCTCTGCCCCGAGGTATACCAGATGGAAGGGACTCTGGCTGTCGCCATCCCCGGCGACATCCCGCCCGACCAGGTGCCGCTGGCTGTGGACGCCGCCAACGCCTGCCCGGTGAGCGCGATAAGGGTAGAGTAAAACTTCCCGAAAGAGGCTGAGAGGTTTATCCCTCAGTCTCTTTTTTCTTTGGGCCATTCGTGGTATACTATAGGATGTGAAATTATGGAATGGAGGACCACAAGCTATGCGTTTACTGGTCATTGACGGCAACAGCATCGCCAACCGTGCCTTTTACGGCATCAAGCTGCTGACCACCAAAGACGGCCGCTATACCAACGCCATTTTCGGCTTTCTGAATATCCTGCTCTCCCTGCTCAAAGAATCCGAGCCCGACGAGGTGGCTGTGGCTTTCGACCTCAAAGCCCCCACCTTCCGTCACAAGATGTATGACGGCTACAAGGCCACCCGCCACAAGATGCCCGACGAGCTGGCCGCGCAGATGCCGGTGCTCAAAGAGCTTCTGGCCGCGCTGGGCTACCGTGAGGTGACAGCTGAGGGCTGGGAGGCCGACGACATCCTCGGCACCCTTTCTGCCGCCTGCGCCGCCCGCAGCGACGACTGCTTCCTCGCCACCGGAGACCGGGACAGCTTACAGCTCGTCAGCGACACCACCACCGTCCTGCTGGCCACTACTGCCATGGGCCGCAGCAAGACGGCGGTAATGGACGTGGACGCCGTGAAGGAAAAGTACGGTGTCTCTCCCCGCCAGCTCATCGACGTCAAGAGCCTCATGGGCGACACCTCCGACAACATCCCGGGCGTGAAGGGCATCGGCGAGAAGAGCGCCATCACCCTCATCCAGAAATACGGCAGTCTGGCGGGCGTTTACGCCCATCTCGACGACACTGCTGACAAGACCATCAAGCCAAAACAGCGGGAGCATCTGGCCGAAGACCGCGCCATGGCAGAGCTGAGCTACACGCTCGGCACCATCCGCACCGACGCCCCCATCGACACCGCCGAGGGTGCCTATGTCGTGGGCGAGGGCAACAAGGCCGAAGCCGTCCGGCTGATGCAGGAGCTGGAACTTCACTCCCTTATCGCCCGCTTCGGTCTGAGCGACATCGCCCCCGCCGCCGACCCGGAAAGAGCGCCGACAGAGCCTCTGCAGGAGGCTGAGGTGACTGTTCTGCCCGCCGAGCCGAAGGGGCATTACCTCGTGGCCGCGCGGCCTGCCGTCATGGGCAAGCAGGGTACCCGCAATGTGGAGCTGCAGCCCGCCGCATGGTACGCCGTACAGGACAAGACGGTCTTCCCGCTGGAAGACGGCGACCTGCTCCGTCTGCTGGACAATAAAGACGTCACTCTTGACGTCTTCGACAGCGCCCCGCTCTACGCCCGCGCCATGGCTGCGGGAAACTGGGGCAGCAGCATCGTCTGGGACGGCAAGCTGGCGGCCTATCTGCTGGACGCCTCGGCTTCCAAGTACAACCTCTCGGAGCTCATCATCAGCTACCGCGCCGACGCCGCTTTTACCTGTGAGAAGTGGCCGGACGCCGGTGCGCTGGCCGACCTGTTCGCCAAGATGAAGGCAGAGATCACCGCGCTGGGCGAAGACTCCCTCTACAACGACATCGAGTTCCCGCTGGCGCAGGTGCTGGCCGACATGACCCGCATCGGCATCCTCGTGGACAAAGAGGGCATCGAGAAGTTCGGCGTGAAAATGCGCTCGGAGCTGGAAGACGTCCTCACCCGCATCCACATGGAGACGGGCAGCGCCAGCTTCAACCCCAACAGCCCCAAACAGCTGGGCGAGATGCTTTTCGACACCATGGGCCTGCCCCATGGCAAAAAGACCCAGCGCGGCTGGTCTACCGACGCCGAGACGCTGGAAGCCCTGCGGGACTACCCGCTGGTAGAGGATATTCTGCAGTACCGCGCCTACCAGAAGCTGAACTCCACCTACGTCGAGGGCCTGCTGAAGGTCATCGCGGAGGATGGCCGCATCCACACCCGCTTCAACC
>OGLT01000389.1_pt1 | contig 36753 bp, 40 predicted proteins | sample 1572911 | NCBI WGS metagenome assembly OGLT01 (sample SAMEA2582014, study PRJEB24529) | metagenome | biome: Human gut stool | place: China | collected 2011 | reverse complement strand
TTTCGTTGCAAAAATGCTGAAAATGGTGTGAGTCAAAATGCGGGTCAACTGCCTGACCCACACCCTGACCCACATTGGCTGGCAGTCAGCGGCTTTGCCGCCTACTGCCAGCTCATGCCCCATGGGTACAACGAAATACGCAGAAAGACTTAAAGAGTACCGGAGAGGAAACTTTTGCCTTCTCTCCGGTATTTTGGCGCTTTTACTGCTTACATGACCTGCGCCATGAAGCTACCCATGGTTTGTGCTGCCTCGTCCTGCTTTTGCCTTGTGGCGTGGGTGTAGGTGCGGAGGGTGAAGCCTGCGTCGTAGTGGCCGAGCGTGCAGGTCATCTCCCGCATGGCCTTCGCCAATTCCAGCATGGCTTTCCGCGCCGCGACCACCAGTTCATCACGAGATTTGCTTTTCTGCTCGTAGACGTGCAGCAACTCCTGACGGAAAATTTGATTGGTCAGCGTGGACTTGATCTGCCGTATCCCATCTTTGGACAGGTACGCCTGATTCGGATTCACCGACCACGCCATCATGTGGACGTGAGGATGATTACCTTCGTCATGGAAGGCGGCGTACCAACGAAAATCCTCCGGCGGGATCTTCATCGCCGCGGCGATGTCATTGCGGTGGGTACGCAGTAATGTGCGCCATGCGTCTGTGTGGTTGTAGGGCGGGCTTTGATATACGGCTCCTCGGCGAACACCGTGATCGGCAAAACGAGGATATAAAACGAGGGACCGGTTGACAGCCATGCGGTCATCTCATCTTGGAGGATGGGCAGCCGGGCGTGTATCCCCTCATACTCGCTGATGGTACGGAGATTGAGCTGATGTGCGTTCAACTGTCCATGTAATTCCGAGTATAACAATAAATGCAGTAACCGGCCTACCTCTTAACAGTTTCTTTGCTTGACGATACTGGGAGCGTCTGGTACAATACCATCAATTTGAAACGAAGGAGGATGCGTGCCCATATGGATACCGACGGCAGTGACTATCACAGTAGCCACCTGATCTGTCATCTGTTTGTGAAAGCATATCTGCGCTGCTGAAAAGCGGGGCGGACATGCTTTTTTGCGCTCATTTGAGCGCTTTGACGATTCGAACAGACGACAGAAAAGGAGCTTTTATCTTGTCAACGACAACTTGTATCATTACTATGGCGGTGTGTTTGCTGTTTTCCGCCTACTTTTCCGCTACAGAGACCGCGTTTTCCTCTGCCAGCACCACGCGGCTCAAAACCCTTGCTGAAAAGGGCAATGCCAACGCCGCCCTCGCGTGCAGGCTTTTGGGGCAGTATGACCGGCTGCTCTCAACTATTCTCATCGGCAACAACATCGTCAATATTGCGACGGCCTCCATCGGCACGGTGCTCTTTGTGCGCCATTACGGTGACGCGGGCGCGACGATCTCCACCGTGGTCGTCACGGTGGTGGTGCTGATCTTCGGTGAGATCTCGCCCAAAAGCATCGCCAAGGACTGCGCGGAGCGCTTCGCCATGTTCTCCGCTCCCATCCTGCGGGTACTCATCTGGGTGCTGCTGCCGCTCAATCTACTCTTCTCCCTCTGGAAAAAGCTGCTGGCGAAGGCGTTCCGCCTGAACGGCGAGAGCAAAATGTCGCAGGAGGAGCTGCTGATGCTCGTCGATGAGGTCCAGCAGGGCGGCAGCATCGACAAAAGCGAGGGCGAGCTGCTGCGCAACGCCATCGAATTTTCCGAGCAGCAGGCGAAGGACATCCTGATCCACCGCGTAGACCTCGCGGCGCTGCCGGTCACGGCGAGCTGGGAGGAGACCGCCGCGCTGTTCACCAATACCAAATATTCCCGCCTGCTCGTCTATCAGGATTCCATCGACCATATCCTCGGCACCATCCATCGCAAGGACTTTTACGTTGGCTGCGGCGTGACCGGCAAGCCGATCGCCGAGCTGCTTTCACCAACCATCTTTGCACCGGAGAATGAGCCGATCAGTCTGCTGCTTAAAAAGATGCAGCAGGGCAAGACGCACGTTGCCGTCGTGGTGGACGAATATGGCGGCACCTGCGGCATTGTCACGATGGAGGATATCCTCGAAGAGCTGGTGGGCGAGATATGGGACGAGCACGAGCAGGAGGAGATTCCCATCCGCGAGACGGCGGAGCACACTTACCTTGTGGACGCAGGAATGGACTTTGACGATTTTGCCGATTTCTTCCACCTCAAGACCGACTCGGAGATGGTGTCGGTCAGCGGATGGGTGATGGAGCGCTGCGGCGGTGTGCCGGAGAGCGGCGACCGCTTTACTTACGATGATCTTGATGTGCTTGTTGTCAAAGTGGATCACCACCGCATCGAGGAGCTGCGCGTCACACAGCGGCCGCACGCCGGTGAAAAGGCGGAGACTGCGCTGATTGGAGAGATGATCCATGAATAAACAACTCAAGCAGCAGATGCTTCTGATTTTTTTCGGCGTGGCGCTTTTTGCCGCGCTGACTAACCTGAATGAAGTGGCGGGCTTTTTTCGCGTTTTGGCAGGTATTCTGTCGCCGGTGGTCTCGGGCCTTCTGCTCGCATTCGTGCTGAGCGTTCCAATGCTCGGTATTGCGCGGCGGCTTGCCGCCCATTTTCCGAAGATGAAGGAAAAAGCGGTCGACGCCCTGAGCCTGACACTGACGATGCTCTGTGTCGCAGTGCTGGTATTCCTGCTGTGCGTGCTGGCGATCCCGCAGCTGGCCGCGTCGGTTCGGAGCATTGCCGTGCTTGTAAGGGAGAACTGGCCCGACTGGGTGGCGCTGCTGAGCAGCTACGGCGTCGACACCACGGAGCTGACAAAGCTTGCGGCCTCGTTCGACTGGAAGACGGCAGTGGAAAAGCTCTTCACCGGTGCGGGGGCCGTGATCGGATCGGTCGTCGACCTGGCAAGCTCAACGGTGTCTGTCACGGTAAACGCCGTGTTCGCGATCGTGATCATGTTCTATGTACTGTTGGGGCGGCGGGAGCTCGGTAAGCAGAGCCGCGGCTTTCTGTACGCCTACTGTAAGGAGATGACGGCAAACCGCATTTGCCGCATCGCAAAGCTGACGCACGATACTTACGCAAAGTTTTTCTCCGGTCAGTGCATCGAGGTGCTGATCCTCGGCACGTTGATCTTCCTCGCGTTTTCCGTCTTCCGCATCCCCTACGCAGCGCTGACGGCTGTGCTGACGGCGGCATTCGCGTTCATCCCATATATCGGCGCGTTTGCATCCTGCCTGATCGGCGTACTGCTCACGCTGCTGGCCGCGCCGGAGAAGGCAATACTGTGTTTCCTTGTTTATCAGGCGGTGCAGTTCATCGAAAACCAGTTTATCTACCCGCATGTGGTCGGCGGCAGCGTGGGGCTTTCTCCGCTGTGGACACTGCTGGCCGCACTGCTCGGCGGAAAGTTGTTCGGTATCATCGGTATCGTGTTTTTTATCCCGCTGGCCGCGGTGATCTCGCAGCTTTTGCAGGGGGATATCGAGCATCGGCTTGCCGCACGGGAGAAGATGAAATCTGAGAAGTGAAGGAAAGATAGATGGAAACCAACCGGTTTCCATCTATCTTTCCTATCCGCATACCAACGCGTTCAGGTCGTCGAACTCCTGCCGGTCGAACTGCTTTTGAAGTGCTTTCATGTGCACCATCTCCTTTTGGCAGCCAACACACATACCATAACCCAGCGCAGAATAGTTGTAATGCCTCTCGTCGCGTAGTATGATCAATAGGTAATCAAGCAAGGGATGAGAGGTAACATGACAGAGAAAGAAAAATGCTGTGCGGTCTGCTCTACGATGCAAGCAGCGAAGAGCTTACGCAGGAACGGCTCGCGGCGAAGGAGCTGTGCTTTGCCTACAACCGGACGCCACCTTCCGATGAGACACGGCAGCGCGAGCTGATGCGCCGTCTGCTCAGCGCGGCCAGCGGGCGTTTTACGATCCTTGCACCGTTCTGGTGCGATTACGGCTGCAACACTTTCATGGGCCGCGACGATTTTGCTGGTGAACCTCGGCAGCTTGCTGACTCTCCGTTTTCGGAGCCGCTGAAAAAATGACACCGCACGGCAGAAATAACTCTGCCATGCGGTGCGTTTTTACTTTAATTTGGTTCGTCAGGCCTGGGAGACGAGCGTGCCCTTCCGGCTCGCGTGGATGAGCATGCCGATCACAAAGCCGACGAGTGCAGGCAGCAACCAGCCGAGGTTCTTGTCGAACAACGGCAGATATTTTTCCGCAAAGGCGATAGGCACATCGAGGCGGAGCGAAGTCTGCACCGACGCGGGCAGCGTCTTCATGCAGTCGAAAATAGCAGCTGCCCATGTACCGATCATCGTTGCGACATACACGGCACGGTCATGAGCGAAGAACTTGCCGATAAAGGCCAGCAGGATAAGCGCAATGGCCGGGGGATAGATGAGCATGAGCATCGGGACGGAATACTCGATGATGGCGCTCAGTCCAATGTTGGAAACGGCAAACGAAAACACCGTGAAGAGGATCGCCCAGGTGCGGTAGGAAATTTTGCCGTTCGTCATCTTGACAAACGTCTCCGAGCAGGCCGTGACAAGGCCGATGGAGGTCTTGAGGCAGGCAAAGGTGATGGTGAAGGCGAGGATAAACTGGCCCACGCCGCCGAGGTAATGACCCGCGATCTGCGTGAGGGCGATGCCGCCATTTTCGGACAGCTCGAAAATGCCTCTCGACTGCGCGCCGACCAGAATGGACAGCACGTAGATCAGCGCCATCAGCGCACCGGCAAGAAGACCGGAGGAGAGCACGTCCTCGGCGATGATGTCGTCGTTGTCGACACCCATGCGGCGAATGACGTCGATGACCACGATGCCGAAGGCGAGACCGGCGATGGCATCCATCGTGCCGTAGCCCTCAATGAGCGCGGGAAAGAAGGAACCGTTCTGATAGACCTCCGTCGGCTCGACCGAGGAGATCGCTGCGCCGGGGGAGAGCAGCGCCGCGATGATCAGCACTGCGAAGAAGAACAGGAAGAGCGGATTGATGATCTTGCCGATCCAGAGGGTGATCTTACCGGGGCGCAGCGAGAAGAACAGCACGAAAGCGAAGAACGCCGCCGAAAAGACAAGCAGATACAGCCACTCCGGCGAATCCGCGCCCAGCAGGGGAGTGATGCCGGTGGTAAAGGAAACTGTTGCGCATCTCGGGATGGCGAAGAGCGGGCCGATGGTCAGGTACAGAAGGCAGGTAAAGAAAATGCCGTAGCCCTTGCCGACCTTGCTCGAGAGCGTCTGCAGGCCGTCGGAATGCGTGATGCCGATGGCGGCGACGCCGAAGATGGGGATGCCAACCGCCGTGATGATAAAGCCGATCATGGCGACGACCGCGTTGCGGCCGGCCATCTGGCCGAGATGTACGGGGAAGATCAGGTTGCCCGCGCCGAAGAACATTCCAAACAGCGTTCCGGCGACGAGAATCTTCTGCCGGAAGGTCAATTTTTTAGTAGTCATGGGATAATCAACTCCTTTGTGTTGAAAATATTACACCCTGCACTTGAAAAAGAGAAACGCTCGGTTATAATAGGTATATTACAAATCAAAATACCCTTTATAGGAGTGGGGATATGGACAGCAAAAAATTTGAAATTCTGATGACCGCCGTCAACCTCGGCAGCTTTTCCAAAGCGTCTGAGGTCGTGGGCTACACACAGTCGGGGCTGACGCACCTCATCAACGGTCTGGAGCGCGAGATCGGCATGAAGCTCATCCGGCGCGACCACAGCGGTATTTCGCTGACAGAGGACGGGGAGGCGCTGCTGCCCGCGATCCGCGAATACCTCAGCGCGACGGCGAAGCTCGAAAACCAGATCGAGACCATCACGCAAAAGCGGACGGCGACGATCCGAATCGCTGCTTATGCGAGCCTTGCCATGCACTGGATGCCGGAAATTCTGTACCGCTTCCGCCGCGTGTGTCCGGAGACCGACGTGGATCTTCGCATGGTGGACCACGAGCTCGAACCCTTTGAGCTGCTGGAGGAGGGGCGCACGGACGTCATCTTTGCCGCGCGGCAGAGCCACATCAACTGCGACTGGACACCGCTCTACTACGACGCGATGTATGCCATCCTGCCGGAGGACTATCCCACCGGCAGCGAAGAGACCTTCCCCATCGAGGAATTCGACGGAAAAGAATTCCTGATGCCCTACGGGCGCTTCGACATCGACGTGAACGCTGCGCTGAGTCCCAAAAAGGTGAAGCCGAATATCCGCCCCTGCCATGTGGACGATGAAACGGTCATCCGCATGGTCAGCAAGGGCCTTGGCATCACAATGATGACGGAGATCATGATGCGCGGGCGGACGCACGGCGTAAAGACGCTGCCGGTCAGCCCGAAAACGGGACGGGAGCTCGGCATCGGTATGCACCTGAGCAAGAACACGCCAGAGGAAATTCTGCGTCTGCGCGAGTGCGTGCTTGATTTCACGCGCGAGCTGATGTGAAAATTTCCCATCCGCGATTTAGAAACGGCTGCCCCATCAAAAAAGTAAAGCAAGGCGCTTGCCTTTTAGGCAAGCGCCCTGCTTTGTCGATTTTGGGAATGGTCTTATCCTTCGATTTTTGCCGAAGCCGCGCCATCACTCTTTTGCAGATGCGCATAGCGGCGCGAGGGGCGGAAGTACAGCACCGCTGCCAGCATTAGAAGCGCCGTGGTCGCAAGGCTGATGGGGAAGACCAGCATGATGTTCATAAACGTCTTGTACTGCGGGAAGACCCAGCGCAGCCAGCTCAGGCGGACGCCGCAGACGCCCAGCATCGTCAAAACGGCGGGCGGCAGTGAAATTTCAAAGCCGCGCAGGTAGCCGGAAAGCACCTCGTAGCAAAGGCTGAACAGGTGCGACGGCATGATCAGCATGAGGCGAATATAGCCCGTCTCTACCACCTGCGGGTCGCCGTTGAAGATGGTGAGCAGCGACTTTCCGAAAAAGAGGATCAGAGCGATGGCGACGCCGAGGCTGATGATGCCCTCGAGAAGACACAGCAGCAGCGTTTTCTTGCAGCGCTTGATCTCGCCCGCGCCGAAGTTCTGTCCGACGAATGTCGTGCAGGCCTGCGAGAAGGAGTTGAGGATATCGTAGGTGATGACCTCAATGTTGTAGGCCGCGCTCGATGCCGCCATGACGACCGTGCCGAGGCTGTTGATCGCGCCCTGAATGACGATATTCGCGATGGAGAACATCGCGCTCTGCACACCCGCAGGAACGCCGATGCGCAGAATTTGCTTGAGGCACAGCCCGTCGATGCGCAGCTTTTTCGGCTCAAGGCGGATGACCTTGTCCGTTTTGAGCAGGAAGACCCACAAGATCGCCGCGCTGACCGCGTTCGACAGCACCGTTGCGATCGCGACGCCGTCCACGCTCATGTGGAGCGCGGCTACGAAAAAGAGGTTCAGGATCACGTTCAGAACGCCGGAGGCCGTCAGCGCGATCAGCGGAATTTTCGTCTCGCCCACGCTGCGGAAGACCGCCGCCTCAAAGTTGTAGAGCAGGATCACCGGCAGGCCCGCAAGATAGATGCGCAGGTATAGCAGCGCCAGCGGGAACACATCGTCCGGCACATTCAGCTGATTCAGCAGCGGAACGGCGAACAGCTCACCGATGACCGCCGCGATCAAACCGCCCAGCACCGCCACAACGATGGAGGTGTGCACCGCGTGGTGCACCATCGTGTCGTTCTTTTCGCCGATGGCGTGCGCGATCGTCACGTTTGCGCCCAGCGCGATGCCGATGAACAGGTTGACGATCAGGCTGATGATCGAGCTGTTTGTGCCGACGGCCGCGACCGCCACGGTGCGGAGCTCGCCGGTAAAGTTGCCGATGACGGCGATGTCCGCGGCGTTGAACAGCTGGCTCAAAATCGCCGTGGCCGCCACCGGAATGGCAAAGCGCGGGATCTTATCCCAGAGCGTCCCGTGGAGCATATCCAATGATTTTTTCTGCGATGCAGCTTTCAATTCTACTGCCCCTTTCCGCAATTTGTCTGGCCTATGATATCACGCTTTGGGCCAAATGCAAGAGGCAGAAAAGTCAAAAATGGAGCACAGCGCAAAGAATGCTTTGTTTTGCTGCGAAAAGCGCGGATACTCACAGGCACTCCTTCAAAATTTCGTAGATCTCGTCGTGCGTCAACTTTTTGCAGCAGCCAGCGGTGATGTTGGTAGAATCCGCCACGGCGCGGAAGTCGGTGTCGGCGGGGATGCCAAGCTCGGTAAAGGTAGTCGGCAGGCCAATCTCCTTGATGAACGCGGCCAGCGCGTCGATACCGGCGGCAGCCGTCTCCTCGTCGCTGTCTCTGGGTGCAATACCCCAGACATTCTGCGCAAACCGTGCAAACCGCGCCGCGCCGGACTTGTAGATATGGCGGTACAGAACGGGATGAATGACCGCCAGACCCGAGCCGTGGTTGCAGTTGGTGTAAGCGCCGAGCTGATGCTGGATCTGATGCGCCTGAAAATCCGTGACCTTGCCGATCTTCAGCATGCCGTTCTCTGCCATGGCGGACGCCCACGCCAGCTTCGCTTCTGGCGTCGTAATTTTCAGGATCGGTCAGCAAAATGCGGATGTTGTGGATGACGCTGCGCATAACGGCCTCATTGATATCATCGGAGAGGTTGTTTTCATCTATAAATACCGGTTGTAACAACCGGTCAAGAGGTTTTTGAGGAAAAAACACAATTTTTACGCAGCAGAGAGGGATTACCATGCGCTACACCATGAGGGACGTCGCGTGGATCAGCAGCCTGACGTGCCTGAAAAAATGCGGCATGAGCATTCAGGTGATGAAGGACTACCTCGCCCTCTGCCTGCAAGGCGAGCGCACTATCCCGCAGCGCAAGATCCTGCTGGCGCAGAAGCAGGAGGCGCTGCGCGCAGGCATTCGGGAATTGCAGGACAGCGTCGCCTACATCGACTGGAAGCAGAATTTTTACGACGAAGTGCTCTCCAGCAAGCGGCCGTATGAGAGCAATCTTATTCGGGTGGAAAAATAGGCGCAAGGCTGGCGTCAGCATAAAAAGCAGGAGGCGTACCGCTCGGTACCGCCTCCTGCTTGCATTTCTGCCGTATTTCATCCCAGCGCCACGTCGAGCACCATCATCAGGCTGAAGCCCACGGCGAAGAACACCGTTCCGATGTTGGAGTGCGCACCCTGCGACATTTCCGGGATCAGTTCCTCGACGACGACATAGAGCATCGCGCCCGCGGCAAAGCTCAGAAGATACGGCAGCGCCGGAACGATGAGCGACGCAGCCAGGATGGTCAGCACCGCACCGATGGGCTCGACGATGCCCGAGAGCACGCCGCCCCAGAAAGCTCTCGCTTTGCCCATGCCCTCGGCGCGCAGCGGGAGCGAAATGATCGCCCCCTCGGGAAAATTCTGGATCGCGATGCCGAGTGAGAGCGCCAGTGCGCCCGCCGCCGTGATCTGTGCGCTGCCGGAGAGATAGCCCGCATACACCACGCCGACGGCCATGCCCTCGGGAATGTTGTGCAGTGTGACGGCCAGCACCATCATCGTCGTGCGCTGGAGTTGGCTCTTCGGCCCCTCGACCTGCCCGCTCTTGGCGTGCAGGTGCGGGACGACGTGGTCGAGCAGCAGCAAAAAGAGAATGCCGACCCAAAAGCCGAGAAACGCCGGCAGAAACGAGAGTTTCCCCATCGCCGACGACTGCTCGATGGCGGGGATCAGCAGGCTCCACACCGAGGCCGCGACCATCACGCCCGCGGCAAAGCCCGTTAGCGAGCGCTGCACAGCGTCGCTGAGCGACTTTTTCATGAAGAACACGCACGCCGCGCCGAGCGACGTGCCGAGAAACGGGATCAAAATGCCGTAAAATGCTTCCATGTCGTTCACCGTCTTTCCTGTGTGAAATATCAATTATGTTAAATGCATCTAACTTCTGGACATAGTATACCAGCGAAAGCCGCGGGATGCAAGTGCCGCGGGACACAGAATGGGAACAGTCTGTCGCAGCGGACGGGGCGAGAAAGCGTATGTAGCAAAGAAAATATCGCGAAAAATTTGCAAACCGCTCTTGCAATGCGAAAATCGCTGTGCTACAATACGCAAGGTCGATTACCTTCCCGAAGGCAAGCGGGAAAGCAGGATATATTGGAAAGCTGCCCTGCGGCGGCTTTTCAAAAGACTGCGAGTTAGAGCGAACTAACCGTTTGCGCCGCGCCGGTGGGAACATCATATCAATAGGAACAGTGCCGCCTGATTTCAGGCGGCACTGCTTTTTGCGTTTTCGTGAAAAACAAAATGTTCAAACTTTCCTTTAGTTTTCTTTTAGGTTGGCGGGCAATAATGACCTCGTTCCAAGGGGAAGGCGAAAAACGACAGCCCCGCGGAAGCATTTGGGATACACAATGACGAAGAAGGTCATTTTTGATGAAAGGCAAAAAGATTCTTTCTCTTTTCTGTGCGGCGGCGCTGACGCTGTCGCTCGCCGCGTGCGGCAGCAAGAGCACGACAGATTACTCCGGTCAGACCGTCACCGGCGAGATCACCGATATTGACGGCACTGCCGTGACGATGCAGCTCGGCGAGCTGAGCGAGGGCGGTATGCCGTCCCATGACGTGTCTGACAGTTCCGATTCCGGCCAGACGCCGCCCGACAAGCCGGACGGCGAAACGCAGAGCGGCAACAGCAGCAGTCAGGATCATGCATCGTCCGACAGCAGTCAGCCGCCCGCAAAGCCCGACAGCCAGAGCGGTGATTCCGGCAGCCAGCCTCCAGAGAAACCTGATGGCGAGGCCCCGAGCGGCAGCGCCCCCGGCGGCATGGGCGGCAGCAGCTTTACCGCGGGCGAGGAGAGTGTGACGCTCGACTTCGCGGATGCGGAAATTACAAAAAATGACGAGAGCATCGAGCTCAGCGACCTCGCTGAGGGCGATATCCTGTTCAACGGCTATACCATCACGCTGGCCGACGGCACGGTGCTGAAGTAAGAGCGCTTCACCCCTGCTGCTGTATATACTCCTCAATGGTGCGCAGGAAGGCCTCTCCGTAGCGGGAGGCCTTCCGCTCGCCGACACCCGAGACCTCAAGAAGCTCTGAGAGCGAGCGCGGCGCTTTCTCCGCCATGTCGGCGAGCGTCGCGTTCGAAAAGATGACGTAGGCGGGAACGCTCTCGCGCTTGGCAAGCTCCGCGCGCTGGGCGCGCAGCGCCTCATAAAGGCTGTTTTCCTCGAATTCGTCCGAAAACGCGCCGCGCGGGCGCTTTTTCTCTGTCTTCGGTTCCACCCGCTTCTGCATCAGCACGCATTCGCCGTCAAAGAGCACGGCGGATGCTTTTTTTGTGGGGCGGAGCGTCGAATAGTGCTGGTCGACCTCGAGATATCCCGCGGATTCGAGGTATTCGATGTACCGCTCGATGACGCTCGGCGACGTCTTATCCATGAGACCATAGGTCGACAAGCTCGCAAGGCCGAGCGACAAAAGCCGCTGGTCGCGGCTCCCACGCAAGACCTGAATGACGAGCGTTTTGCCGACGTAGTACCCCAGCCGCTCGCGGATGCGCATGACGCACGATAAGATCATCTGCGCCGAGAGCGTGATGTCCTCGGTCTGGTAGGTCGCTTTACAGTTGGAGCAGTTCCCGCAGTTTGCGGGGTGTATCTGGCCGAAGTAGTCAAGCAGCCGCCCGCGCAGACAGTCGACGGATTTGCAGTACCCCGTCATCGCCTGTAGGCGCTCATAGTCGCGTTTGCGCACAAGCGCAGCGTCCTCCTCCGAAAGCTGGTCGGCTCCGCCATTTTCGATGAGAAAGCGCGCGGTTTCCACGTCAGCGGGCGCGAAGAGCAGGACGCAGTCGGCATTCTCACCGTCGCGTCCGGCGCGGCCCGCCTCCTGATAGTAGGCCTCGAGGCTTTTCGGCATGTTGTAATGGATGACAAAGCTGACGTTTGACTTGTCGATGCCCATGCCGAAGGCGTTCGTCGCGACCATGACGGTCTTGCGGTCAAACTGAAAATCGTCCTGATTCTGCTGCCGCTCCTCATCTGTGAGGCCCGCGTGATAGCGCGTGGCGGCGATGCCGCGGTCACACAGGCTGTCGCACACGCGCTCGACCGCCGCGCGCGTTGCACAGTAGACGATGCCGCTCCTGCCCCGTCGCTCGTCGATGAGTGCGGCGAGGGCGGAAAACTTGTTTTTCGGGCGGCGCACGTCGAAATAGAGGTTCGGACGGTCGAAGCCCGTCACGATGCGGTACGGGCTTTGCAGCTGCAAGAGCCGCAGAATGTCGGACTGCACCTGCTTTGTCGCCGTCGCGGTGTAGGCCGCGACAATGGGTCTGCGCGGCAGGGCATTGATGAAATCGACAATGCCGAGGTAACTCGGGCGGAAGTCCTGTCCCCACTGCGAAATGCAGTGTGCCTCGTCCACAGCGAGAAACGACACGTCCATCTCCTGCATCAGCGATAAAAAGCTGTTCGTTTCCAACCGCTCGGGCGCGACGTAGATGAGCTTGTAGGCACCCTTGTGCGTGCGGGCGTAGACCGTGCGGATCTGCTCGCCTGTCAGTGAGCTGTTGATGTACGCCGCGGGAACGCCCGCGCTCTTGAGCGCTGCGACCTGATCCTTCATCAGCGAGATGAGCGGCGAGACGACGAGCGTGATGCCCGGCAGGAGCAGCGCGGGGATCTGATAGCAGAGCGACTTGCCCCCGCCCGTCGGCATGACGCACAGCGCATCGCGCCCGGAGAGAATGGAGTCGATGAGTTCCTCCTGCCCCGCGCGAAACGCGCTGTGGCCGTAATATTGCTTTAAGATGCTGTACTTGTCCATGAAAAAGTGTTCCGTTTCCTGTTTTTCTATGATGTTACCCCATCGGGAAGAAATTGTCCACGGAAAATTCAGAAAGGAAAAAGGAGGGAGATTGCCGCGGCTTGACATTGCTGTTTCCTTGTGCTATAGTCCCTCTTGCTCGCTCGGAGGGCATGCTGTTCGAAAGAAACGGCAGCCGGATAAGGCGCAGGCTGAAATGCCTGTTCCTTATCCGGCTTTTTTGTTGACAGGAGGAAACGACAATGGACCTTTTGCGTGGAAATATCAAAACGCTTTACTTCAAATACTTGTCGGCGGCGTTCGGCAGCGCGCTGATCTCCAGCATCTACGGCATCGTCGATATGGCGATGGTCGGGCAGTATAGGGCCCCGACGGCACGGCGGCGCTCGCGTGGATCGGGCTGATCCTCTTTGAGCGCCCACTTTTGACGTTTTTCGGTGCGGACGAGATATTGCTCGCCCTCGCGCAGCGGTACATGATCCCCGTTAAAGTTGTATTCCCACTGTTCCTCTTCAATCAGATGCTTGCGGCATTTCTGCGCAACGACGGCGCGCCCGCACTTGCGACGCTTGGTGTGCTGTCGGGCGGCATCTTCAATGTGTTCGGCGACTGGTTCTTCGTCTTCCCATGCGATATGGGCGTTTACGGCGCGGGTCTTGCCACGGCGCTGGGCTCGGCGGTGTCGTTCCTCGTGATGCTGACGCACTTTGCGAGCAGGAAGAACACGCTGCGCCTCGTGAAACCAAAGAGGCTTGCGCGCAAAAGCCGCTTGACGAAGCGCGGCCACCGCCGTATAATCATGGCGGAATTTTAACGAACAGGAGCCAAAATGTAACCATGCAGCTTGATCGACCGTACGGGCAGATGTCCGATTCGTTCCTGATGTCCGCGTTTATCATTTTATCCGGCGGATTGCAGGACGCCTATACCTATTGCTGCCGCGACAAGGTGTTTGCCAACGCGCAGACGGGCAACATCGTGCTGATGAGCACACACCTTTTTGCAGGCGACTGGGCAGGTGTTTTCCGCTATTTTGTGCCGGTGATCTCGTTTATGGCGGGCATTTTTGTGGCGGAATGCGTCCACCGCCGCTATAAGTGCATGGAAAAGGTGCACTGGCGCCAGCTCATCATTCTGGCCGAGATCGTGCTGCTGTTTTTTGTCGGCTTCCTGCCGCAGGAGGTCAACACCTTTGCAAACGCGCTCGTCTCGTTCGTCTGCGCGATGCAGGTGCAGACCTTCCGCAAGGTGCGCGGCCACGCCTACGCAAGCACCATGTGCATCGGCAACATGCGCAGCGGCACCGAGGCGCTGTGCGTCTACTTCCACACGCACGACCGCGAGGTGCTGAAAAAGGCGCTGACGTATTTTGGCGTCATCGGTATTTTTGCCGTCGGCGCGGGGCTTGGCAGCGTCCTGACGGCGCACTTTGCCGAAAAGGGCATCTGGGTGTCCTGCCTGCTGCTCGCAGTCAGCTTTTTGATGATGTTTGTGCGCGAGGAAGAGAAGAAATAAGAGGCTTTTTGAAAGATGGCTCTGTATGCAGATTGGTTTCTGCATGCTTTTGTAAAAAAAGGAGAGGACGCTGCTGCGTTCTCTCCTTTTCCTTTTGCGTTCGTTACGCGAGCGGCTTGCCGCTGAAGACGGGGAAGATGTTGAACTCGCCGTAGTCGGCGATGCGGTCCGTGAGCTTGAGCGGCGTGACGCTGCGCTCCATTGGCAGGCCGTCGAACACGCTCTGCATGCCGCCGCGGCCGTCGATGCCGGCGCCGATCAGAATGCTGACCTCGTCGAGTAGCCCCGCGGCGAGGAAGCCTGCGTTGATGTGTCCGCCGCCGACCACGGCGGCTCTCCTGACGTCAAACTCCGCGGCGAGAATTTCGCACGCGCGCTTCAAGTCGACGTGTTCCTTGCCGCAGGCGATCCACGAGATGTGCTTGCCGTTGAGATACGCAAGGTACTCCTTGCTGACCTGCTCGCTCGTCAGGATGAGCAGCGGACGCTCGTCTTCGGCGCTCTCACCCCAGAGAAGCGTGCCGCGGGTGTTAACGACGATCTCGTAGCCCTCGGCGTCGGCGGCCTTGGAAAAGGCCTCCTTGCCAAGTGCTTCGGCGGTCTTGGCCTCAAACTTTCCGGGCAGCGCCATTTCGAGCTCCGCGGTCACGCGGCCGCTGATACGTGTGGGCGCGTCCAGCGCGTCGAGCGTGTCGTAATATTCCTGCACGCCGGGCAGGTGCTCGGTCATGGCGCAGTCGATACGTCCGTCGACCGAGGTCATCATGTGGCATACGATATAAGGCTTGTTCATGAGACATTCCTCCTGAAAAAACTTGTTGTTCTTAAAGTTCACTGATACTCTACAACTTAAAGTACACTTTCAGCCAAGAGGGTTTCGAAAATTTTTTCGATAGTCCGTTACAAAAGCTTGCACGCTTGACAGAAAGAAAATGGCACCATATAATATATAGAACATACGTTTTAGATGACGCGGTGGGGAGGAAGCTCAATGTATTTTGCCTACGGGGAAGAGGAGACCGACTATCTTAAAAAGAAGGATAAGCGCATGGCCGAGGTCATCGACCGCATCGGCCATGTCGAGAGAAAAGTGGATACTGATCTCTTTTCCGCCGTCGTGCACCACATCGTCGGCCAGCAGATCTCGACCAAGGCACAGGAGACGATCTGGCAGCGGATGCTGTCGGCACTCGGCGAGGTCAACGCCGAGACGGTCCTCGCCGCGGGAGTTTCCAAGCTCCAATCACTCGGCATGACGTTCAGAAAGGCGGAGTACATCACGGATTTTGCCGAAAAGGTCCACACCGGCGCATTCGATTTAGAAGGTATCTGGCAAAAAAGCGACGAGGAGGCTATCCGGGAGCTTTCGTCCCTCAAGGGCATCGGCGTGTGGACGGCGGAGATGATTTTGCTCTTCTGCATGCAGCGTCCGGATGTGCTGAGCTGCGACGACCTTGCCATCCAGCGGGGGCTGCGCATGGTGTACCACCACCGAAAGATCGACCGCAGGCTGTTTGAAAAATACCGCCGCCGCTTTTCGCCCTATGGCAGCGTGGCGAGCCTGTATCTCTGGGCAGTGTCCGGCGGCGCGATCCCCGAGCTGCACGATTACGCGCCGAAAGAGAAGAAATGAGGCGAGGACGATGACTTACACCCAGCATTATGATTCGCCGCTCGGCGGTATCCTGCTTGCGGCGGACGAAGAGGGCTTGACGGGCCTGTGGTTCGACGGGCAGAAATATTTTGCCCGCACGCTGCCAAAAGAGTATGCCGAGAGCGAGACGCCTGTTTTGCGCGAGGCCAAGCGCTGGCTCGATATCTACTTTTCGGGCCGCGAGCCGGACTTCACGCCGCCGCTCCACCCCGTGGGTTCGGCATTCCAGCAGGCAGTATGGGCGCTGCTGCTGGAAATTCCCTATGGCAAAACGACGACCTACGGCGCGCTTGCGCGAAAGCTGGCGGAAAAGCAGGGCCTAACGCACATGTCCGCGCAGGCCGTCGGCGGCGCGGTGGGGCACAACGATATTTCGCTCATCATCCCCTGCCACCGCGTGGTGGGCGCAAACGGCAGCCTGACCGGCTACGCGGGCGGCGTCGACAAAAAGATCAAGCTACTCGAGCTTGAAAGGGCGGATATGAAGGCCTTTTTCGTGCCGAAAAAGGGGACCGCGCTGTAAAACAAAAGAAAAGGCATTCCGCGCGATAGCTGGGTGTACGTAAGACAGTATTGCGCCGAGATTGAAGAAGCGGCACGAAACCGCATGGAGCTGATCGTGCCGAAGCTGGCAAAGCAGTACGGCGTGACCGAGCAACTGAAAGCTGAAAACCAAATGGAATGGGTGCGGCAGATGAACGCTTGCAAGGCACAGGCAGAGGAGATTGTGAAAGCGGAATTGATTTATGATTGAGCGAGGAAGTCCGGGCAGAAAACTGTTCGGACTTTTCTCATATAGTCCAAAGTTGCGGTAGAACTGTTCACAAGTTTTATGGTATAATTTGAATACGAAAAGTGAGCAACAAATCGGAATTTATAGAACTGTGAAAAGTAAAGGTGGTAATTTTGTGGTTAAATATTGTATGAATTTAAGTGATGAAAAAAAAGAAACTGCAATTAAAATTGCTTTGGAAAGTAAAGGAAATGTTCGCAAGCGTAAGATAGCGGTTCCGCTTCTGATGATTTTGGGTATCGTCATTATTTTTAGTAGCATATTTTTAATTATAAATTCTCCTGCTATTTTATGGTATATCTATATGGTGCTTGGAATAGTTTGTCTGCTTCTTGCGTTTAATGCAAAGTCTTTTCAAAAATTTGTATTGAAAAAAGCGGAGTTACTCTTAGATAAGTCTTTTCGTACTGGAATTGTAGAGTATCATTTTGACGCTGAAGGGATAGAAACAATTTCCCAGATGGGATATAGCAAAAATTATTGGACTGCATTTAAAGAGTACGGTACTATGGGGCAGTATATATATGTTAAACGAAAAGATAATAAAATGGTTTTGATAGATAAAAATGATTTGTCTACTGGGGAGTTAGAAGAATTGACTCAACTATTGTTAAATAATGTCAAAATGTAAATTCCAGTTCACAACTTCATATCCCTACACACAAAGCAGTTAGTCTTTAGGATTGACTGCTTTTTTCTTGCCAAAATTCCAGTTTGGCAAACTGATAAAATCCCTTTAGGAACTAAAGGGCGCACTTCTATACTCTCTGTCGAGAGTAGTGCGTCCTGCGGAGCTTCATTCCCGGTCAGCAGAAGAAAACTGCTCGACCGAGCATGTTTCGTCACTTCGTTCCGTCAAGGTGGCTACACCCCCTTGCGACGCTTGTGCGTCTATCCCTTGTGGACTTGCCGTCCGCAAACGGTTTTGGCAAACCGTTCGCCGCCAGCAAGGTTTATAAATTGCATCAATATTTATCAGTCAAATGGTGAACAAGAAAGGGTGATTTACATGAAAAAAATGTTTATTCTGGTTATGACAGTTATGCTCTGTTTCACACTAACTGCTTGCAATGAAGAAGGAAGTATCGACTTTCCTTTTGAATTGTCCAGTATCGAAAATGTGGAAATGTTCTGCTTCACTATTCCTGCGGATGCGGAGAAAAAAGTGATTACCAAATCAGAAGATATTGAAGAAATTTATCAGACTTTTGAAAGTGTTTCTCTGAAAGATAAAACAACTGAACCTACTGCTGGTGGCTCAGTGACCAGTTTCCGATTTAATCTTTCTGATGGTACATCTTATGAGGTTATCTATTCGGAGGTCGCTGTAAAAGCTGGAAGAGTCATCACAACAGGCATGGAACAAGATTTCTTCACTTCAGCCGATATAGGAGCATTCTGGGGGAGTTACGACTACGAAGTAACAACTGCATCGGAAGATGAATTGCCAGAATTATATGAGTAAAAAATGAACAGGTATTAACTAAATTTCTATCATAAGTGATACAATTTAATACTGAAAATCAGACCGTTGACTGGTCGCACAATGCGAAAAGTTGACGGTCTTTTTTTATCCCCATTTTCAAAAAAGGAGGTCAAACAGAATGAAAAGAGCGAAAACCCTTGAACAACTCCGAGCTGAAAAAGAACGAGCTGAGACGCAGCTTGCACAGGAACAGCACAAGCTGGAGCGTCTTGAGAACAGAAAGAAATATCTGGAGAAAGGCGAAAGGCAGAAACGCACCCATCGTCTTTGCAATCTGGGCGGCACGATTGAGAGCCTTGCCCCGGAGGTCAAAGATCTCACACGCACCGAAATGACAGAGCTGATGGAACACATCTTTTCTCTGTCCGAAGTCCAGCGAGCCGTCCGTCACATGGCGATTACCCATATCAGCCAAGCAAACAGAGAAAAGGAGTTGAAAGCCGATGGCACTATTTCATCTGAGCGTCACGCAGACTAAGCGAAGCGCAGGACAGTCCGCTATCGCTTCTGCCGCCTACCGTGCCGGGGAGCGATTGTATAGCGAGTATTACGGCGAATACAGCGACTACACCCGCAAGGGCGGCGTGATCTGCTCCGACATTCTCCTGCCGTCCCATGCACCGCCCGAATACGCAGACCGCCAGACCCTATGGAACGCCGTGGAAAAAGCCGAGCGTGGAAAGAACGCTTTTTCCATGAAGATAGGCAACCGTACCTATACGGACAAAAAGGAAGCGGGTGCGGCTTTAATTGATATGTGCCGCAGCGCCAAACAGCCAAACGTGGCGGTCACAATCGGGGAATTTCAGGGATTTAAGATGAGCGTGTCCTTTGACTCGTTCTTCTCCAAGTTTACGATCAGCTTAAAAGGAAGCCTGAGCCATGAGGTGGAAATCGGAGCCGATCCGCTTGGAAATCTGCAAAGACTTTCCAATGCGTTAGAGGGAATGACCGGGAAAATGGCAGATGTGGAGCAGAAGCTTTCCAACGTGGAACATCAGCTTGAAACCGCAAAGGTGGAAGTCACAAAACCTTTTGCACAGGAGCAAGAACTGTCGGAGAAGCTAGAGCGCCTTGCAGAGTTAAATGCGCTTCTTAACATGGACGAAAAGGGTGATAATGCGTTGGATATGGGCGATGATGAGCCGGAGGACGAAACCGGAGAGCATAGCACACAGGCGCAGGAAGGCGAGCCGGACAGGGCGGAAGATATACAGGCGGTGGCTGATGAACCGTTAAAGCCTGTTGCAAGTTTCCTGATGTCGGAGCGTATCGCAGAGCATGACAAGGAGCGGATGTTAGCAGACGGTTCTAAAGGGCGGGTATCCGTCAAGGAGAAACTTGCCGAGATGAAGCAGAAAATATCCGATCAGAAGATGCCGGAGAAACCGGAAGTCACAAAGAGCAAAGGAAAAGAAGAAAGTTTATAGGAGGGTGCTATGGAAGCAAACGAACCAAAGAAAGAACAGAACACAGTGGAAATGGACGTTATGAAACAGTTCATGGAGCTTTTGGAACAGCAGGGCATGAAAGAGCATTCACAGGACTTTATGGAGGTCTTGCAGTATATCGCCGGGATGCAGTTGCAGCTTTCCGCTATGGTGGACGAACTGCAAGAAGTACGAAAGCAGCTTGAAAAGATGCAGGAGAGGCAGCCGAAAGCAACGGAAAGTCAGCTATTGGATAAGGTGTCATACCTTCAGGAGAAGGTAAGCAGTCTTGCAGAACGTTTATCGGAACTGAAAGACCATTTGATTGACACCGCAGCACAGGCAGTAACCGCCTTTAAGGAAAAGGGAAGGGAGGAAATGAATAAGGTTCTTCAGAAAGGAATTTCTGGTGTGCAGTCGGTGCTTTCCGGATGCCGGGAGAAGATGGTGGATGTGCTTACCAGTTATGAAAAGACTGCCAACCAGATCGACAGCATTGGGGATGAGTTCAAGCAGATCGGGAACAGCGTTGCCAACGTGGGAAGGCTCTTAACCGGAAAAGGTACAAAGGAAGTGTCGGACGAAAAAGAGGGCGTTGCCTTTACAAGGGTACTGAATATGCCTGTAAAGAAGCATATCTCAGCCTTAAAGAAACAGGTGGAGCGGATTGACGGTGCAGTAGCGAAGCTGGATAAGGTCTGTGCCAGACTGGATACCGGAAAGGAAAAAGAGAAAGAAAAGAGCAGGGTATCCGTCAAGGAAAAGCTGTCACAGATGAAAGTGAAATCGGAACAGCAGAAGAAAGAACCGGAAAAACCAAAGACCAAGAGTCAGGAAGCAAGTTTATAAAGGTTTATGGAAAGAGCAGGTAGCAATCTATCTGCTTTTTCCTGTTATGTGGTTATCGTAAGCCGAGAAGGTTAAGTGACGAACAAAGGGAACAGGCAAGGTTACGGATGGAGAAAATCAATTCAGATGATAATTGTCGGGAAGATTAGAGTCCAGTCGCAACATTCAGAAGTCCAGTCACAACATTTCCGAATTTAAAGAAAGAAATCTGCCGATAATATAAATGAACAATAGATGATGTTATCCATATTTGATAATGAGCCATGAAAATGAGGTGGAACAGTTGAACATAGCAATTTGCGATGATGAGGAAAATATACGCATTTACATACGCAAGCTGATACAGAAGCAGGAAACTTTTTGTAAGATAACAGAGTTTTCATCGGGCAAGGAATTATTGGAGTTTCAGGATGAGACAAATGCAGAAGAAATAGACATACTTTTTCTGGATATCTCTATGGGAGATGAGGATGGAATGACTGTGGCAAAGCAGCTCAGGAGCCAGATGGAAAGCAAGAAAGAAGCAGTGTGGGGAAGCCTGCCGCTTCTGATATTTGTAACGGGATATCCGGAATATATGCAGGAGGCTTTTTCTGTTAATGCTTTTCAGTATATTGTAAAACCGATTCAGGAAAGCAATTTTGAGCAGGTTTTTGCACAGACCATACGGGAGTATCAATATTTGATGGCAAAGAAAAAGGAAAAACCAAAAGAAGTATTAGTTCGGAATGGAAATAGAACAAGAAGTGTTTCAGCAGATGATATTTACTATATTGAAAGCAGTAATCGAAAAGTGACCTTGTATTTGCGGCATGAAAAAATTGAATATTATGACAAGATCAGCTCACTGGAAAGCGAGCTTAAGCCGGATTTTTTCCGTATACACAAAGGGTATCTGGTTAACATAAAATATGTGGAACGATATGACCGGACAGAGGTGAAAATGAGAAACGGGGACAGTCTGCTGATATCCAAGTATAAATATCAGGACTTTGTAAAGCGTTATCTGGAATACATTTTGGAGGAAAGATAATTGAGTCAGGTTACATATGAAATCATTCGCAAGCTTTTTGAAATCTATCCTATTATTCTGCAAATCGTTCTTTTTCTGGTATTGTGGAATGTATTTTTTCGGTGGGAGAAAGGGATATGGATTGTTGCAGGAATATTGGCAGTGATGAATATCTGCATGGGGCTATGGCTGGAAAAGCCGGGGGTAATACGATATACAATGTCCGCTGTCATTGTGTTGGGATATTGTTTTTGCAAATACCAAAAACATTTGGAAAAGGCGGTATTCATACTGCTGCTGTTTTACAATTTTCATGCGTTAAGTTATTTGATTGCAGACAGTATTTATGAATGTACAGTGGAGAGCATATTTAGAGGGTTGGATGTTCTGAGTGAGGAATATATATTTCGGGTTTATCTGGGTATGGCGATAGGTATGGGCATCCTGCTTTTATCGTACACGTTGGTATTACTGATTATGACAGGTGTCGTGATAAAAATCGTAAAGAAACCGTTTATGCTGAGATGGCAGGAAACGATATTCCTTTCAGTACTGAATATTGTAGGGAGTATGATTGTAGGAATAAGCGTAGACCTTTCCGTAGTGCAAATCGAGGGTGGAGTTTTTCTGTTGTATGATGACAAGCAGGAAATGTTGTGGAAATTACCGATAATTGCGGTTCTTATCTATGTGGGGGAAATTTCGGCAATATACATCTACCAGAACTACAGGAAGCTTCAAAAAGAACGGCAGAAACATTTTGTGGAAGAACAACAGGTCAAAGCCATGAAGCAGAGACTGGAAGAAGCAGAGAACTTCTACGGGAGCATTCGCAGAGTAAGGCATGAGATGAAAAATCATATGACGAATATAAAAGGGCTGGTGGCAAGTGAGAAATATGATGAAGTAGAGAATTATATCGAAAAACTGGATGAAACCATACAGACTATGGACTATAAATTCAATACAGGAAATGCGGTCACAGATGTGATTATCAATGATAAATACCAGAAAGCGGAAAATGCAGGTATTTCGTTTCAAGTAAAATTTAACTTGGGGGAAACAGACACAATTTCTGCATTTGATATAGGTATCATTCTGAATAACCTTTTAGACAATGCCATAGAAGCCTGCGAGAAACTGGAGCAGGAACAGCGATATATCAATCTGACTTTAAAGAAAAAGAATCATTTCCTACTGATTGAAGTGGAAAACAGCTTTGATGGGAAAGTGATATGGGAAGATGGAGGTGTCGTCCCGATGACAACGAAACAGAGCGATCTGCCGGATATTTTGATGGAGCATGGAATAGGGTTAAAAAATGTAAAGAATGTGGCAGACCATTATCTTGGAGATATGGATATCAAAATAAAAAACGATGTGTTTAAAGTCACAGTAATGCTGCAGCAGAAGGAAATAAAATAAAAAAATATGAAAAAGGAAGGAGAATGTAGTAATGGATGTAGGTTCAGTTTATGGCAGTTATTATGAAACAGCAAAGAGTTACATGGGGTTGAGGAAGGAGGAAAAACAAGCAGGATTTGCGGAAAAGGCCACAGACAAAAGTCAGGTTTCCTCGGAAGATATGACATTGGAGGAATACAATGAGTATTTTAATGAAAAGATGAGTGGCTTGTATACCCACCCTTCGCAGCGGAATAGAAATGATATTATAGATATTACGGATGCCGCTTATAAAAGAATGCAGACTGATCCGGAATATGAGAAGAAAATATTAGACGCTTTAGCGAAGAATAAGGCAGTTAATTTTGGAAACTATATTCCACAAATATCATATATGCATATAGATGATACATATGAGAAATGTTACGGCTATACGCAGGGCATGAAGGAGAATGATGGTTATTCCGGGAGTTCCTCCGCAAAGGGAACTGATGCCGGACGGCAGAAAAAGGCAAGGCAGAAGGAACTGCTGGAAGAATATTTGGAAAAGCGGGCGCAGATGAAGGAATTTCAGCAGGAGGCGTTGGAAGAAAAGATTGCAAAGCAGGAATTGGAGAGGAGCAGGCTGACAAAGGCATGGAGCAGTAAGAGGCAGATGGCGATGGCTTCCAATGCTTATGACGCAAATGTTATGACGGAAACCGCGACAGGCAGTGAGGTATAGTGTAATGAATGGTGTATCATTATCAAACCAAGTAATCCATTGGAATCCGAAGAAATTTGCCGTGAAGCAGAATTTCAATAAAGTTATCAAGGAAAATGAAAAAGTTTCCAATGATTATTACTGAAAGAGTAATAAAGCTGAAGGCGTGGACTGCTTTGGGAGGACGATTGACCTGACTTTGCTTATCAACAAGCCGGACGGATATCTGCAGGGGAGCAACGGAGGGGAGAAACAGCAATCTTGCTGAAAAGAAGTTTACCCTGGCAGGGGGCGGTACGCTTACCTGCTCGAGCAGGCAGTTACATAAAAACAACTTTGCAGTGGACTGTCTAAAATGGCAGGATTAGTAAATGGTCAATCATACGAGAAAAATGTATGTCAATTAGTATTTCCAATTATCCTGTACATTTGCAGGATGGCTTTAAACCTAATAGAGAATGTTTGAAATCTCAGGGAAGTCAAAGTGAATACCAGAAAGTGTTTCATAAGGATACTTTAGAGGTTTCTCAATTATCGAAAAACAGGGAAAATTTAATGGATAAAATTAAGCATACAGTTGTGCATTCGGTTACATCGTTCAGCGATATGAGAGCCGGAATATTAAAAGAAATTAGGGAAGAAAAAGGGCAGTATGGCTATTCGGATGTTGTGAATGCTTGTGGGCTGAGTTATGCAAGGCTGTATTCTGAAATTGAACAGCGCTATGAAAATGAACAGTATTATAAGGTAGATGGGACGCCGCTTGTTTTGCAAAATTATATATTTGGCAATGGCCGGATGTATGAAGTGCTGAACAGATTAGGTAATTTACAGGAGAGGGTGGAATAATGCGGGTTAATTTATCCAACAGTTCATTGCAGAACAGATATTTTTCAGGAACAGGAAGTATAGGTGGTATCCATCTGCCGGACTTCAATGACAAATATGTTTTCTCCAAAAAGAAAAGCGGCATCAGTGATGAAGAATATCGGAAGCAGATCAGGGAACAGGCTTATGAGGATTTTTCAAAAGGGCAGTTCCAAAACAAATCTGAAGGATTTAACAGTTTGATGAAAAGCTACACATCAGAAGTATCCCCAGACAGAAAAGGAATCATCACTTCCGGGCTAAAAGCTGTTTCAAGAAACAGACAGAATGTGCTAAAGCCGATAGATTTTGTGGCAACGCTGCTTGAAGGGAAAGTGAAATATCAGAAATTGCCGTCAGGCAACAGCGATTACATAGAGTTTTACGATAAGAATGGGGAGATGGTCGCGACTTATTCCAATAATGGGTGGACGATGTATACCACCAATGCGGAGGCATCCAGACAGACGGAAATGTGCATGATCTACAATGAAGCATGGGGGAATGCAAAGAGAGGGATTCCGCTGGCAAGTGAAGAGACGGTAAATGTGGATAATATGCAGAGTAGCTTTGATGCCAAGGCATAGCTCTGGTGAAGATGGTTATAGAAGATTAACAATGGAAGATGAGTTAGCTATTCTGCAAGAAGAATTTGATGAGTTTGTTGAAAGTAGATTTGGAAAAAAATATCAAGAATGGAACATCAAGCAAATCAATGCGATAAATGATATTCAAAAAACGAAACAACGTTTAGGTATTGGTGATGGTAAAGTGTATGAGCCAGAGAAAGTACCAGAGCGGTTTGCCGAAAATCTCATCAAGGCGGGAAGGACATATATAGTTGGTATATTGAAATAAGATTGGTGTGGGCATAGATTTAACGCAAACAATGACGGTAAAGTAAATGTTGTGGATGTTAACCTGAAACTTATGGAAGAAATAAGATATAGGAGAAACAGAGTGAAACGGATTTCATATTAAATTTTTCAAGGAGGATGAGGTTATGTCGAAAATAACAGATTACAGTTTTTTATTTCACAGTATGTTTGGAACAAAAAGTACAAAAGGTGCAAGTGCTATAGGTAGCTTTCAGTTGTCGCAGTTAAACAGCAGTTCTGTACAGGCACAGTTAAGGGCGGCGGGCATTGATACGAACAGCAAGCAATATAAGGCGGCAATAAAACAGATGATGTCAAATGCAAATGGGGCAATGTATGGAAACATTCAAGGTATTAAAAATCTGATGAAAAGTTACGACAAGGACGGAGATTATATTGACCCGACGACAGGACTGGCGGGACTTCTGGTGACAGAAGAAAATGAAGGTAGCCGGAAACGTATCATTACCATTCCTGAGAGTAGCAAGGATGAGATGTTTGAACAAACAAAGAAAGAATTTCTGCGTGAAAACGGCGTACTGAATGGAGACACGACAAAACGCTCAGACGTGTATACGAATATGTATCACAAGGTACAGAAAAATGACCGATTGGCGGCAGGATATACTATGCAGCAGTATGAGCGTGCATATCGGCAGGCGTTCTTGGATGCCGCAAGAAAAGCTGATCCAAAGTGGGAGATTGGAAAGCCAGTTCCGTTTGGGGTATTGGATGGCATTACAAGAGAGTCTGTTGAAAGTACACTTGCAAATAGCGGAAGCGGTTTTGTGAAGAAATCAATAGATGTCAGTATTTAAAAACTGTAGCATTAAATAATGCTTGCGGAGCTGAGGGATAGGTGGCTTACATGGGTAAATATAAAGTATTAGATATTTTTTCTTTTTTACCTGCTAATGTGATAAGTTTAGAACAATTAGAAAAAATGTTTTTAGATAGCTTATCAGAAATATCTAATAATACAAAATTGGGTAATGAAGAAATTGTTGTTACTTGTAGTTCTCAATCTTGGTTTACTGAAAACATAAAAGAATGCAGTGCCCTTGCATATCTGATAATGTGGGCACCCTTCACATGCGGAAGGCATATGTTTGACTATTTTATCCGGAGCTGTTATTACCGCTAAATGTGTCCCCTGATGTCCGTTCTGTCCACCAGCCTTTTTACCGGATGGTTTTACTTTTGCTATATAGGCTGTCAACTTTTATGATACAACATCAGTGTTGGTAAACACGGAAAAAGTGGACGAATATCTGGAAAATTTCTGTGAGTGCCAAAACTGAAAAATCCATAGAAATACAAATAAGTCCATAGCCGAGAAAAATGTTTGGAATGGAGGGATCGAATGGATTGCAACTTAGAAAAGAGCGTGATAATATACCAATGAAGCGGAAAATAGACAGGAAAAGGAAGGAACGTGATTGACATAAAGACAGCAACAAAAGGAATGACGGAAGGAAATTGCATGAAACTGCTTGTTCAGTTTTTTCTTCCGATTCTGGCAGGAAATTTTTTTCAGCAATTTTATAATTTTGTAGATTCGGTTATTGTTGGAAAAGGTATAGGAGATGCAGCATTGGCGGCTGTGGGGAATACCGGCTCCGTGCATTTCTTTATCCTTGGATTTATGATTGGGCTGACAGGTGGGCTTGGAATTTATATTTCACAATCCTTTGGCTCACAGGATTATGGAAAAATGAGACAGGAAACAGCTATGTCAGTGCTGATTTGTCTTGGAATCGGTGTTCTTGTTACAATCCTTAGTCTGTTAACAATGAGACCTTTATTTACTTTTCTGAATACGCCTCAGGATATGATGCAGGATACAATTAGTTATTTCAGAATCATTCTGATTGGCAGCACAGTAACAGTATGTAATAATTTTGCCATGACTTTGTTGCGCTGTGTGGGAAATAGCAGAGTCCCGCTCATTGCGATGATTTTATCTTCCATTATCAATGTCATATTGGATGTTTTGTTTGTATTTCCGGGGGAAATGGGAGTATCAGGTGCTGCTCTTGCAACTGTTTTGGCACAGGTGTTTTCTTTGCTGTACTGTTATCTTTATATACGCAGAATAAAAGAGCTGCAGTTCACGGCATCAGACTGGAAAATCAGAACGAATATTGTAAAGTATCTCATGCTTAAGGGTATGCCGGTAGCAGTCATGAATTCTGTCACGGCATTTGGAGGAATGATCCTGCAATATTTTGTGAATGCCATGGGAACTCTTTATGTTGCGGCATATGCAGCCTGTATGAAATTATGCAGCCTTTTTGAACAGGCGGGAGGAGCAGTAGGGCTTGCCGTACTCACTTTCACAGGTCAGAATTACGGCGCAAATAAGATAAATAGAATCAGAAGAGGAGTATGGGATGGCATCTTACTGTCTACGTTAATCAATATTCCTATTTGTCTGGTTCAGCTGATTATTCCGGAGACGTTGACAAGGCTTATGTTAAATGATCCGATTGTCATATCTTATACCAGGGAATTCCTTTTCATTACAGGGATTGCTATTTTCCCTTTAGGATGGCTTTTTGTCACCAGAAATGCATGTCAGGGATTGGGTAAAACATTTGTACCAATGCTTTCGGGAGTACTTGAGGTTGTAATGCGTGTGGTCACTGGGTTCCTTTTGGTACCCCGGATGGGATTTCAGGGAGTGGCCATTGCAGAAGTCTCAGCATGGTGTGGGGCAGCAGTGATGCTATGTGTTACCTATGTAATATATGTGACACGGTTGTGCCAAAACGGAATTGTTGATAGTAAACAGGAAGATACTATGACCGGGAGGAACTAAAGTTGGACATCATTTGGAAGGAACAGGGTTTTATATATAAGGGAGAATACAGGGAACTGAATGAACACACGCTTTTGCTGGATGGCAGTCTTTCCCGGAAAGAGGCAGCTTGGCATCCGCATGCCTACTGTGATATCCGGGAGGCCTTTGCCGGTCGTGAACTTTCGGAAGGGAGTCCGAAAAATCCTACTGTCATGTATATTGCTCCCAATGTCTATTGGATTGATGACCCGCTGGCAACAGATACCATGCAGAAAAAAGAAGGGGATTGGGCTCCCTTCGGTATGCATGTAGACAGCAGAGCTTTAAAAATAGTAGGATTATCTGAAAATCCGGAAAACATAGTGATTGCAGGCAACCGAGGGCAGTCCCATGCCTGTAACGGAAATTATACCCTGTTTTGTTTTCGGGTAGAGGAATTGTACCTTGCCAATGTGACGCTTGGAAACTATTGTAGTGTAGATTTAGTCTATCCAGCGAATCCGGCATTGAATCAGAAAAAGAGAACGGAGACTGTCACCCAGGCGCAGCTTGCTTTTCAGAAAGGAGAAAAACTCTGTGCCGACAATTGCCGTTTTGTGAGTCGGTTAAATCTGGTGCCCGTTTGTGGGGCAAAACGCGCATTGTACCGGAAGTGTCATTTTGAGAGCACAGATGATGCTTTAAACGGAAATGCAGTGTATGTGGGATGCGATTTTGATTTTTATGGTAATCGCCCCATTTATCAGGCAACAGGAACGGGAGCTGTGTTTATTGACTGTATTTTCCGAAGCAAAATTAAAACCATGGGAACAGAGGCAGAACAGTATCTTACCAAGGAGGGCGGACAGGTCGCTTTGATTGATTGTCGCTATGAAACAGAGGGAAACGTACCTGTGAGAGTTGGCTGGACCAAGTATCCGTTGCCCTCACTAAAATGTTATCAGTACGGAGTTGTTCAAAACGGAAAGCCGGTCACTCTTGGAGGTGACGACAGCGAAGAAACAGTACAGCTTCAGGGTAAGAAAGCGCTGGAAGCATATGTTTTCGAATATGAGGAAAAGAGATATATCAATATTGAAAATCTGTTGGGCGGCAGTAAGGGATGGAATCCTCCGGGAGAACCGAGCATTTCGAAAAAAGCCGGGAAACTGCGAATTCCGACTTTTATGCAGTTGCATACAGACAGGGAAAAAATTGCCTTTGGAGAAGAAACGATTCATGTGACCGCAAATGTATACCTCTTTTCGGGAGAGGAATGCCAAGAGCGGGTTGACTTTTTCCTGGAGAAAAGCGATATGGTTTATGCAGAACTGATTCCGGAATCGGAGCACTCTTGCCGGATTGCAGACTGCAATCGCAGCGAACAGGTGAAGCAAATTGTGGTTCATGGGTGTACGGAGAGCGGTCTGGAGGCTTCGGTTGCAATTTCTGTGGAACCCTTCCGCTTGCCTGCACCGGAACTGTCGGGAGAACCTGTAATGAAAAAGGAAAGAGAAATAGGATGTGTGACGCTTTCCTATGAATTGTCTTCCAAAGAGCGCACTGATGAGTCGGAAATTTCCTGGTATCGATGTGATACTGAAACGGGAACGGGGGCTGTACTCTGCGCTGTGACAAAAAGGGGTATTCCGCTTCGAAGCTATCGTTTCACAGCGGCTGATATCGGAAAATATATCAAGGCAGTCATCATTCCTAGGCTTTCTGGAGGTTTGGCAGGAACTGCCAAAGAGGTTATGACATCGTTTCCTGTGACGGAGGGCGAAGTGGATGAGAAGTATTTATTTACAGATTTTTCTGAATTACCGGATGAAAATCAGCCGGAATTAAGGAGCGGAAGCTGGACTCTGGATTGTGCAAGACCAATCGACATAGAGATTAACTCGTCCACCTTTGGAAGTTGGGAGATGAATAACAGTATTCCTGCCTGGCAATATGGGGAGACAGGCAATGGAAGTAAGGGTGTGGGATTCTATCAGAATACCCAGGGCGCCAGACTTCGGTTTACGCCTGTCCTAAAACAGTATGGTGATATGAGCCTTAAGGTAAAGGCTGACCCGGCAAAGACGGCGGGCCAGGGGTTTGGCAGTACAGGACAGTACATGGATTTTGGAATCAAGTTTCATACAGAAAAGCTGACAGGATATGCTTTGCGTGTAATCCGCGTAAAGGAAGCTTCCGATGCAGTGGCAATGGCACTGGTGGAATACAGAGACGGAAAGAGCAGATATCTGACGGCATTACAGATGGTTTCCTGTTATCTCACCGGTTTTTGTGTAACGGTCAGATTGGAAGGAACAACACTGACTGCTACGGCTGAATGTGATACGCCTCAGCCTATTTGCCAGATGGAAAAAGGTTATGCACATGAATTGCGGTTGGAGACGGAAGTATCGGGAAATCAGGAGGGTGGAATTTTAGTCTGGCATACGGGAACGCCGGGAACGGGCGGCTGGCAGAACACGACTATGCTCCACAGTATAGAGGTGGAATGGAAATAGCAGCGTATGCCGTTCTAATACATCTTCTGCACGTTGTCTGCCGGCTGCGGTCAGTGTGATGTATCCGGTGCTGATAGTGAGCAAAGATTGTTTAATACTTCCGGTGAAATAATTGCTTGCCCTATATTGAGCGATTCTGTGAAGGAACCGTTGCACATTTTAATTTCAACAACGGAAGTGGAAGGTTATGTACAGTGTGAGAAGCTTGCTTTGCTCGATTTGTCCGTGCGAGGTTACAAAAAGATAAATAAAATCAGGCTGGAAGATAAGATGAATATTGCAGATGCAATACAAGGAATATTTGAGTATCTATAATTTTTTACGGAGGGAAGATCATGCTAAGAATACTGGCAGTGGGGAACAGCTTTTCAGAGGATGCGACTTATTATCTGCATCAGATTTTGGAGATAGCAGGTGTTGAGAACCAGGTGGTTAATCTGTATATCGGCGGCTGCTCTTTGGAGAAGCACTGGCGCAATATAGAGAAAAACGCAAGAGAGTATCAGTTCCAGTTTAACGGAACCAAAACCGACAGGCGAGTAACCGTAAAGGAAGTGCTGAAAGAGGCAAAATGGGATGTCATCGTTACGCAGCAGGCAAGCCATGACAGCGGCTGGCTGGATACCTATGAACCTTTTCTTGGGAAAATAGTGGCTTATTTTCGGGAAAATGCACCTGAGGCCAGGTTATTTCTCCATGAAACCTGGGCGTATGAGAAGTCCAGTGACCATGAAAGCTTTGCCAGATATAACAGGGATCAACAGGAAATGTTTGACAGGCTGCAAAGTGCCTATACTGCTATGGCCGGAAAATATCAGTTGCAGCTGATCCCCTGCGGAGAAATGATTCAGAAGCTTCGCAAAACACCTTATTTTCAGGAAGAAGGAGACCGTTCGATCTGTCGTGACGGTTTCCATATGCATTATCTTTATGGGAGATATGCCCTTGGATGCATGTGGGCGGCAGCAATTGCCGGAGTTTCGATCAAAGATAATGCTTTTCAGCCTTATACGGAATATCTGCCTTATGGGGAGCCGGGTGAAGAAATCTTAAAATGTATCCGGAAAATTGTCGCAGAAATGCCCCATTCTTAGGGGTGGAATCAAGAAAGATATCATTACATATGGCACGCAGAATATCTTTTCCTAGCATCAGACAGACACTATTTGTTAATGGATCACAAAAAAGACATGGTAATTGACAATTACTGTCTGGAACCAGATGAAAGGGATGATATTTTCTGAAATCGTGATCATAATATAAGTACCAAGAGAGAAAACTCTTCCTGACAACAGGACACGAAGCATAAGGTGTTTGCTTCCGTTGTACTGGCAACGTTAAAACTTTGCAATTACTCTTTAGCATAGAGGATAATAAAGCCGAGCAGGTGAGAGGCCTGTGATTGGGTGGAAAAGCACCATAACGAAACCAGTTTTCGGACATTATGGAGAAATCTTTGATGCAAAGGTTTCTCTTTTTCGTTAAAGAAAATAATTTAGGACGTATTTCCTTTCGTGCTAATATGTAATGCAATATTAGTACGAAAGGAAGTAATGGCATGAAACAGAGTGAACAAATTGAAAAACTGATTACAGCCAATGGTGGAATGATTCAGACATCACAGATTACAGATGTGGGGATTTCAAAAACGGCACTTTACCAATATGTAAAAGCAAATGATATGGAGCAAATTTCACATGGCGTTTATGCCACAAAGAACACATGGACGGATGTGATGTATTTGGTGCATCTTCGATGCAAGCAGGCAGTATTTTCTCATGAAACAGCACTCTTTTTACATGATTTGACAGATAGAGAACCACTGGAGTATGAGATTACCGTAAAGACCGGATACAATCCGTCAAAGCTAAAAGACGATGGTATTAAGGTATATACAATTAAAAAGGAACTGCATGGAGAAGGGATTACTACAATGCAGACATCTTTTGGACATTTGGTACCTGTCTATAATATGGAGAGAGCTATCTGTGATATCATCAGAAATCGGAATAATACGGAGATACAGACATTCCAAACTGCATTGAAGCAGTATGCAAAGCGAAAAGACAAAAATCTGCGATTGCTTATGCAGTATGCGGCAGAATTCCATGTAGATAAAATCTTGAGGCAATACTTTGAGGTACTGTTATGATAAAAACGGCTAAACAGTTAAAAGACTTAATTCGAAACCTGTCAAAAAAGAAATCCGCAGATGCACAGATTTTGATGAGAAATTATATGATGGAACGTTTTCTGGAGCGGATTTCCCTTTCACAATATCAGGATAAATTTATCTTGACAATGGAGGATGGGGTGACATTCCGAATTAAGCAGATTACAGAGATTATGGATGAAGCAGAATATCCAGGGGTAAGAGTCAGCATGGAAACAGAGTTTGATGGTGTAAGAACACCATTAAAGGTTGATATTTCTACCGGAGATGTTATTACTCCAAAAGAAATACAGTACAGTTTTAAATTGATGCTGGAGGAACGGTCTATAAATGTATGGGCATATAATTTGGAAACAGTTCTGGCGGAGAAGTTAGAAACGGTGATTTCGAGGGGTATTACCAATACTCGTATGAGAGATTATTATGATATTCATATTCTGATCAAACTCTATGGAAATACGCTGAATGGAAAAGTATTAGGTGAGGCATTACTTGCAACTGCCAAGAAAAGAGAAACTGAATATCATCTAAATGATGCACAGGAAATATTCGATGAAATACAGAATGATTCTAATATGCAGAAGCTTTGGAAATCCTAGCAGCGTATAGAGATTTTGAAGAAAGAGTGGAGTTAGTAAGTGAAAAACTTCCAGCAAAAGAGATTGTCAGACGAGCTGTTTACAGTAAAATAGGTAAGCTGAGCAAGAGTGATATAGTGGAGTTATGTCCTTCTATAGGCGTAAAATCTGTGGAACTGGCACTAAAGCAACTGGTTGATGAAGGAGTATTGCTAAAGAAAGGGTCAGGAAGGGCTACGTTCTACGTGAGAAGTGATTCTGAGTAGCAACTCCTAATATTAGGTTGTTTTTAGGATCTGAGAGGTTCATTAGGAGAAAACAGAATAGAAAAAATATACATAGCAGTGGGGAAAAGTCTTCACTGCTATTATTTTGCCAATTTTTAGAGAATCCATCATGGGTCATGCAGATATTTCTACTACGATGGACATTTATGCAGATGCAACTGAAGATAAGAAAAAAGAAGTGATGACAAATCTTGAAGGTAAGATTGTTTTGTAAAATGCGTTTCTTGACAATTACACGATTTCGTGTTAATGTTATTTTTGAAAGGAGAGTGACAACATGAGTGAATATTTAACAGTCTCTCAATATGCTGAAGCCTCCGGAAAAGACCCTGGAAACATAAGACGAATGTTAATCAAAGGTATTCTTCAAGGAGAAAAAATTGGTAATCAATGGCTGATTCCCAAGAATACAGTTTATCCTGAAGACCGAAGAGTAAAGAGTGGGGAATATCGAAACTGGAGACAAAGAGTAAAGTTCAATAGTAAGCATTCGGAGTTGCATAAAAAGCTTTGTGAAATGTGTGAGGCAATTGGTAAAATCTATGCTAATGATATTGAAGAAGTAGTAATGTATGGTTCCTATGCAAGAGGCCAGGAAACAGATGAGTCTGATATTGATATGGCAATTGTGCTTAAGGCAAACCAGACTGATGAGCAATATGATCAACTGACAGATGTGGTTGTAGATTATGAGCTGGATATTGGAATTACTCTTTCCATTATCTCGATAGAAAAGAATGAATTCAAAGAGTGGAAAAATACGCTTCCCTTTTATAAAAATCTTGCGAAGGAGGGAATTGTATTGTGGAAGAACGAGTAAAAGAACTTTCAAAATATCGCTTTGAAACCAGTCTTGAAAATTTGGAAGATGCAAAACTTATGTTTGAGAATGAAAGATATAAGAATGCTTTGAACAGAGCGTATTATTCTATCTTTCATGCAATCAGATCTGTAAATACATTAAAGGGATTTGATAGTAGCAAACATAGCGGAGTAATTGCTTTTTTCAACCAGAGCTATGTAAAAGAAGGGGTTTTTGATAAAGAACTTTCAAAGATTATCAAGCAGGCATATGATTACAGAGAGAAAGCAGATTATCTTGACTTTTATATCGCATCGAGTGAAGAAGCAGGAAAGCAGATTGCTAGAGCTGAAGTGTTTAAAGAAGCGATAAAAACATATTTAGTAGAACAAGATATTTTATAAACAACCTAAAATAGTTGATGACAAATTAAAAAGTTGTGACTATAATTAAATCAGTAGTTTGTTTGAATAGTGAGATGTATTTTTTACAACATAGTGTCATTTGGCGTAAGATGCATCAATTAGGATACTTACGAATCAATCTGGTGCTCGTTTCATAGAAGAGTACAAAAAGAGCATGATGATACAGCGATGACAACACAAACTTATGCTTCAAAGGATTTCAATGGATTTTTAAAATTCGTTTCAATAATTCTCCAAGGACGTCAATGGATGTCTGTGGTAGAAGTCAAAAACCTTTTCCCGACGATGAAGAGCTTGGATAAAAAAGACCAGTAAAATCAAGGCTTAACAGTCGTAAGGAACTATAAGTCTTGCGGTTGGGGCAGAGAACGGTGTGACCGTGAAGGTCACGCCGTTTTTTTGCGTCCAAGGGTAGATTCTGCGATCATGGGTTCTGCCAGCACGGGGATCTCCACCTCGTCAACAAAATTAAAGATGATCTCCACCTTCTGTCTGCGCTTGCCGCCAGACTTATCCGGTGCTTGGATGATGATCTTCTTGATATACTCGTTGACAATCGTCTGCGTCAGCTCCGTGACATCCACATACTTTTTCGTCAGCGCAATGAAAGCGTCCAGATCGTCGCCCATCGCCTGCCGCTGTTCAACCCATTCTTCCGTTGTTTCAATTTCGAGCTTTAACCGTTCCTGCTCCGCTTCATAATCAGAAGTCATCTTCTTGTACTTTTCCTTGCTGATCTCACCGAGGGCGTAGTCCTCATAGAGCCGGGACATGGCCACATCGAGGGTGGCAAGGCGCTTTTTTGCCTGCTCCATGCGCTTCTGATCTTCCCGGATGTCCCGTTCCTGATCGGCGCGGCGGTAGTGCAGCCATTCCTCCTGAAAGCCCTCCACATCACCGCGAATGTACTCGTTGACCGCCTGAATCCGTTCCAGTACCAGTTCCCGCAGCACATCCTCGCGGATATAATGCGCCGAGCAATCGCCACGCCCACTCTTATATTTGGAGCAGCGTATCCGCAGATGAGCTGCTGACTATTGCCCAGCGCAACCGCAGTATCGTTTCCCTCTACCGCACGGAGCAGGACGAGGACGGCGAAGAAACTGGTGAGGATGTGACTTGCGACGATAGCTGGAACTATGCCGACATTCTCTGGAACGAGATTCAGGCAAAGGCGGTCGCGGCGGCGTTTGACCAGCTATCCTATAAAGAGCAATGGTATCTGGAAAAGCGGAACGCCATCTGCATGACCTGTGGGCGCGTCAGCCCACTGTCCACGCAGTCTACCTTTGAGGCCTTGGCGGTAGATTTCGAGGGTACGACAGCCAGCGGTGCGGAGCGATTCTACCGGCGCACATTGGATAAACTGCGTCTGAAACTGCTGGAAAGTGGCCTTGTCCATACCGTGACACTGAAGCAGACCGAGTACCGAAAAAAGAACAAAAAAATAGCCGCCGCTGTCTACCTGTATCAGGCGGACAACGACGGCGAATGGGGCGAGATTCGGTTTAATTTTGAAAACGGCACAGCTGAGATCGTGAGGCTGGCGGATTGGGATACGGTAAAATCCAACATCTTTGCAAAAACGGCGATACAGTTTGTTCAGAGATTGCCGGAGGCGAGAATGTTGAAATCTGTGGTCGTGCCGTTTTGGAAAGGCAGGGCGTAATTACCCGCAGAGCATGACCTTTACACAGAACAGGCCGTCCTGATAGGTAACCGTATTCACCCCACCGGATTTTTCTGCGATGTGACGGACGGACTGAAGTCCGACGCCGTCTCCTTTTC
>OGLT01000381.1_pt1 | contig 37368 bp, 31 predicted proteins | sample 1572911 | NCBI WGS metagenome assembly OGLT01 (sample SAMEA2582014, study PRJEB24529) | metagenome | biome: Human gut stool | place: China | collected 2011 | reverse complement strand
ATCGTGCTGATTCCGTGATCTCTTGGCTGAAGTTGCCGGAAGATATACGTCCTCATTTGATTATGTGGTATATGGAAGAGCCGGATGCGATAGGTCATTCCGCTACCCCGGATTCCTCGGCAACCTTGGATGTGGTAGAGAACTTGGATAAAGTCTTGAATCATTTCTTCACGGAAGCCCGTAAGCTGGATATTTTCGATAAGATCGATTTTATCGTTCTCTCGGATCATGGAATGGCCACCTATTATCCCGAGAGATATGTGAACTTGAATGATTATCTACCCCGGGATAGTTTCGATTATGTCTTTGATGGCGTTCCTACATTATTATATCCGAAGAAAACCTATCTGGATACGGCCTATGCGATTTTACAGAAAGTGCCGAATATAACCGTATGGAAGAAAAACGAGATCCCTGAGAAATTGGTTTACGGAAAGAATCCTCGAGTTAGTGATCTGGTTGTTTCTCCACATATTGGAACGTATGTGCAATTCCGCGAGAAATCATCTCCCCGTTATGCGGCGACACATGGTTACGATAATTTTACACCGGAGATGGAGGCTATATTCTATGCGGCAGGTCCCTCGTTCAAGAAACACGTAGAGGTTCCGCAAATGGCGAACGTGAACCTCTATTTGATGATCGCACGCTTATTGAATATACAGCCCGCCCCGAATGATGGAGATAGCGCTGTCGTTCAGCGGTTATTTAAATGATAGGACTTCGCGCTACTTTCTAAATGGAGATTTACTGCACGGGCCTTGCAGTACTACTGTAAAGCCGGTTGCAGTAATTGATGCCTTATTGATGTTCGCATGTCATCTTACGCATGAAAGCGAGACTGCCTTTAGCTAGCTCATCTGCGTTGTATTTAGATGGACGCCAAAGAGATACGGCTTCCGCCATGCCGGGAACGGAATTGGAGAAATTCTCCAGAACTAAGTTTCCATTGAAATCGATTTCCTGTAGTCCCCGAAACAAATCATCCCAGCGTACGTTTCCTTCACCCAGCATTCCCCGGTTGCTTTCAGTCATGTGAATATGGCGAAGTCGGCTGCCTGCGGCGATAACCGGTTCATAGAAACTAGTCTCTTCTATATTCATATGGAAAGTATCCAGATGCAAAGATAAATTCGGAGCGTCTACGCGTTTGATAAAGCGCAAGACTTCCTCCGCGGAGGTACACATATAGCTTTCATAGCGATTGATCGGCTCTATACCGATCGTGATTCCGGATCGGCCGGCGTATTCGGCAACCTCCGCCCATACCTCACAAAGCGTATTCTCTTCTTCCCGTGTTCGCTGTTTGCCGGAGAAGACCCCGATGCCGGAATGTAAGACCCCTCCCAAGTAATCAACCTCCAGTTCGCTCGCTTTATCCAGCGCCGCCTTGATCAGGCGAGTCGCTTCCTTGGGATAAAAAGGAATATGCGCTTCTTGGGGAAGGTTGAGAGAACAAGTCGCCTTCAATCCGTGTTGTTTCAATTGTCGCTTTACGGTTGGAGCGTCGAACTCCATGGAAGGAGGCAATAAGATTTCCAGTAAATCAAAACCGGCGGCAGATGCTTGCTGGATGGCGAAAAGACCGCCTTCTGGTGTCCACATAGGTGGTATCCAAGAAAGGATGGAAGCTCCGAAAGTAGGATTCATAATCGTATTGTTTTTATTCGTTAGGGTTACAAAGTAAGTACTTTTTTGAAGATTTCATTGCGAAGAAAGTGAAATCCTTCGCAATGAAATATCATAAATGTCATTTAAAAATAAAAGTTGGTACCCGGACAGAAGATAGGGTGGCTGCTGGTGTTATCAATTTCAATCTTATTTTCTCTAGCGAGCCAACCGATAGCGGACCATAGATCCGCATCTGTTAGAGCGGATTTTGCTCTCAACGCCTCAAAACTCCAATGTTGGCCATCTGAAAGCAAATTCCAGATAGCTCCTGCATTTAATCCGATCGATCCTTTTGTCATGATAAAATCTGTTTTTATGTTTATGGTATATAGTGCTTATATTGTTATAACAGATAATATCCGGTAAAAGTATGTTGCGTTGAGATAAATAATCTAAAAAACAAAAATCTCTTGATGCGTTGAATTTTATTCCTTGAAGTCAGCGAATATGGATTCATCGTATACATTGTGTTCCTTTTTATCGTGGAATGGATACCATACTTGGGCGAAGAACGGATTTCCTTTAGCGATCTCGTCGTAATTCCAAGGGAGCGGTAAACATTCCGGGCACCAATGGCCTCCTAATAATACTAATGTGGGAGAGGCCTTAAAACGGTGACCGAATTGGCATTCCCAATCGAGTGGGGTCGATAAGTCTCCTTTTGTCATGGCCGGGGACAAGCATTTTCCTCCCCTGAATTCTGCGGCTTTACGCATATCCTCGATATCCCATTCCGACTTCGGCTTACTTTCATCATAACCATGATCCAGAAAGACGGGTGTTTCGGAGGGGCGTTTTGTCCGGATCTTATCCCAACCCGGGATTGCTTGCCAATCCTCATACGAGCCAAAATAGGCGGATATACGATCTTGGTGTCTGTTCTTGATCCAGTTACGGGTTCCCAGTCCCGGCTTTTTAGCGATGGCTCCCATACCCAGTTTTATGAAGATAGGAGGGACGATCTTTGCTAGGTGGAAATACCAAGGGACTTGGCTGGCCATCCATTTAAAATAATCGTCGCAAGTTTGGTTACTGCGGAAATGCAGATATCCTTCTAATAGATCTGAATCGGTATACCATTGTCCGTGGAAATTACGGGTAGCGAACCAGTTCGGTTCGAATATTTTCTCCGGGGCGGGACAGCCGATCGCTTTTAACAATTTACTCTCAAACTCATAATTCGTCAGGCGGAAAGATGGGCCGCTACTAATGTTATAGAAACGGTTCCAAAACTCATCCGGCACCTCTTCCTCGCATACATTCGCTAGTAAGCGACCGGAATCCTCGGCGGTAGCCCATTCCAGCACGCCGTCTAGCGGTACGTGGAATGTGATTGGGTCCGAACCCTTGAATAATAATTCGGGGCATAAGATACCGGTTTGGCGAAGGCACGCCCAATGTTTAATACCCGACTCCACGAAAATACGTTCGGCTATTGTCTTTGAGATGGCATAATGATCATAGACACTTATATTGATCGGATCTCCCGTACGTCCCCAATGAACCGGTGCGTTACGGTGGCCGGTTTGCGCCACGGAGCCGATATAGACTACCTTGATCTGATCTGCGTTCGGTTGCGCTTTTACGGCATCCACGATGTGTTGAGCGGCGGTCGTGTTTACTTTCAAGGTCTTTTTAGGGAAATAATCCGCCGCCGGCGAAACCATTCCACCTACGTGTAATACGTAGTCCGCCCCCGTTACTCCATTTAAGACATCTTGATAACTCGTCAAGTCTCCCCAAACGATACGGATCCCTTCCATAGCCTCATAGGTGGCCAACTTCTCTTTATTGATTTTGCTCGGACGAGCCAAGAGTGTTATATTAAAACGATCTAGCCGTTTGGACAACTCGACCAATCCGGCATGGCCCATCGTCCCGGTGGCTCCGGTCAGAAAGACGGTCTTTTTACTTTTCATGATATAATTTAAGTGTATAATAAAAATCTTAGGATACTATCGGGTAGCGAAGGTATATAAAAAAAAGCTCCCAACCAATAGGTTGAGAGCTTTTGTAGTGGATACGAGAATCGAACTCGTATTGCATGCGTGAGAGGCATGTGTCCTAACCGTTAGACGAATCCACCGGCTGTTTGCGGAAGCGGGGGGATTCGAACCCCCGGTACAGTTACCCGTACGTCAGTTTAGCAAACTGGTGGTTTCAGCCACTCACCCACACTTCCTTAAACCTGCATTGTTTCTCAAATGCGGTGCAAATGTATGGTAAACTTTTGGACTATGCAAATCTTTCCATCATATTTTTTTCTGACTTTTTTCAGGAAAAGAGGTAATCTGTTAAAAGTCAAAAGCAAAGGTCGGAAAAAAAATAATTTATTTGACTCATATCAATTCTTCCCTCCCTCTCATTCCGTACCTTTGCGCGATTTTTCATCACCGGATTTCAAACACATACGAAATGATACATCAGGAAAGCTTAAAAAAGCGACTTGCCAAACTCGCTGCCCCCATCTTTATAGAGACCCTGCTCATCATGATGCTGGGTGCTGTAGATACTATTATGTTGAGCCGCCACTCAGATAGTAGCGTTGCCGCCGTAGGAGTGGTCAACCAGATCATTATGCTTACTTTCCTTATATTCGAGGTTATCAACCTTGGCACTTCTGTTCTTTGTTCCCAATACCTCGGTGCACGCCTGCAGAAGAAAGTAGTCCAGGTAGTCGGCGTATCCATCCTTGTGAATATAGTCATCGGCGTCTCTGTCAGCTTGTTCCTTTTTTCCTGTGCCGGACCGATACTACGCCTCATGGGACTCACTCCCGAACTGATGACAGACGGTATGGACTATATGCGCATCGTAGGTGCTTTCGCTTTCTTCCAAGCCATTTCCCTAACCCTGTCCGCTTCTCTACGCAGTGCCAACAAAGCCATCTATCCAATGCTGGTAACCGTCGTTGTCAACATACTTAATATCATAGGTAACTACTCCCTTATCTTCGGTCGCTTCGGCTTCCCGGAACTTGGTGTAGAAGGTGCTGCCATTTCCACAGCTTTCAGCCGCGGAGTTTCCATGGTACTACTATTCATTATCCTGTTCCGCAAGCATATCCACCGTTTCCCTGTCGCTTATTTCCGTCCATTCCCGTGGCCCGAGCTGAAGAACCTGATGAAAGTAGGCCTGCCCTCTGCCGGAGAGCAACTCTCTTACAGTTCATCGCAAGTAGTGATTACCTTTTTCATCAATATGCTGGGCGTCGAAGCACTGGCCACCCGTACCTACTGCGTCAACATTATCATGTTCGCCTACCTCTTCAGCATTGCCATGGCACAAGGAGGCGCCATCTGTATCGGTCATCTCATCGGAGAGGGAAAACCTCATGCTGCCTTCCTTATGGGAAAATACGTGATGAAGAAATCCGTAATGATCACCGTCATACTTTCCACGGTTCTGGCCGTCTTTGGAAACACCATTTTCCACTGGCTAACCTCCAACGAAGAGATCATCCGACTGGGTACCACCATCCTCATCATCGACGTTATTCTCGAAATCGGACGACCTATCAATATTTTTGCCACGAACGCCCTGCGTGCAGCCGGCGACGTCAACTATCCGTTCTACGTCGGACTGGTGGTTCAGTGGAGCATTGCCGTCGGACTGGGATACATCTTCGGTATTCCTTTAGAATGGGGCATCTGCGGTATGTGGGTTGCCTTCCTGCTGGATGAAAATATCCGGGGAGCCATCTTCGTGCGACGCTGGTATAGCATGAAGTGGAGGACAAAAGGGTTTGTTAAGATTTGATTTAAATCAAATCTTTCGTACCTTTGTGCCCGGAAACGGTTATAAATACCAGCGAACAATTATGGATACACTATTAAAAGAAACAGTTAATGCCACTGTGAACTCCCGTTATCCGGGTATGGCACCTGAGGGTAGAAAACTGATAGAAGATATTCTGATCCGCAAAGAGCTGGAAAAGGGTGAACTCCTATTCAAGGAAGGGCAAGTCTGCCACCACATGGTATTTGTGGGTAAAGGCATGATGCGCCAGTTCTATTACAAAAACGGTAAAGACGTCACCGAGCACTTTTCCTACGAAGGCTGTGTCATCATCTGCATAGAAAGTACATTGAAGCAAGAACCTACCCGCCTGATGGCAGAAGCCTTGGAACCTTGCACAGTATACCTCCTCCCTTACGATAAATTCATGAGATTGACAGAAATCTCCTGGGAAATCAATATGTTCTACCGTAAGATACTGGAGTATTCACTCATCGTATCTCAAGTGAAAGCTGACTCCTGGCGGTTCGAAACAGCACGCGAACGCTACAATATGTTGATGCATACCCACCCGGAAGTCATCAAACGGGCACCATTGTCACATATCGCATCTTATTTGCTAATGACACCCGAAACCCTCAGCCGGGTACGCTCGGGCATACTGTAAAAAAGACAATATAAATCTACATTTTTTTGATTTATATCAAATCATATTCCCTAAGAACTCTCTAACTTTGCGCCATCAAAAAAGAAATAGAATTAGTTTTTATAAGGAAAGAGATTAGTTTTTAGGGTATAGATTAAAAAAGAGGTAACAATGTATAGAGGTTGTTACCTCTTTTTTCGTTCACTCCACAAAATTCATTTAAAAAACGTGTAGGAATGCAAACTTATTCATATATTTGTATTAATGGAAATGAAGCCACACGTAGCACTACTAAAAATAACGCTGTTGTTCACACTTATACTGGCGGGATGCCAGGGAAGTCCTGATAAAAAGACCCGCCTGCTGCAATTGCCACAGGAATTATTTCGGGATGGAGATATCGCTTTCAGAAGAGGAACAGGGATTACAAGTAGAGTGGTGCTGGCTGCAGACCGTGAAGGAACGTATTCGCATACCGGCATCCTGAAGAAGAAAGACGGACAATGGTATGTGATACATGCTGTGCCCGGCGAACCGGATTTCAAAGACGATCCGGATCGTGTAAAAATGGAAACTGTTGAAGTGTTTTTTGAAGAAAGAAAAGCTATTAACGGGGCCATTATGCGTATAGCGGAGGATTCTGCAAGCGCATACAGAGCAGCAGTACGGGCAGAACGGTTATATCATGCCCATGTATTATTCGACCATGATTATAACCTGGCAGATACAACGCGATTGTACTGTACGGAACTGGTTGATTTCGTATACAAAAAACAAGGAATAGACTTGCCTGAGGGACGTATCAGTCACGTGAATATTCCGGGATTCAAAGGAGATTATCTCCTGCCTAACGATATTGCACAGAGTAAGCGCCTCTGTTTGATATACTATTTTTAAATACACATTAATCATTTAAAAAAAAGCGTATGAAAAAGGTATTTTATTTTAGTCTGATGGTTATGGCTATGTTTATGATGGCAGCTTGCTCCTCTTCCAGTAGTCCGGGAGATGCGATGAAGAAGTATAGCAACTATCTTATCAAAGGTGACTATGAAAAGTTTGTAGATGGTATTGCTGTGGGTGACAGCGAAACTGCTGATAAACTGAAAGAGCAAAAAGCAGGATTTGTTGCCTTACTGAGAGATAAAGTGGGCAAAGAGTATGAAAAAATGGGTGGACTGAAAAGTATTGAGATTCTATCGGAAGAAATATCGGAAGATGGAAACACAGCAACTGTAAAAATAAAGCAAACCTACGGAAACGGAGAAACACAAGAAGGTACGCAATCAATGGTGAAAAGAGATGGTAAATGGCTAATGTCAATAGATAAGTAAGCTTTTCATCTCAGTATAAGCAACAAGGCGGTTCAGTTAAGAAAAGTATTTCTTACCGGACCGCCCATTTTATTTTACTTAGTAAAGTTCACCCTGCCCTACTTCCGTGAAGAGCTTGGCAAGCTTTTCGATAATAGGTTTCACATAGCGTTCACCTTTCTCAGCCGAAGCTTTCTTGGGGTTCCCTACCCCGCTATCCACTGTAGCTTTATCCCAATGGCGCGGTGCCCAACCCACCTTTTCGTTCAATGAAGAAATAGCAAAAGGCTTAGAATCCCCATCACCTGCCTCATTCAGATTTACCAACTCCGGATGATAGTGCATCATTACGGAAGTTTCCTGTTCACCGGCATGGTCATCTATTTCAGCTTCAAAATAACCTTTCGTGGGAACAAGACTAAACCAGTCGGTAGCAATAATCAGAAAGTCCGGATAGCTAAAGGCAAGGTCGCGTATCATACCTTTGAAATTATTTCCGCCATGCCCACTGACAATAATCAGTTTACGCATACCCTGAGCATAAAGAGAAGCGACAATATCTTCCAGAATAGCCTGTTGGGTGGCATAACGGGTATGTATGCAAAAGGGAAGTTCACGCTGCCCGGGGTTGTGGGCACCGAATGGAACAGGAGGCATCACCATACAACGCACACCGGAACGTTCCAGTGCCAGCGTAGCAGCGTCTACAGCAATGTCATGGGGTAAAATGCAATCGGTGAGATACGGAAGATGTAAGTTATGAGGCTCTGTTGCGCCCCAGGGAAGTATAACGGCATCATACTTCACATCCTTCACTTTTCCATAGCAGGAAACAGCAAGGTCAATTTCTCTTTTTTCCATGTTTTCTTATTTTTGGGGGTATTTGATACCTGCAAAAATAAAGAATATTCCGACACTGTGTACTATTGCTTACGATATTCTTTCGGAGACATTCCGGTGTGATGCTTGAAATATTTGCCAAAGAAAGACTGGTTGGCAAAATGCAGTTCATCGGAGATCTCCTGAATACTCATTTCGGAAGATTTCAACAAAGCTTTAGCTTCCAGAATAACAAGACTGTCTATCCACTCTCCGGCAGTCTTTCCACTGACTTCTTTTACTGCTGTAGAAAGATGCTTGGCTGTCAGGAACATTTTGTCGGCATAATAGGCAACACTGCGTTCCTGTTTGTACGACTCTGTAATTGCACGGACAAAACGCTCAAAAAGATCCTCTTTCCTGCTTTTTACTTTTCTGACAGTAGGCTCATTGCCTTGATAGATGCTATATATCTCATAGAAAAGAGACAGTATCAATCCCTGAGTAATCTCTTTACGGAAAGGATTGTCTTTCAGTTTTACCTTCTTTTGGAGGAAAGAATAATACTCCTGCACAGCCTCCATTTGTTCCGGATTGAGGCGCACACAGGGCTGCTCTTTAATCATAAAAAACAGAGGAAATAACTGCTGTACCGTGGGGAGCACATCATCTATAAACTGACCGGAGACAACTATAAAAACACCGGTGAAATCATCCGAACGCTCCACCTGCTGCAAAATCTGTTCGGGCAAAGTAACCACAAGAACGCCTTCGGTAAGTTCATGTTCTTTCAGATTGATACGTATCTTGCAATGCCCTTTCATGCAGAGTGTCAGACAGGACGCATTCAGGCGTGTAGGATAACCGAACAAAGGGATATCTCCTATATTGTCGAATATGGCAAAATCATTCCCAATAAAATCCATTGCCGGAAAACGGCGAATAGTTGCAATGTCTACGTTCTTTATATTTTTCATCTCCCTTTCTTATTTGCGTGGCAAACTTAAGCAATATTTCGCTGAAAACCGTCCGAAATATCCTAAAAAAAAGAAAAAGGGAACATTTCTACAAGAAAGGGCTTATGAAATTATGCTCTTGCAATAAATTCATAAGCCCATGCAATAATTTTGCAAACACTTGCAATATTAAATTTAGACCTCAGCCTAATTCATAATTTTAAAGCCGATAAAGAATGTCCTTGGTTGCGTTGGTCCGTAAAAATAACCGGAATCACGGAACTCACCTTTATCCAGGTCTTTCTGGAAGCTGTTGAAGATATTCTGTACACCGGCATTGAGTTGCAACTTGATGTGATCACGCAAAACAAAGGTATAATTCAACTTCAGATTGAGATCAAAGAAATCGGGAGTATTCTCCATACGGTCTTTCTCAATATTGCAAAACGCACCTTCCGGGGCATCCACCGGAGCATAGTGAGGAACGATCATCTTTCCGGTATAGATACCTGACAAAGAGAAATCGAAATTCTTCAGCGGTGCGGAAGAGAAAGTGAAATAGCCATAATAATCCGGTGTACGCATCATGCGTTTGGTAGTTAATTCTTCACCATTCACTTTAGTCCAGACTTCGGCATCCGTATAACGGCTGCGTTGTGCTGTAAAACCTAACTGGAACTGTGCTTCTTTGCCATGGGCCAGCTTGGCATCCAGATTGACACCATATACCCGTGCACCACTACCGTTACGACGTTCCTTGATCTCATCACCGTTATCATCCTTACCGATATCTTCCAATACGAACACATGGCGTAGATCAGTATAAAAACCTTCCAGCAAAATATTCGCTTGCCAATGTCCGAGATGTGTACTCCAGTCCACAGAACCACTATAACTATTGGAACGCTCTTCACGGAGGTTATCAGCCAATTTAATCTGAACTCCTTCACCACCTACAGCTGTCACATGCAAATCTTCATCATAAGCCTGCGGCGCACGGAAACCGGTAGAATATGTCAGACGCGCCTGGAAATCCTCAGTCGGTTTATAAAGGAAATTGATACGCGGGCTGAAAATCAACTTGTCTATCAGGTTGTGCTTATCGAGGCGGGCACCCACCAGCATAGTGAGCTGACGCATCTTCCATTCATTCTGAACAAAGGCACTGGCTATGCGTACATCTTGCTTCATATCACGATGATAACCAGTCATAACATCATGCAGGGAGTTATTCTGATATTCAAGGCCACCGGTAAAAGTAGCAGGAGCAAAGAAGCAATTGTTCATATTGCCTACATACATGCCACCGGCTACCCAGGTCAGATCATCCGTTTTACCATAAGCATTCATGTCCTGTTGCGCTCCATAATAACTGTTTCTATCTGTATGCTGAATAGAACCATAAAGAGAAATCTTATGCTTATATTCACGCCAGAATAAATCGTAGCTGGCACCACCACTATTAATAATATGCTTGGTTTGCTCCGTAATATCCGATTCATGCGGTTGCAGATCAAATTTATTACCACCACGACGGAACTCATTAGTAGTATGGTATTCCAGATTGATACGGCTGAAGTGCGTAGGACGATAGTAAGCACGGAAACCGAAAGTATTCATATTCAATTTACCAAGTTCGGAGAAACCATCATCATCACGGTCATAAGGGTTACGATTGCGATAGCTTTCATACAGCGCGATACCATAAGAGTTATCTTTTGCAACCAGGGAGACGTTACCACCCATATATTGCTCCCACGATTTTCCATCCATGCACGAAAACATGCTCGATACCTGGAAAGAATTACTGATAGGGTCTTTAGTAATGATATTGATAGTACCGCCTACCGCATTCGCCCCGAACAGAGCAGAACCACCACCACGCACTACCTCCACACGCTCTATCATATTCACGGGAATCTGTTCCAGTCCATATACCCCGCTGAGGGCACTGATGATAGGACGACTATTTATTAATATCTGAGAATAGGGACCTTCCAAACCATTGATACGTACTTGTGGAAAACCACAGTTCTGACAGTTGTTCTCCACACGCAGGCCGGACTGGTAGTTCAGTGTTTTTGCCAAATCTGTAGAATTCACCATTTCAAAGAGCTTGGCACTCATCACATTGACAACTACCGGAGCTTCCTTACGGCTCACTTCATTACGATTGGCAGATACCACTACCTCATCCGTCATGAAACTCTCTTCCTGCATCTGGAAATGTATGACTGCAGTGAAGTCTTTACTGACAGTTACCTCTTTTTCCTGCGTCTTATAACCTACTGCTGATACGCGAAGCGTGTATTTCCCGACAGGAAGTTTACGGAATTCGAACTGACCTTCTTCATTAGAGACTGTTCCCTGACCGCTTTCTTTGATTAATATAGTTGCATAGGGTATATTTTCTTCTGTCCCTTTCACTATCACGTGACCGGAAATCATGTTGCCTTCCTTTATAGGATTTACGGCATAGAGGCTGATGCAAACCATAGTAAGCACCAACGCAAGTATATGTTTTTTCATTAATTTGCGCTCAAAAATGTATGTATTGAAAAATTAAATAAAGGATCATTTATGCCGCGAGCGCCGGCGGAGCACGAAGAGAAACGATCTGCCCCGACTCTCCCTTCACCAGGGATATTAGTTTTTCTGCTTCCAGCACAGCCAGAAGCATCCGCATGGGGTGCAGTTCTTCATATACATCAACCTCCGGAGATTGGAAAGTTGACAAACGACCTATAACGATGAGTTCACTTTTAGAGTGCGTGTGCTTACCGTGAAATGGATGCGAGTGGGTAATCAGCACTCCATTGACGTAATGGACATGAGTAAAGGCTGTAATACTTGTCTGATATGCCACAAACAGCACCAACAAGCATACAGCCCCTATAATTCTCTTTATCTTTTTATTCACGTCCCTACAGTCTATTAAAAATTGCGACTGCAAAGATAGTGATTATTTTTCCACTTTTCCAAACAAGTACTCATAATCCCGTTTAGCAGCAGGCTCTACCCATTCTTCCGGAATAAACTTCCATTGTCCCAACGCATGTGGCTCAATCACACCCTTCTTCTCTATATATTGCATCAGGTAATAACGCAAATCTTTATCCGTAGAGAATAGGATACGGTCTTTCAATTCATCCTGAGAAATACCGGAGCCTTTAGTCAATAATTCTCCTCCACCATTACCACGATAGGAATTCAGTGCTACTTTATACATTTTATCCAAAGAGAAAGGAGTTCCATCCGCCATACTGGTTATAGTCACCTTTTCTCCCTTGGGCTTCGTTACATCCACCGTATAAATGATACCGGCAGCCGAATCAAAATTGAAGCTGAAGTTCTTGAATGAAGCACGATCCGTTGCTCCTTCACGACGCTTCTCACGAAGCAGCAACAAATGGTCATCAGGAGATTTCATCTGGTTTGTCCATAAATCATACGACATCTCCAATGCATCTTTTATCTCCTTACCGGACAATTTCATAGTATAAAGCATATTTTCATACTTATACAGATTGAACATATCACTTACAAACACATCACCCTTGCTGATCTCGGTATCATACGACAGAGGAGCAGCAAAAGAAATTTCCGCATTCGTGATTTCAAGTTGCAACATATGGATTAGATCAATAAAAGCCGAAGAGCCGAAATAGGCAGGGCGTGTAGAAATCGTTTCAGTGAAACTACCTATCTTCTTGGACACAAAATTCTGAACATCACTAAATTGTGGAGCAAAATGAGTCATAAAATCCTTATTTGCAGTATAGTTCTTCATCTCAGTCAGCACTCCGTCGATATGTTTCTCGACTACTTTTCCCTTACGCAATTTCAAAGTAACATCTGCATTCGCCACAACCACTCCCTTGCTTGCAGGGTTCATAATCAGTACAGAGTCTCCCGCTACATTTTTAATCTTCTTCAACTCACGGGCATGATCGTGTCCCATCAAAACAATATCAAAACCAGGAACGTTACGGGCCACTTCCAGTGAAGCATTCTCACGATATTTACCTCCCATCAACAGAGCATCTTGTCCGGCATGGAAAATTCCGATTACTAAATCCGGATTCTCTTTTTCACGGATAATCTTCATCCATTTGCGGGCTGTCTCTTCCATATCATCAAAGCGCAGACCTTTCCACAAGTTTTCCGACAACCACACAGGAATAGCAGGAGTAATCATTCCCAGCACTACAATCTTAACACCATCCCGTTCCAATACTTCATAAGGCTTGAAGTGCGTTTTCCCCGTAGCCGTATCAATGATATTAGCACCTAAAACAGGGAATTTGCAATCATCTGCCCAACGGTCGAACACAGCACGTCCCGTTTCTACATCATGATTTCCCATATTACCGGTATTATACTTCATGTAATTCAATACTTCGGCAGCCAGATGCGGAGAAATGGTATCAATATAATTATAATAGTAAGCACAAGGCTGACCTTGCAGAATATCTCCATTATCCAATAACAGCAGGTTATCCTTATAAGTCTCACGTTCCTTCTGAACAAACTCATACACACGCGCCAGACTTCCCCCTGCCTCATGTCGAAGTATAAAGTCATAAGGGTAATAGTTACCATGTATATCGCTGGTTTCTATAATTTTCAGCTTTACTATTTTATCCTGAGCCAACACGGCTCCTGTCAGGAAGAATATCCACCCTAAGAAAAAGTAAAATCTCTTCATAGTAATTATTTATTTGGTTGTTCTATCTCAAATGGATGCGTAAATACGAATCTTGCTCCATCTGTATATCCGGGATCTACCCAAATCTCTCCTCCCCACTTCTCTACAGTCAGTTTACAGATAGATAAGCCCAATCCTGTGCCTTGCACATATTCATTCAGTTTCTCAAACCGTTCAAATACCAGTTTCTGTTTTTCCAACGGAATACCCGTACCGGTATCTGATACAGAGAAAGTAGCTACTCTCTTCTCATCATCTACTTCCAGCTTCAATGTGATCTTACCGTTTCTGGTGAACTTATCGGCATTGGAGAGTAAGTTTATAATAACCTGTTGCAAACGCTGGGTATCCGTCCGCAAATCCACACTCTCACGATCACATTCAAAAATATACTTATTTTCCGACTTACGAGCCTGACTGACGGAAGCTAATACTTGCTGGCACAGTGGTACTACATCACACTTCTCAATTGTAAACGTAACCCTATCTGCCTCCAGACGAGAAACATCCAGGATATCATTGATCAGGCGAAGCAACAAGTCCGAATTTGTTTTAATAATATCGACATATCCCTGCTGTTCATCCACCGAAGTACCTCCTGAAGCCAACACATCGGAGAATCCTACAATCGCATTCAACGGCGTACGGATTTCATGGCTCATATTAGCAAGGAAAGCACTCTTCAGACGGCTTGACTCTTCCGCACGGTCTTTCGCTTCTCTCAAAGCACTCTCCGACTCTTCCAGTTCATCTTTCAGTTTCTTGGTATGATAGTAGAAGTACAGAGAAATAAACAATCCACTCAGTAATACGACCAAGATAGTACCAACGGTCCAGATATGATATTTATATTGTTCGTAAAACGATGGATTTTCATTGACCATTTCTATAGGCTGATGAATGAAAGACAGATCCAAACGTTTATCTTTCACAATCTTGCTATCCATCTGCACCTTATTCGGAATTACCTCTACTTCCACCCGGTCGCTGTCCGGTCCCTGCAACAAACGAACTGCCTGATGCGCCATATCCTTACCCAATGCCCGGTAAGAAGGGATCACTCCACCTACGGCCCAATAGCCTATACCTACAGAAGTTATAGAAAAAGTAGGAACATCACCGGCAGCCTCCATCATCGTATAAGTCGCATTGCGCATAAAGTACCCGTCATACATATCTACGCGCCAGGTACCCAGTAACAATGCTGTATTGGGAGGCAATTCATGTAATTTATCGCTTATGGTATAAATCGTATTCGTTCGTCCGTCCAGCAGAATAAGGTTCAGTTCCGGGTGTTTTTTCATCTCTTCCACTACATGTGCCTGCAGAGAAACACCTCCATAACTATTATCGGAAACAAAAGCAATATTCCTGGTTTTCGGATACAACTTCTTTATCAGATTAATATTGGCTTCTACATCATATTCATAAACGAATCCGGCTTTCACTGAAGAATTAGGGAAGTCATTAAAGAAATCCACTGCATTAGGCATCCATGTTTTCAGATCGACTGAATCATCCGGAAGAATAATAGCATTACGGCTTGCCAGTGCAGCCAGCACCGGAACATTTCCACGTATGGAATCTGCTTGTGATAAATAAGCTGTCCAAGCCTCCTGACCAATCAGCACAAGTAGTACAGGCGAACGTTTTCCCCGGTATTTAGCAAGAAGTTCCTCCATTTTATTTTTCCATAAAGGAGCTTCAGAGAAACTTTTGCAGTTCATGTTTTCCAGAGCTATCGGAGCCTTTCCTCCCAGTCGCTCAAATTCTTCCATAAAATCGTAAATATTTCCAGAAGTTTGTCGTGCGTCCGGATTATACGAACTGATAATCAATACTGGGTGTTCTCCAGTCACCGCAAAGGCCGATGAAAGCCCAATGTGGGATATCAGTAAGAAAAGCAGAAAGCTATATATTATTTTCCTAAATAAGCCCATTCAGTGAATATAGAATTGTTTCGGCAAATATACAATAAAGTTATAAGAATAGAAAAATAGTTGTAGAATTTAAACTATAATAATACAGCGGGCAGTAAGACATAGTTCATCAAACTATATTCTTACTGCCCGCTTTCAGAATTTATAATATTTTTATCCGTAAGTGTTCTGTGAAGATATTGCCAGATATAAACAAAGAAAACAGCCCACAGGGAGCTGTTTTCTGACATTAATATATAATCAATTGATATTAAACCTTTTGATGTAAGATAAAGTACTTCTTCATAAACCATATATAGATAAAGCTAAGCAATAAAATTACACCCAGCAAGAATATATAACCATAGTTCAAACATCCTATATATCCAATTATTATTATTGCTTGTACCACCATATAAATCAACGAAACCACAACATGAGGCATCTTCAATTCGTTCGCCATCAACTGATACATATGTTTGCGATGAGGTAAACCAATGTTTTCATGAAGCATCAAGCGATGAATGATAGTAAGAACACTGTCGACACCATAAACGGACAACAGGATAATCCAACTGAAATCTTCTGTCTGAATAATTAGCTTCCCAATCAGGAAAAGAAGAATAAAGGCGATACTCACAGAACCGACATCACCGGCAAAACACTTCGCCTTTTTACGGAAATTAAAGAAACAAAATACGAATACAGAGCAAAGGACGATATAAATCAAAGCGGGTTCAACAAAAGTGATTATCTTAGAATTTATATAAGCTAATGCACCTAGAATAACCAATGAATAGCCACCGGTAATACCGTTGATACCATCCATGAAATTATAAGCATTAATAATACCTGTGCAAACTATCAATGCGATAATTATCCACCACCACGAAAGAGAAAGCAGCCCCCATTGGTAAAACATCAAAGCCATAGCGGTAAAGTGAAACATTAACCGAAAGCCTTGAGAAGTGGAACGAATGTCATCCACAAAACTGATAAAGGTAATTAGGGTCAATGCCAACATGAACCAAGGATATTCCCATTCATTACTCAAGAAATAAGCCAAAGCACCAAAATAGAAAATGATTCCGCCACCACGCAAAGTAATCCGGGTATGGGAACTTCTCTCATTGGGTTTATCGATGATATTGCACTTATCAGCTATTCTAAAATAAAAAAGTTCTGCCAGAAATAGCAGAACCAATATAATCAGGTAATACATAACCGTACTTGCCCCTTTAATTTTTAATTGTTAATTCTTAATTTGAAAACGATTTTATCGTTTTCATAATCCCATCAGCAGCACGAACAGGCATTTGTTCAATGCCAAGAGCAGCTTTAATCTTCTCATTACTCACCACATAATTCTCTGTCAGTTTCCGCAAACGTTCAGTATTCAGCGGCAGATGAAGTAAAGTTCCTAAGCCAGCACAACCTTCCATCATCTTCCGGTTCATCTTCCAGATATGAGGTTCTTTACCCATAGCCTCACACATGAGAGCAATCAATTCATTTGTAGATAAAGCTTCGTCATCACCCATATGATAAATGCCACTCGCAACATTCTTCGTCAGCAAACCTTCCACCACATAACATAAGTTATCAATCGAAGTGAATGAACGCTTATTTTCAAAATCTCCCAAAGGCCAGGGAATACCTTTCTTTACCACATTATAAAGCAGATTCAGGTTTCCTTTATTGCCCGGTCCATGAATCATGCAGGGTCTCAATATATATACCTGCTTCCTATCGTCATGCAGTTTTAATTTTTCATTTTTATTTTTTAATTTATCGAGAATATAATTCTCTGCCGCTATCTTACTCTCTCCATAAGGTCCTATTGGAGTAGGTATCACATCTTCCCTCAACACATCCCCTACTACACTATCGGCAGCAGCCTTCACTGAACTAAAGAATATGAACTTCCTAGCTGTAGATTCCAGAAAGAAATCAAATATTTTCCGAGTCAGTCCTGTATTGATATCAAAATATGCCTGTGCAACAGACCGATTCTTTGTATCATGTGCTTTACCGGCCAGATGGATGATGGCATCAAATTGTGGCAAACGCTGCATTGGAAAAGAAGTTGATTCAATATCTTCCCAAGCAAAAGTCTTTACTACTCCCTCCTTTTCAGGAGCGACGATATCAAGACCATAAAGAATATGATGCTCTTTTAAGGCAACAACAAGATTGGAACCCACAAAACCGTGAATTCCTGTAATAAGTATATTCATGAGAATTATTTATTATAAAGCGGATTGCAGAACATCTTATTTTCTATCTAGAAACATAATTAATAAGAATTATTGATACAGTGAATGATAAATATCAAAAGTCTGTTGGACTACTTTATCTATAGAAAATTCCTTTTCTGCCAACAGACGAGAATTCGCTCCAAACTCTTTTCTCTTCACATCATCATTTATCAATAATTCAATGGCGTCTGCTAAAGCTTCAATGTCTCTAGATGGAACCAAATAGCCGTTATATTCTGATTTCACACATTCACGACAACCTGGTACATCAGTTGTAACTATCGGGCGACCTACTGCACATGCCTCTATCAATGACTTGGGTAGACCTTCTCGGTATGAAGGAAGAACTACAATATCACTATCCGTATATATAAAGAACATTTTGGACTGATACCCTATCCATTCTATATAATCAGTAACAAGAAGAGCCTTCAGCTTTTCTTCTCCCAAAACTGCAAGATTTTCTTTGTCACAATCACCCGCCAATATGAATTTTACCTTCCCAATGAATTTACTTTGAAGAAGTTTAGCTGCACCAATGAACTCCATCACTCCCTTATCTAATAAGATTCTTGCAGGAAAGAGTATTTTCAATGGAGTTCTGTCTGGAGCTTTAGAACAAACAAATTCATTCAAATTCACGCCAGATCCTTTAATCAGAAAAATGTGAGATAAAGGAACCAAATCAAACTCTCTAATCATATTCACATCATCTGGATTCTGAAGAATAAAAGAGAAGTGCTTGCTTTTAAATGTAATACGTATTAGAATCTTTATCAGTTTTTGTAAAGCTCCATTGCGACCATTTATAAAATTATATCCCAATCCACTTATGGCATTCACAACATTATGCTGTTTAGACAGCTTTGCTGCAACAGACCCCAACAATGCCGCTTTCAAAGTAATATGATGGATTATATTCGGTCTGTACTTTCTATAGTTTCTATATAATAGAAGAATACATTTCAACTCATGGAAAGGATTACTTCCAGAACGGTCAAAAGGAATATCTATAAAATAAATACCTTTTTCCTGTAAAAACTGTTTTTTTCCAGTATCTCGTGATAATAAATAAACGTCATAACCCTGTCGGATGGCATTTAAAGCAAGAGGTAAACGGTGGGAAATAAAGAACCAATCGACATTAGTAACAAAGAAAAGTCTTTTCATTTTATCACAATCTGCCATCAACAGAATCTTTGGGCAAAAAACCTTTAACATCAAACACAACGGACTGCGTCTTTGATAACTCCTTTATATCAATTCCAGAAAATTTTTGATGAGCAACTGCTAAAACAATAGCATCAAATTTTTCTTTTGGTAATTCATTAATTACTTCAATTCCATACTCATGTTTTACTGCATTTAAATTTGCCCAAGGATCATAAACTGTTATATTCAGATTGTATTCCTTCAAAAACTTATAGATATCTATCACTTTCGTATTACGGACATCCGGACAATTTTCCTTGAAGGTAAAGCCAAGTATCAGTATATTGGAATCTAAAACCTGAATCCCCTTCCTCAACATAAGTTTCACCACCTGACTGGCCACATATTCTCCCATACCGTCATTCATTCGCCGACCAGCCAATATGATTTCAGGGTTATAACTATAGCTTTGTGCACACTGGGCCAGATAATAAGGATCTACACCGATACAATGCCCGCCAACCAGTCCTGGCTTGAAAGGAAGAAAATTCCATTTGGTGCTTGCCGCTTCCAGTACATCCTGAGTATCAATGCCCATGCGGGTAAATATCTTGGACAGTTCATTAACAAAGGCTATATTGATATCCCGTTGGGAGTTCTCAATGACCTTTGCAGCTTCTGCCACCTTCATCGTGGGAGCCAAATGCGTTCCCGCAGCTATTACAGAAGCATACACCTCGTTCACTTTCTTGCCAATTTCAGGAGTCGATCCGGAAGTCACCTTCTTAATCTTTTCTACCGTATGCAGTTTGTCACCCGGATTGATGCGCTCAGGAGAATAACCCGCAAAAAAGTCTATATTGAATTTCAGGCCTGAAACTTTTTCCACTACCGGAATACATTCATCTTCCGTCACGCCCGGATATACAGTCGACTCATATACCACAATATCACCTTTAGAAATCACTTTTCCCACAGTAGTGCTTGCACCATACAGAGGAGTCAGGTCAGGATTATGATTCGAGTCTACTGGCGTAGGAACTGCCACGACATAGAAATTGCAATCACGTATATCTTCAATGTCAGCCGTACATTTAAAGCCATTGACAATAGCAGACTGTAACAATTCATCACTCACTTCAAGGGTAGCATCATGCCCTGCCATCAAGGCATCCACACGAGCCTTATTCATATCAAAACCTACTGTTTCATATTTAGTTGAGAACAAACGAGCCAAAGGAAGCCCTACGTAACCAAGACCGATTACGGCAATTTTTACTGTATCCATAAGATTTTCAGTATTTATAAAGATTTTAGTATCAAAAAGAAGATAAAAAGAAAGAATAAATTAAATATTATGCCAATACCATTTGACAGCTTCTTTCAACCCGTCGCGCATACTATATTTCGGATTATAACCAAGTAACTTTTTAGCTTTGTCAATGCAAGCCAAAGAATGAGGAATGTCACCCAAACGGTTCGGGCCGTGAACAATCTCCACCTTGGCTATTTCCGGATCAAATTCACTCAAATATTCCTTCAGATAATCTACCAACTGATTCAACGTAGTTCTTTCCCCAAAAGCTGTATTATAAACCTGATTAACTGCATCCGGATTAGTCGTTGTCATAGCTAACATATTCATTTGAATTACATTGTCGATGTAAGTAAAATCACGACTATACTCACCATCACCATTAATCACAGGGCTTTCATGTGCCATCAGCTTTTTTACAAACAAAGGAATTACGGCAGCATAAGCACCAAATGGATCTTGGGAACGACCAAATACATTAAAATAGCGTAAGCCGATACACTCCATTCCATAAGTACGAGCAAATACATCTGCATAAAGTTCATTTACATATTTAGTTACTGCATAAGGAGATAAAGGTTTACCTATCACCTCTTCTACTTTTGGCAGTGATTTACTATCACCGTATGTTGATGAACTCGCCGCATACATAAAACGTTTTATCTTAGCATCCCGGGCTGCCACTAACATATTCATGAAACCACCTATATTTACCTCATTTGTAGTAATAGGGTCCTTTATGGAACGAGGCACAGAACCTAAAGCAGCTTCGTGAAGTACATAATCTACTCCTTCTACAGCTTTTTGACAATCACATAAATTGCGAATATCACCAACTATCAAATGAAATGTAGTAGGGTATTGACCCAATAAAGGAAGAAGATTTTCAATCTTCCCAGTAGCGAAGTTGTCCAAACATACAACTTCATAATTATGGGCAAGCAAATATTCACAAAGATTGGAGCCAATAAAACCAGCTCCTCCGGTAACTAAAACTTTCATATTCTTAAAGATGTTATCAACATTATTTCTTGATAGATAATTGTTCTACATATAAATTATAGTATTTCTCCATTATCACAGACATATCATGTTTATAAGCAAACTGTATAGATTTCGATGCCATTGAATGATAAAGATTAGAATCATTCAATAGAGCAATAATCCTCTCTGCCAACACTGAAGAATTCTGATATGGAAAATAAATGGCTGCGTCCAACGCTACATCCTTAAGCCCTTCTACCTCAGAAGCAACAAATGGTTTTTGAGAAGCCATAGCCTCAAGCATAGCTATACTAAATCCTTCATGTTCAGAAGATAATACTATAATATCAGAAGCTTTTAAAATTGATACAACATCTTGCCTTAAGCCCAAGAAATGAACTCTATCAGAAATTATATCATTCCTTGTTACATACTCCACTGCCGCATCAAAAAGGGGGCCATTTCCTACACAAACTACATGAACATTATTGGGAAGTAATATTAATGAATCAAATAAAGTATAATAGTCCTTTCCTTTCACAAACCTTGCAACCATAGTAACAAGAGATACATTTTCTGATAAGGACAATTCTCTTTTTAAATCAAGTTGAGGAGAATCCAATATCTGTTTAACAAATATACCATTATTAATAACTACGATTTTGTTACTCTTAATAGCATTTCTTAAATTAGCCTCTACTTGGGATGATATTGCAGCCACCATATTATAGCGAGAATAAATAAATCTGTCTATCATCCGGAATATCCATTTAGTTCTTCGTTTATTTTTAGTAGAATGTTCTGTATATATTATAGTTGCATGAGGATTAAAAAGCATTTTAGCAATGGAAATATAGTAGAGAGCAGGAAACAAATGGACATGAATAATATCATAATCATCACACAAATATCCTTTAAGAGCAAATAAATTGCGAAACGATTTCAACCTATTTGAGAGACAGAACGTATTAATCCCATACTTCTTTTTAATTTCTTCTACATATTCTCCATCGGATGGCTTTTGAATACTTAATATAGAGACTTCTATATTAGGATGACATGATAATGCTATAGCTAAATCAAATACAACCTTCTCAGCTCCTCCTCCTCTTGAAAAATTATTAATTACTTGTAAAATTTTCATCTATAGGCTATTTAAAGAGATCAATATAATATTTCTATTTTTACTTTATTCCTCTAATTTTCCTATAAGTGAAATATGAGCGTGAAAGTAATTTGCTAAACAAAGATTTTTTGCCTATATTATCTAGATTTAAATCATCGAATCCTATAAATTCTGTGGAATGATTCTTGAAAAAAGCCTCTGTAACTTTGAAATCATTCTCATTCATCATACTTGGATGTAAACAAAATGTCCATATTCCTGGAATTTTCATCTCTGTGCAATGACCTCCCAACTGTGGAATAAATACAAAATCACCACTCTTGTAAGGTTTTGTAGCAATAGTATCACTAATAATGCGTATATCGGAGCATTTCTTTAGTGCCAATAAAGTATTTTCGTCAAAAGTATGGCTGGGAGCAAAGAAATACTTAGGATTGATGCCATGTTCATTAAGAATTTGCAATCCTCCTTTTATCTTTTTGCATTGTATTTCAAATGAAACTCCTGCAAATTCTGAACGATTCCATAAAGGATTAATTCCCCCTTCTTTAGAAATATAACAATGATTATATCCGTGAAGCGCAATAGCCCAACCTTTCTCATCCCAATCCTTAGCTTTCTGCCAAAAGTTCGGATCCTCATCATCTATATGCTGTTTCGGGTCTTCGTTATGAGGTATAATGCCCACCATAGGCTTCACTTCATAACGATCAAGAATACTAAGCATCTTCTTCCATTTCACAGAATCCATAGTAGGACACGCATCGTCTAGGCGAATTAAATATTTAGTAGTCATTTATAAGATTTTATCTATTATATATTGAAAGAAAGGACGCTTATCTTCCTTCATATACTCCAAAAATACATCTGTACGTTTTACATCTTTCAGCCATTGCCATAATGAGACCTTACATTGTAAAACAAGTTTCAGATCTTGAAATTCTGGCATTACCACAACAAACTTAGGTTCTTTGATTTCATCATAATAGTTTTCACCTCGATTTGCTTTTACCCATATCGCAGGCAAGTTAATCCCACTAGCTGTAACACAATAGGCATTGCCATCATTACGAAAATTAATCTCTAGAAAATACACCTTATCATCATGTCCACGGAGGAACTCTATACTAAAGAGTCCAGAGTACTGACAATCCTTGATGTATAACTTACTCTTTTCTACAATGTTATCATAAAAAGGGTCTATTGGACCATACTCAAGGAAACCTGTATTAGTATTCGGTTGAGAACGAAGCACTTTTGTCATTCCCGGAATAATTATCTCTTCTCCATTCTTCAGAGAGCAACCAATAAACTGAACCTCTTCCTTTTTATTAATATACGCCTGAACAAATAAAGTATCCTTATTGCCTGCAAGGAAGGTATCTAACTCCTCTCTATTTCGGCAGATTACGATATCTGATTTACCGCCATGACTGCTAATATGTGATTTGGTGATACAAGGAAATGTCACTTTAGCTACATCCATGGGCAAATTCCAAACCTCAGGAGCATAAATGTCTCTCTTTGCAGCCATTTTGATCATATTAGTTTTATCCATCAACTCCGACATCCTTCCTTCTGCGGGTATTCCTGGAAGTATATATCGTCCTGAAAGTTTTCTCTGATAAAGATTCAAATGTTCAGTAACTGCATCAGCACACGAAATAATAATTTCTTTTTCTAACTTAGGTTCACGGCATAACAGATAAGCTGCCAACTCCTTAATATCAGCCAAAGCATAATGTTTCGATATATATTTACTACTAGCGACGTAGTTTTTAGTGAGGTTACCTATTGTGATAAGCTCAACTCCATAACCGGATAATCCCAAACTTCTAACAACTCCAAGAGAATTGTGATGATTTCCTCCCCCGATCACCAATATATTCATTTTCATATAGTTAATTAGTACTCTATCCAGAGTATACCCTTTCTATAAGGCACCTCTCAGATGCCTCATAGAAAATGGTTATTAAATTCGATTATTTTTTAACCATTGACACACTGCCAAGTCTATATCTTGCGGCATCAAGCTCAAATACTCCCTGTAACCATTAAAATTTCCAATAAAAAATATCTCAAGATAATCTCAAGCGAGACCTTACAACTTCACAGTACTGATTACACAAACTTCCACTATTCTGCCACCGCTATCCCTGTACCTAACCTATTTAATTATATGCCTTTTATAGAGAATTACCGTTCTAAAAATTCTATTTTTCCTCTCATTTTTAAAAGATTAGGATGTACTGTAGTTCCCATGAAGTGAATATTGGCTTTATATGGAAGAACAAGAGCTGCTGTAGAAAATACGGTATAAACATCTGTAAATCTCACACCAAACAATGATAATAATTCCATCGGAATCTTCTTAGTGAAGATATAAGCTTTAGGAAATAAAGACGAATAATCCATGGTGTCGCGAGGATGTACTTTAATTACCAAGTTTTCCATATCACAATCAGACAACAATTGATTGTACAAGGAAATTTCCTCTTCTTTTTCTATAAGACCATCTTCCCACATTGGTTGAGTAAATAATACAGCTTTTTTTGATTTAATATCATCTAAATCAGATATTGAAAAATCAAATAAATACTGAATAAGTTTCTTATAAGAATCTGTCAAACTATTCCATTTGTTTTCTATGGAAATAATCTCCACTTTATCTTTTATAGCAGTAGGTATTGGCATCAAACCAGTCAAACAGATTTTGTAAACATTAGGAGAAACACCACCACATCCATAGGCAGCAATGTTCCCCATAAGGAACTTTTTCAAAAAGAAAACTCTCCTATCAGAGGGTAATAGAGAATAATTACTGGCTCCATCTTCTATTAGGGTCATTTCATTTTCTCTCACCACACCCGAACTAAACAAATAGTTATCACTACCATAAATTCTACAATGCTTAATAAATGGCCAACGGAACATTGATGTCCAATACAGCTGTATCCTAAAGAGCCATTTCATATAGCGCTTTTGAGGTATGTGAAAACAATGGGAATAAGACAATTTTTTTATTATGGAATAAGGAAGAGATTCAGATACAAAAAAGAATGTTTTTTTTAGATCTTCTTCTTTTACCAAAAGCATATATATCATTAATGAATATACAGTCTCTACAAGGCAGACATGGGTAATCCCAATATTCTTTTTCATTTGGGCAAAATAAAATTCTTAATACTACGAATAGATTTCAGAAAATCATAAGCAACTTTGTACATACGATAATGAAGAAAAAAAAGAAACAACCTATTAGTTAATGGCATATAGGGGATTTTCCAAATAAAGGCATCATCATCAGGATAGGGCCAATTAAAATTCTTAAGTCGTTCTAGAGAACAATGCGATGTTATAGAGTATCGGGCATTCAAACGGAAAGTGATAAGAGGAAAAATGATATTTTTTATTTCAGCACTTCTTGAAGTGATTAGATTCGTTACTTCCACCATATTACTTAAAGACTTATCACTCCGCACTTGCGTATAAGCATTCTCATTACATTGGTTATAGTGATAGCCAACAAAAGGAGTAAAAGATATCGTCTGAACGTAATGAAGAGCCAACGTCATGTTCATCAGCACATCTTCCCACATATTTATATCCGGCTTATATAATTCCGTAAGATTATTCAAAAGTAAGTTGCGTTTATAAATCCTTATGCAAGAAAAGTTGGGAAGGATTCCATTTAACAAAGACAATAGATACCCTTCTTTTGTTGTTTCTGCCCTTAAACTAGATTGCACTGTTTTTGATTTATACTCCACATAATAATTGCAATAAGTTACATCACTATCAGTTTCGACTGCCCTATTATACATTTTTTCGTACATATTAGTTTCTACCCAGTCATCGGAATCGCAAAAAGCAATATATGTACCCTGTGCAGCTTTTATACCTGTAATCCTTGTAGTAGCCAATCCGGAATTTCGTTCGTGCTCCAACAATTTTATGTTATTTTTTAAAAACGAATATCTTTTGCAAATATTCTTCAAAATCTCCATACTGCAATCAGGAGTTTTATCATTAATAAAAATAAATTCCACATCTTGCAAAGTCTGTTCAAAAAGTGAAACAGCACAACGTTCAATATACCTTTCCACGTTATAAACGGGAATAATAACAGATAATTTATACATGAGAAATGCTACTTATTAGTGAAGTTTTCTTGTAATTCCTAAATACAATATAGAAATAAATGAAAAGAGAAACCACATAGGGAGCCCACTGCATTGAAATGAATTCAAATAGATTAGCCCGAGGTATAAATATAAATATAGTCAGAGCATGAAAGGCCCAAAAACGTCGTAAAAAATTTGAAGAACGGAGATTATCATTTAAGAAGCAAGCCATATATCCCACGAAAATGCCACCTGTCACTTGGGCGAATTCCTTTCCCACGGCATACAATTGAGCTACATACGAACTGCCTAATCCCATACCTTCATAAAACATACTCTTATTGGCAATACTCGATATGTATTGTCCATACCATTTAAATTCATAGGCTTGCATTGTAAGCGCATCAATTGGAACCGGATCTTGGAAAGTGATTTTATTCCAATAATATTCAATCAAATAACGAATATGTCCAAATAAATCCCAAAAAGAATAATCAATTTGAGAATCATAGTCAATTGTAGTTACAATAACTGTAAGAGAAACCGCTTGAGTATAAAAAAAGTCAAAAAAAGAACTGAATATATCTCCAATATTTGAATCTATACCTCCTCGTATATTACTCATCAGCATTGAAATGAAGAACAAAACAAACACCATGCTTACAAGTAATTTCATTGGTAACTTTATTTTCCCCAAACGGTACAAATAAAACAATATAAAGACAACAGAAAGCATGGCCAATCCACGCTGCCCAGTAGCTAATGACATAATTATATAAAAAAGAAGAGCTAATTTATCCCAAGCTCTCATCTTCCTCTCTCTACTTATGATGATAAATAATGATATCTCATAAAATGTTTCCAAAAACATCATCAACAGATTACGATTAATATCATACCCTTCTTTAAACAAAGCATAATAACCGTCCGACAACATTGCCAAGAATATCTGATAAGAAAAATATGCTTTAGCAATAAATCCGATAACAAGCATCGTATAAACCACTCGATCAGATAAAGTAGCAGTCTTTGTCAAGCAATTTATAGGATAATCAGTCCTCTTTCTATTTTTTTTATGTTGTCGCCACAACAGAGAGCCAAGATTATAACTAAGTAAAGCTATAATAAGGTTTAGAATAGCCTCGTTAAGGATATTTACAGAAACAGATCTGGATAGAAAAAAACCAAAATAGCATACATCCCATTCATCTGTAAATAAATCAAATAATAATCTATTACCTAAAAAGAACACAAAGAATCCGATAAATAGATTATCGAAATTTTTCCATGTGCCATGAAAGTAAGTATGCATACATATTGATTCTACTACTACTAATAGAAATATCACCTCAAGAATTGTTTTCGCCTCAAAGGTATATACATCTAAATTGTAATAGCATACTCCGACCAACAAAAGTATACATGTCTGCAAGCAGACAGCTACCACATGCGCCCTATCAGATATTAAAATCATCTACAAATACCTACTATATCAAGAGTTCAATAAACTCTCTCACACAACCTTCTCCACCTTTCTTTTTCATCTGATGGATGCCATCTATTCCTTTCACCATCTCACAAGCATCCGCCGGACAAGCCCTAATGCCTACTGCATTTAACAACTCATAGCAATTTCTATCATCACCAATATAGGCTACCTCATCGAGTGAAATCCCCACTTTATTACAAATATCTTTTGCTGCTTCTAATTTCCCCCCATCACGTTTACCTTGAATCAGGAAATCAATTTTTAATTTTTTAGCCCTATTTGCAACAATATGAGTATCTTCGCTTGTAATAATACCTGTTTTAATACCTGATTCATGTAGAAGTTGAAAGCCCATGCCATCACGTGTATTAAACTTTTTCAGCTCATCTCCCGATTCAGAATAATACATACCACTATCTGTAAGCGTTCCGTCCACATCGCTGATAAACAGTTTTATCTTCTTGGAGAGTTTCTCTACTTTTGAAAGGATATGTTTTCGCATCAGATTCTCTAATACAATCCAATCATCAGGTTCATCGATCTCCGTCGCTGTATACTCAGGCATTTCATAAATACCTATATGGCCACTCAAACGGTTCTTATTTTCGAGGATATTTTTTACCGTATTGATATAGAATGCACCATTCTCCATCAACATACCAGCAAAATCCTGACGGCGGGGTCGATTGCAATAGTCATAATTCAGACTGGTGCCATCCTCATTCCAGAAAAAGCGGAAGTTACGCACACAAGTAAGCAAGGAATCGTATTCTTTTTGAGAATAAAGAGTTAGTGCTTCTGTGAAATGTTTAGACTCCGTCAAAGGTGAAGTCGCTTGCACGAGCATAAAAACATTTGTCTCATTGAGATGAGCATAATTTATGTACTCCAACATAACACTTTCTGTACTAGCCGTATCGCAAGCATTCTCAGCAGAGCGACGATAAATAGTTATTTTTTTATATGACTGAGAAAGTATCACATTCTCTATTTCATAGCTATCGGTAGCTATGACAATTTCATCAACCAACGGACAGTTCTCTAAAGCTTCAATATTCCAGCAGACCAATGGTTTACCACAAAAAGACTTTATGTTTTTAAAAGGAATAGATTTACTCCCTCCTCTTACAGGTATAAATGCAATAGTATTCATTTGACATTATAATTAAACTGCTTTCCAAACAAGAAGAAAGCTACATATCGATTCTTTTCCATGAATTTAGCGAGTATTATGCATAATACTACAATGCAGAAAGAGAAAATTGGAGCAAAAACAAAACTGTATAATAGTCTGCTTTCTGTAGGAAATTGAATAGAAAATGGATTAACCTCCACTAAAAATGACTGAAGAATATAGATTTGAAGTGTATACATTCCATATTTACCCCAGGTATTCATTTGTTTGTTTAACTAAGGTAAAAATTTACTTATAACTCCAAATAAGCAGAAGAAAAATAAACCTCCAACGGCTCCCGTAAAATAGCGAAACATTACTTCCAGCAAATTATTAAAATCAAAAGATAGAGTATTATTAAATAGAAGCTCCTTGTAATTAATCCAATTAGGAACTGAAAAATAGTATATAAAATTTTTGTTCCAAAACAGAAGGCAAATAAAAAACGAAATAGCAAAAATAAGTAAGTACCAATTCAAATATTCTTCAATTCTATTCAAATTATTTCTTATCAACAGACCTAATCCAAAGAAAGGTAGCATAAAATCTATCTTATAGTTATTAATTATAGGAAAATGTACAATCAATGGAAAAAGAAGAAAAGCAAGGAAGACAGATATTAATAATGTTATTTTACCACCCACCAAATATAACAAATCAAAGATGACATAGCATATAAACAAACTTTTCAAATACCAAAAGTTTAAAGAATTAATGTCCAGAAGACAGCATATAACAAATAGAGTGATACAGGGAACTATTAATTGCATAAACTTCTTTTTAATATTTCCTTCTTTTCTAATAATAGCTGTTGCAAAGAAGCCACTTATCATCATAAACAGAGGCATATGGAAAGAATAAATAAAACAATATACCGAATCAGTATATACCTCATCTGACGGCAAACCCATGAATAAGATAACATGTCCCCAAACTACAAAGTAGATAGTAACAAGTTTGAGAGCATCAATCCAACCTATACGATCAACTGTTTTACTTACCATTTAATCTGATTCTTTTTCAGTTTATTGCGCTGTACCTCTTCAATATCAAGTACATCTTTTTCTTTATACATGAGGGCTTTTGCTACAGCACGACAATCACGAGCCAATTTTCTAACTCCATCAGGTTCCAAAGAAGCAGCATGATCCGTTCCTTTCCAGGTGCGATCCAAGGTATAATGGCGCTCTATCCATTCGGCACCCAAAGCCACAGCGGCTGAATCTACAGCTATGCCTAAATGATGACCGGAAAAACCTATAGCTTTCACGCGATTAGAATATAGTTCACGTAAACGAGACAACTCAAGTAAACAAATATCTTCAAATGGAACTGGATAACCTGAAGTACAATCATATATGACAAGATCCTTGTTACGCCCTTTCTTTTCAAAAAACAGAACAATCTGTTCCTCTTCTTCGCGTGTTGTCATACCAAAAGAAAGATGTATTTCGCCTCCAAAATTATCACACAAGTATTCCAACAATCCTTTGTTCAAATTACAAGCAGAAGGAACCTTTATTAAATTAGGATGTAATGTGCATATCTCTTTAGCAGATGTAATATCCCAGACAGAAGTAGAATACTCTATTCCAAACTCGTTGCACCACTCTTGCAATTGAGAATGTTGCTCTAATGAGAATTCCAAGAATTCTCTATGTGCACCATAAGTTGGACCATAGGAATTTCCTGGATGAGGATGTGGAGCATTGTACTCTTCAGAAGTCAACAATTCCTTATTACATCTTTTCTGGAACTTAACCACATCAGCTTTACAATAAGTAGCTGCAGTCATAATCATCTCTTTAGCAATTTCCATATCGCCCTTATGATTACAGCCTATTTCTGCAATAATTTTAGGTGCTTTCATTGAAATAATATTTTTAATGAGTATTTATTATAAATGAAGTTTATCACGGAGTAATCGGACACAAAATGACTTCTCAGTACGGTCTAAGCCAATGAGCCAAACTATGAACGGAATTAGAAATATAGAAAGTAAACATGTACACAAAACTCTATATAATGAAGGTGACATTAGCGTCGAAATGCTATATATGCACAAAAAAACTACTCCAAACACAAGACAAAGTTTAAAAATTACTTGCTTTATGTATTTATTAAGTTCCAATTGAATTTCGACTTTTGCCTGCCAAAGAATTGATCCTGCATATAAAACTGAAAGCAAAATGGAGACAAAGTATGGCACCAGTGGAACATCACCCAAGATTCTCAAAAGCCAATAGGTAATAGGTATATTACAAAGCAAAATAGTACTGGAATATAATTGATACCTCTTAATTTTATTCGCTGCTTGAAAAGCTGCTATAATCTGGTTCACCTGAGTCTCTATAAGCATAGATATAATCATTAATACAGAGATTTCCACAGTATATTGAGGGACATCACCCAACCATAACATTAATATGGTATTCATTTCAATAATGAGAGGGATACTGATTAACATTAATAAGTAAAAAGCCAACTTAGCACTGCGAAATACCAAATTCCACATTTCTACTGTATCGCCTACTGCGTAAAACTTTGTAATCTGAGGGCGAGTAGCCATATAAAGATTATTAACAAATTGCATTAATACTCCATATATCTGTTGAGCAATGGAATGAGCAGCATTCAGAATAGTTCCAAAAAACAAATTTAGCAGTACATTCAAGCCTTGCTGCCTCGATATGATTGCCAAAGACCCCACAACATTCCACCCTGAATAAGTAAGCAACTCTTTTCCTGTCTTAGAACTCCATGAGAAACTATAATTCTTACACTCTGCAAACTGAAATCTACAATACAACCAATATACGGTCTGAACTAATACCGCAACTACAAATATTAAAATCGCATAAACAATTAACTTATCCTTTAAGATGTATTGTAAAGCTATTGCGACACCCAATTTTAATACACATTCTAAAATACTAAGATAAGCAAAAAGAGACATCCTTTCATGCGCTATCACAGTAGCCATATAAGGAATAACCATCAGATTAATAACGAAAGCAAATAACGAAAATTGATAACACCAATTAGCTGCTATAAGTCTATCTGCCGGAATATTCATTTGGTAATTTAAAAACCATATCCCTCCTATTTCCAATAAAATGAAAGAAATTATAGCAAATACAATATATATACTAACAGTTGTATCAAATGTTCGCTTAAGTAGCTTAATATCCCTTTTACCTAAGGCATAGGCTATAAATCTTTGTGAACCTGAAGAAAGAGAACTACCGATAAAGGAGAACATCGCTACTATTCCCCCCACTACATAATAAAGACCGTAATCAGATGCACCAAGAGTCCTTAAAACTATAGGTACTGTATATAGTTGTACTATAATCAACAGAAACATTCTAAAGTACAACAGAAGAGTATTCTTGGCAATTCTCGTATTAGTACTCACTACAAGAAAAATTCTGAAAGTCTATATACTCCGACATAAATACTATCTACGACAATTGCAGAAATATGATTGGTGTATTTTACAAATCCATAATACTCCCCAAGCACATCATCACAAATTCTATTTCCCAATAGAATCATTATCCTTTCACTTCCTCAAACGGATACGGATTTTCCTCAAAATTTCGCAAATCTTCTATAATTTCCGACTGTTCCAAAGTCAATTCCGCTCTATTCCAAGTATTAATAATTTCATATGCTTCCCTCGCCAGTTCTTCATCATAAAATTCACTATAACAATACGTCAATAGCCGAACCTTTAATAATGAAGGAGAAAGTTTTGGAAGTACCTCCCAGCTACGATCCAGAACATTCTGAATACATTCCTGCTTACTACCATTATCATAAATCGTAGCAGCAAAAGCCACCAACAAACCAAGACAAAGCTCAGCCTCTTCCTCAACCGTAGTTCCACGAGTATCATAAAGTTCAATAGCTCGTTCATAAACATCACGGTTCAAACGTGTAAATTGGTCCGCATAAATGGGACTTCCATCAAGCCCGTAGGTTAGAAGATCATGGGCTAAAGAAAATAATGATGAAGAATTAGAATCCATATTATAAATTGTTTTATTTCAAAAAGAGAATTTCCTTTGACGAATTCAAGATGATAATAGTATTATCAACCAATAGATAATATCAATCAATAACTACCGGTTCAACAAGCGAAGGTGGTATAAAAGTAGTAGCAATAGCCATGACACCTTCAATATTAACGACCACACGGCGATCATGCCTGATGCGAACAAACTCGCCGATAACGCCTTTAAAGACACCATCTGTGATACGAACTTTCTGACCTTTCACCAGGTTCAATTCAGCTGACTCAATATAAAGAACTGCTTCGTCGTAACTACCCGCCACGAGAATAAAGTTACGCATCTGCGCATCAGGAATAACGACCGGACGACAATATTCACGATTCATAATGAAACGTATAGGCATTTTTCCCTCGAGTTCATCCTTCAAAGCATCTATACGCTTACGGGTAGAATGAATAAAGACAAGATTATGTATGGCAGGAACCAACTTACGTACACGCTTACCACCTTTCATTACTATTCCGTAACGCATAGGGATAAAACTCTCTATGTTTTCCTCGTCCAAAATAGCTTTCAAAGCCAATTCACGACTATAGGAAACACGAACAGCAAACCAGTGGAGTAATTGAGAGTTAGGAGTAGAAAGTTGAGAGTCAGTACTTTCGTTCATGAAATTTTCGCGAAGTTACTTCGCGTCAGGATATTTTTTAGGGACACCGGAGTAGTGAAATACCTACCGGTCAAGTTATGTAATGCGATTATTTTAAGTAGCCTAACTTGCATTCATTTTATTCCAGCGCTTCCTACCGTCGCGGAAAAAGAAGCAATGAAACAGTTATGTGGAACTTTTTATAGATAAAAAGCTATAAACGAATAGATTAGAGAGAAAAATCGTTTTTTAATCGTTCGTTTAATGTATGTAAATATTTATAAAAGAATAGTCGTTATCAGGATAATAATCTGAATAGATATTAATGATATTTATTTTGAGAATAACAATTTGTTTCTTAGGTATTTATAGAAATAGGAAAGTGCTCGTAAGATTATTTTTATTAAACATCTTGCACATTCCAAAAATACCTTTTATCTTTGCACCATTAAACGAACGTTTTTTGCACACCCACAAAACAAGAATTTATTCCCCTATATACCAACCTATTAAGTAACATAAAGAAAAGTTTCAAATTAACATTCATCCCGATATTCTTGCCCACTCTTCTTTTTACACTTACCTTCGCAACTTACAACATATTTTTTCATCACTAATTCCAACATTAAAAAACATCTGAAATATGGAAAAGAATAAAGTAAATACAGCAGCAAAAAAAAACTGCAAAAAAGAACAAGAATAATAGTAAGAAACCAATAAAACAAGGTATTAAAGCAAAAAGAGGGCCCAAACCCGGGGCTACGATTACAAAAATAATCGACCGTCGGGACATTGTGGAAAAAGCATTTTTAGAGCTCTATATGATAAATTGTCTGGACGCGTCTCCAGAAAACGGATTGGCAACGCTTGCACGTTTTTTATACAAAAGAGAAAAGTTTCAGCAAAAGAACGGTAAACGAGTATCAGTCAATACAATAAGGCAGGATTTGATTGATTTACTTAAAGAGTCTAAGTACACAAATCCGAGAGGTAGAAAGAGAAAATAACAACAAAAAATAGGTATGAATTAGTGTTGAACAACATGTTGTAAAAGGACTTAATTTTGCCTCCGCTTTGGCAAAGATTAAGCCCTGCAGATGAGAAGATGCCGCTTTATCCAAAAGTGACATCTTCTTTTTTTTGCCCGACACAAACACTTACTAAAGAATTAAAAATGAAAGAATTAAAAAATGAAATGCAATGGAATACGTTTTCAAAATGTCACTATTCATGCCCCCTATCTCGCCGATAAAGGACAAAACAACCGGAAGAACTGTAAAGAGCGCCACACTTACTCCGCTACGGACAGTAAATCTGGAAGAAATATATAAACTGATAACCTCCAACGAGAAACTCACTGCACTGACTCTCGAAGTGCGAAACGCCGCACTGCGGGGTGACGAAAACACCAGCCGCCTCCTGAAGCAGCAAACACTGCCCTACGTGACTCCCTGCGGAGTCTTCACCCGTCGCCGAAGCGACTGCCTGGAAGAGGCGTCCGGACTGGTAGTAGTGGACATCGACCATCTCGAATCCACCGAAGAAGCCGAAATCCTGCGACAAGAATTATTCGATGACCCGTATCTGTGTCCCGCACTGGCATTCATCAGTCCCAGTGGACTGGGCGTGAAAGCCTTCATTCCTCATACTTCGGGACCAAACGCCACAGATGGAATCCGCTGGGCCATGAACTACGTACACTGCATGTACGACAGCAACCACCGCCAACCCGGAAAAGGAGTGGATACGTCCGGAAAAGACCTCGTACGCTCCTGCTTCCTCTGCCATGACGAAGGGGCGCTTTTGAGAACTAAAAAATAAACGTCGAAGATTAAAATCACAAATCAATATCGCAAATTTAGAATTCAAATTACTAAGAACCAATGGAACAATTATCTTCATTGCACCGCCTGACCGAAGCCGTCAGAAATGCAGGAGCCGACATCGCTCCCACTTATCAAGAGTACATACAACTGGCATTTGCCATCACCACCGACTGCGGCGAAGCGGGCCGCCAAGATTTCCTGACCTTGTGCAGTTTCTCACCAAAGTACGATCCACGAGCAGCCGAAAAACTATTCAGCAATGCACTGAAAAACGGACACAACGATGTACACATAGGCACCGCCTTCCATCTGGCCGAACTTTGCGGCGTAAAAGTCCAATCCGAAACTCCACACGGGTTTGGTACACTTGGTACACAAGGTTCACACTCCTCTTCCGCCTCACACACGCACACACGTGAAGAGGATGTATCCGCACATGAGGAAGAAAACCTACTGGACAGCAGCCCCCTCTCTCCCCTGCCCACTTTCGACGAGCACACCCATTGGCCTTATCCCTTGGAACGCATCGTCAGCTACGGCACCTCCCGTGCCCAATACGACGTACTACTACTGGGAACTGTCACCGTACTGGGTGCCAGCATGGGACGGCACGTGCGATGTGCCTACGGAGGAAAAATGATCTCGCCCTGTCTGCAGACTTTCATCACAGCACTGCCCGCATCAGGCAAAGGCGTGCTCTCGCTGGTACGCCTACTGGTAGAACCCTTTCACGATGAAATCCGCAAACAGGTGGCCGAAAGTATGGCATGCTACCGCCGCGAAAAAGCAAAGTACGAGACACTGGGCAAAGAACGTGCAAAGGCCGAGCCTCCCGTAATCCCGCCCAACAAGATGTTCCTCATCTCCGGCAACAACACCGGAACGGGTATTCTGCAAAATATCATGGACGCTAACGGAACAGGACTCATCTGCGAAACCGAAGCGGACACCATCGCCTCCGCCATCAGCTCCGAATACGGGCATTGGAGCGACACGCTCCGCAAAGCCTTCGACCATGACAGACTGTCCTACAACCGACGTACCGATCAGGAATACCGGGAAGTAAAGAGAATCTTTCTTGCCGTCCTGCTTTCGGGGACACCCGCACAGGTGAGAGCCCTCATCCCGTCGGCGGAGAACGGACTTTTCTCCCGCCAACTGTTCTACTACATGCACGGCATCTATACATGGGCTGACCAGTTTGCATGCGGAGAGATAGATCTGGACGAAATCTTCAGGTCCATAGGCAGGGATTGGCAACTAAAGCTGGATATACTGAAAGAACAGGGCGTCGGCGTCATGGCCGGGCGAGCCGTCGGCTTTTTTAAGCGGCGGTTCTTCGGCAAAAAGGCCCGCTACCTGCCCGCCAAGCAAACGCTGGACACCCAGCGTGCGGACGCCGGGCAAAACGCCAAAAACTGGCCGGCTATCAGCATTTTGACGCCGCTGTACAACACACCGCCGCAATTCCTGCAGCAATTT
>OGLT01000369.1_pt1 | contig 38191 bp, 35 predicted proteins | sample 1572911 | NCBI WGS metagenome assembly OGLT01 (sample SAMEA2582014, study PRJEB24529) | metagenome | biome: Human gut stool | place: China | collected 2011 | reverse complement strand
GTAAAGAAGAGCGGCCCTGACTATACAGCAACCTCTCCAAGAGATAATGTTAACATCGACTGGAGAACCCGGGAAAGACTGAATGCGCAGAGGAATGCAAGTAATTCCCAATTAATGCCAATGAATTTGCAGTTTTTTGCAGCTAAGAGGGATGAAAGCGGCAATAGTTGGGTAAGAATGACGGCAAAAGAATCTGCGGAAGCCGCAAAGAAATTAGGATTTGAAAAAACAAATATGAGATGCGCTTGAGAGTGGTAGAGAATCATCAATAATGGATTACTCAAATAGATTTGCGGATAGTTTGGCAGAGGATTTTAATCCTGGTGTTGAAGTTAGAGATGTTGTAAAAGAAGATATGATTTTGGTTCAATTTAGTTCTGATGCGCCAAATGCATCACTTAGGTATTGGACAACAATTGATGAGGCTAATGGAATTTCTACAATTGAAGAATATATGGATAAAATGGCGTTATCAAAAGAATGGGGAAATCGAAATGTTGTAAAAGTTGCTAGAGTGAAGAAGGGAACTGAAGTTACTCATGCTATTGGAACAGCAAAAGCACAAACTAAAATTAGTGATCCTAGACCTGGAAATGGTAAACAAATTTTATTTAGTAAGTTTGATTCAAATTGGATTACGGAAGTAAGAAATATAAAGGAATAGGTGTTAAAAATTATGAAAAGAGAAATTATGAAGAAAAAGTTAAATGATTTACAATGTGAAATAAGAAAAATTCAAGATGGTGTTGATGATTATACAAGAGAGTATCTTAATAAATTGGAAAAAATTATAGAAGAGTATAAAAATAAGTTGGATTCAAATAAAATGGATGCATCAGATGGTGGGACATTAGGATTTAGAAGAGCAATACTCGAGGATGACAATCTCGCTAATATAGACTCTTTGTATAATGCAGCGGTAGCAGTTGATAAATTTTATAGTCAAGAATGTAGAGAGTGGTAAAAATTCTTTTGGAAATTATAGTACTAAAATTGACTCAAAGGTAGCAGTGGTTGAAAAACAAGAATTGCCTAGTTGGTTAATTGATACATATAAGGCTGGTGTCTATCGGACAGTAGTAGCCAATGAAGATATCACAGTATACCGTTCCTTTGGATATAATGCAGAAGCAGGTGGTGCGTTTACAACAAGTAGTCCAGCTTTAAATAGAGTTCAGACAAAAGTTGATAGTGCAATATTACCAGAGTGGAAAAATACACTTAGGTATGAGGCGGAGATTGTTATTCCTAAGGGTACAACTTTGAATATAGGACGTGTAGGTGAGCAATTTACTATGAGTGGAACAAGACTCGCTGGAGATGCAGACCAATTTTTGTTACCACAAAATTGGGATTTGAATTGGATAAAAAGAATAAGAGAAGTAAAACCATAAGGAGACGAACTATGGATGAAAATGTAATTGAAATAAAAAAACAAGTTAGAAAAGTAATTGAATTGTTGGAACAACGTATAATACTTGAGCCTGGCAGACCTATTCTAAAAACATTATATGATAGATATATGAAAGCTGAAGAAATTATATCGAGTAATGAAGATATTAGTAAAATTATGATTAGTGGTGGGTGTAGAGCTTATTTAGATGCATTTAGCGATTATATGAATCCTTTATTAGGCGAAATGGATAAAGCAGAGAAAATGCTTTCTAATTTAAAAAAATAGTGTTGACAAAGGATGTCTGGATACTTTCGGACATTCGATAACCTACAACTCCTGCATGTCTATTAATTAACTATCATGGCTGTTGCGAAGCAATTAACAACCCATGATGTTAATTAATAGACACTAGCGAAATTTTGTCGAGTAGGGTATGCGAAAGGACATTGTGAAATCAATATGCTGATGTAACGCACTCTTAGTAACAGAATGCTGCGAAAGGGTGCGTTTTTCTGTGAAAATATTATAATAAACTGCAAGCATTTATGCAAATGGCAGAAGGACTAGCCAGCGTGATCTGAAAGGCAGAGTGACACAGTGGACAGTTATCTGGGGTCATGGAGAATGGCAGGCAACAGGACAGAGCGTATCCGGGGAGCAGTTCATGAGCAGTATCTTTATGATGAATGTAACCGCCTGTTACAGATAACAGATGGTGCAGATACGGTTAAGAACTATACCTATGATAATAGCGGAAATATGCTCTCAGATGGAGAAATTTTTTTATCTTCTCTTGACAAGGGCAGTTTGGGATGCGTATACTGACTATTGTTGAGAGCAAACAAAGGGGTCGTATGGTAGTAGTCATACTACCCCTTTTTCGCTCATTGTTGTCTGATAAAAAACAGGAGGAAAGATTATGAAAAAGAAAGTCGTAAGTTTACTTGCAGCTATGACTCTGGCAGTCTCTGCACTGGCAGGATGTGGCGCAGCCGCTGATTCCACTGCTGACATGGCAGCAGCAGAGAATACGCAAACAGCTGCAGCAGAAGATACTGCTGCAACCCAGGAAGCAGCTGATACAACAGCAGCAACCGCTGGTTTAAAGGCAGGTTTTATTTTCCTGCACGATGAGAACTCTACTTATGATTTGAACTTCATGAATGCTGCAAAAGAGGCATGTGAGAAGCTTGGGGTGGAGTGCGTGACTAAGACAAATATTCCTGAAGGCCAGGAATGTTATGAAGCAGCCTGTGAACTTGCTGATGCAGGATGTGACTTTATCTTTGCAGACAGCTTTGGTCATGAGGATTATGTAATTGAGGCAGCTAAGGAATATCCTGATATCCAGTTCAGCCATGCAACAGGTACTAAGGCTCATACAGAGAATCTGGACAATTATCACAATGCATTCGCATCTATCTATGATGGACGTTATCTGGCTGGTATCGCAGCAGGTATGAAGATCAATGAAATGATTGCAAATGGTGATATTACAGAAGACCAGGCTAAGATGGGTTATGTTGGTGCTTATACTTACGCAGAAGTTATTTCCGGTTATACATCTTTCTTCCTGGGTGCGCGTTCTGTATGCCCTTCCGTTACTATGGAAGTTACCTTTACAGGTTCCTGGTATGATGAGACAGCAGAAAAAGAAGGCGCTAATAAACTGATTCAGGATGGTTGTGTACTGATCAGCCAGCATGCAGATTCCATGGGTGCTCCTACAGCCTGTGAAACAGCAGGTGTTCCAAATGTATCCTATAACGGAAGTACAGAAAGTGCATGTCCTAATACATTTATCGTATCATCCAGAATCAACTGGGAGCCATACTTTGAATATGCAATCAACTGTGTAGCAAATGGTACTCCTATTGATACAGACTGGTGCGGTTCCCTGGAAACAGAATCTGTAGTATTGACAGATCTGGGTTCCACAGCAGCAGAAGGTACACAGGAAGCAATCGATGCAGCCAAGGCTGATCTGATCGCAGGTAAAGTACATACATTTGATACCTCTACATTTACTGTAGGTGGAGAGACTCTGACCAGCTATGAGGCAGATATTGATACAGATCCTGACTATACACCGGATCATGAAGTAGTACTGGATGGATATTTCCATGAATCAGGCGAAGGATTCCGTTCTGCTCCTTACTTCAATGTACAGATCGATGGAATCACTCTTCTGGATCAGGCATTCTAAATTTAGAAATAAAGAATAAGAAGCCTTGCAATTAAGCTTGTATACAATTGCAGAGGGCGGCACAGCGATTATCGCCGCGCTGCCCTCTTTCTATATGGAAAGGAAACAAATGATGGAAACCAAAACAGCCGCAGTTTCAATTAGAAATGTTACCAAGACATTTGGATCTGTAATTGCCAACGATAAGGTAAATCTGGATATTTATAAGGGTGAGATTCTGGCACTGTTAGGAGAGAACGGCAGTGGTAAGACGACTTTGATGAATATGCTGGCAGGTATTTACTTCCCGGATGAGGGACAGATCTATATCAATGGAAAAGAAGAAGTTATCAAGTCCCCCAGAGATGCGTTCAATCTGGGAATCGGCATGGTTCATCAGCACTTTAAGCTGATTGATGTATTGTCGGCAACAGAAAATATCATTCTGGGACTGGAAGGAAAGCTCGATATTAAGGAAGCTTCTCGTAAAATCGAAGAAATCTGTACAAAATACGGTTTTGATGTAGATCCGAAGCAGAAGATTTATGACATGTCTGTCTCGCAGAAGCAGACGGTAGAAATCGTAAAAGTATTATATCGAGGTGCAGATATTCTGATTCTGGATGAGCCGACAGCCGTATTGACTCCACAGGAGACAGAGAAGCTCTTCCGTGTATTGAGGAAGATGAGAGACGATGGTAAAGCCATTGTAATCATCACACATAAGATGCATGAAGTAGAGTCACTTTCTGACCGTGTAGCAGTACTTCGAAATGGACAGTACATTGACAGTATGGCAACGAAGGATACCGACGTCACGGAAATGACTAACATGATGGTAGGTCATGCGGTAACATTGAATATTGAGAGACCTGACCCGGTAGATCCTAAGCCCCGTATCGAGGTAAAGGGATTGACTGTGCGCAGTGAAGAAGGTATCGTCAAGCTTGATGATGTATCCTTTACAGCCAACAGTGGAGAGATTCTGGGTATTGCGGGTATATCAGGCTGTGGACAGAAGGAGCTTCTGGAAGCAATTGCCGGATTGCAGGTGACAGAGGCAGGAGAGATTTATTATATAGAAGATGATGGCAGCAGAGAAATGCTGATTGGTAAAGATCCTCTTAAAATTGCAGAAATGGGTGTTTCCCTGTCTTTTGTCCCGGAGGACAGACTGGGAATGGGTCTGGTCGGTAACATGGACCTGACAGATAATATGATGCTTCGTTCCTTTAGACGCGGACGTACACCATTTACAAACCGCAAACCGCCTAAGAAGCTGGCAAAAGACGTTGTAGAGAATCTGGAAGTAGTGACACCGGGCATTACAACACCTATCCGCAGACTTTCCGGTGGAAACGTGCAGAAAGTACTGGTTGGTCGTGAGATTGCTTCAGCACCAACAGTATTGCTGACTGCATATGCGGTACGTGGATTGGATATCAATTCTTCCTATACAATATATGAACTGATCAATGAGCAGAAGAAGAAAGGTGTTGCCGTAATCTTTGTTGGCGAAGATCTGGATGTGTTGTTAGAGCTGTCTGATAAGATTCTGGTTCTGTGTGGCGGTAAAGTAAGCGGTATTGTGGATGCAAGAAAGACAGATAAAAACGAGGTCGGTATGATGATGACCAGAGTAGGAGGCAGCGAAAATCATGAATGAAAAAAAGAAAGAACCGTTTTTTCATATAGTGAAGAGGGATGCTCTTCCCTGGTATCAGTCCGTAGGAATCCGGGCAATTGCCATTATACTGGCACTGATCGTATGCGCTATTGTAACGACCATTACAACAGGTATTAATCCAATACAGGTATATGAATCCATGATTATTGGTGCCTTCGGCTCTGCCAGAAAGACTTGGGTCACATTTCAGAATATATCCATTCTGTTACTGATTGCTCTGGCGCTGACACCTGCTTTCAAGATGAAGTTCTGGAATATTGGTGGTGAAGGACAGGTATTGATTGGCGGTCTGGCAGCAGCGGCAAGTATGATCTGTCTGGGCGATAAGATGCCCAATGCACTGATCATTGTCTGTATGATCATTGCCAGTATCGCAGCAGGGGCAGTATGGGGATTTATTCCTGCTTTCTTTAAATCAAAGTGGAATACCAATGAGACACTGTCTACTCTGATGATGAACTATATTGCGACACAGCTGGTTGCCTTTTTCACGATTGTGTGGGAAGTGCCCAAGGGATCAGGTAAGATTGGTATTATCAATCAGAATACCAATTCAGGCTGGCTTCCGCAGATATTTGGTTCTAAATATCTGTTGAGTATTCTGGTCGCAGTGGTAATCACGATATTTATGTATATTTATCTGCAATACAGCAAGCACGGATATGAGATTACAGTAGTGGGCGAAAGTGAGAATACAGCCAAATATGTAGGCATCAAGGTAGAGAAGGTCATTATCAGGACTATGGTGTTATCCGGTGCCATCTGTGGACTGGTAGGATTGCTGTTAGTCGGCGGTATCAACCATACAGTAACAACTACCATAGCCGGTGGTCAGGGATTTACCGCAGTTCTGGTGTCCTGGATGTCCAAGTTCAATCCGCTGGTCATGGTATTCTCCAGTTTCCTGATTATTTTCATGGACCGTGGAGCCAGTGAGATATCAACAAATTTTGGACTGAACCATTCTTATGCGGATATTTTGACAGGTATTATCCTGTTCTTTATCATAGGCTGTGAGTTTTTCATTACATATCGGCTTCAGTTCCGTAAAAAGGCAGAAAAGGAGGAGCAGTGATCATGTGGAATTTTTTACTTGCATTTATTCCAAGGGCTATCGTACAGGGAATTCCTCTTCTGTATGGAAGTACGGGAGAGATCATTACGGAGAAATCCGGTAATCTGAATCTGGGTATTCCGGGTGTCATGTATGTAGGTGCGATCAGCGGTGTTATTGGTTCTTTCTTCTATGAGAGATCAGCAGGAAGCGTAGCAGCCATGAATCCGGTGCTGGCAGTTCTGATACCTGTGTTGTGTTGTCTGCTGGGTTCTCTGTTAATGGGACTGCTGTATTGCTTCCTGACAGTTACACTTCGGGCAAATCAGAATGTAACAGGTCTTGCCATGACTACCTTTGGTGTTGGCTTTGGTAACTTCTTTGGCGGCTCTCTGATCAAGCTGGTTGCCAGCGATGTTCCATCCATTGCATTGAGTGCAACGAGCAGCTATTTCAGCAAGTCACTTCCTTTTGCTGCAAAGCTTGGATGGTTTGGTAAGCTGTTCCTTTCCTATGGATTCCTGGCTTATCTGGCAGTTGTGATTGCTCTGGCAGCTTCTTATGTACTGAATCACACACGCGTCGGCTTACATTTGCGTGCAGTGGGTGAGGGTCCTAATACTGCTGATGCAGCGGGCATTAATGTAACGAAGTACAAGTATGCAGCGACCTGTGTAGGCTGTATGATTGCAGGTCTTGGAGGTCTTTACTACGTTATGGATTATGCCTGTGGTGTATGGTCTAATGATGCATTCGGTGACAGGGGATGGCTTGCAATAGCACTTGTTATTTTTACAATTTGGCGTCCGAATTTAAGCGTGTTGGCATCTTTCCTGTTCGGTGGACTCTATATTCTGTATCTGTATATTCCTACAGGTATGGACCACATGGAGTATCAGGAGCTGTATAAGATGATTCCCTATGTAGTTACGCTGGTCGTTCTGGTTGTGACAAGTATGCGAAGCAAGCGGGAGAACCAGCCGCCTGCAAGCCTGGGACTGGCATATTTCAGAGAAGAGAGATAACATATATGATATGGAGCAGATCTGTAGAGGGTCTGCTCTGTTTTATTGTGTCCGGTTTGTTGTGTCTGTGGGAAAAGTCCGTTATAATAGTGGATAAGGTTATGAAATTTATCTAAGAGGTGGTTATATCTTGACAACGAGACAGGAAGCGCTGGATTATGGACTGTCTATGCCCTATACTTATCAGGAAGCGCCGTTTCATGATCCAAACTGGCAGTTAGTGCGTGTACATGGCAGTAAGAAAGCCTTTCTATGGACATATGAAAAAGACGGGTATATTCATCTGAATGTAAAGGTCGATCCGCAGTGGCGGGATTACTGGAGAGGGGCTTTTGCATCCGTAATTCCCGGATATCATCAGAATAAGGAACATTGGAATACGATCATTCTGGATGGTACGATACCTGATGAGACCATTAAATGTATGATTGCAGAAAGCTATGATCTGGTATCAGACAGCCCGACCAAAAGAATCTATGAAGCAGTAAAAAAGATTCCCCAAGGTAAGGTGGCTACATATGGACAGGTGGCGGCATTGGCAGGCAATCCGGGAATGTGCAGGGCAGTGGGCAATGCACTTCATAAGAATCCGGACCCGGAGCATGTACCCTGTTACCGGGTAGTCAATTCCAAAGGAGAGCTGTCAGGGGAATTTGCCTTTGGCGGTGCAGGACAACAGGCGAAGCTGTTGCAGGCAGACGGAATCGAAGTAAACAATGGCAGAGTCGATCTGCAAAAATATGGAATTGTAGTAGAAGGAGATAAAATTACAGAATGAAACGAGAATCATTTAAATCAAGACTGGGATTCTTACTGGTCAGTGCAGGATGTGCAATCGGGATCGGTAACGTGTGGAGATTCCCTTATGTGGTAGGACAAAACGGTGGGGGACTGTTCGTACTGTTGTATCTGATATTTCTGATTGCCATGGGATTGCCGGTACTTACCATGGAGCTGGCAGTAGGACGTGCAAGCCGTAAGAGTGCAGTACAGGGCTATCAGGCGTTGGAAAAGCCGGGAAGTAAGTGGCATATTCACGGCTGGTTCGCAATTGCAGGCTGCTATATGCTGATGATGTACTATACAACAGTTTCTGGTTGGATGGTTACTTATTTCTATAAGTTCATAACCGGCGAGTTTGTATCCGGGATGATAGCAGAGGAGGCAGGCAATGTATTCGCTAATCTGTTATCTGACCCGGTACAGATGGCTTTCTGGATGATATTAATCGTGGTTGCGGGCTTTCTGGTATGCAGTCAGGGATTGCAGAATGGTCTGGAGAAGATCAGCAAAGGCATGATGAGTGCATTACTTGTGCTGATTATTGTACTTGCTGTGCACAGTTTTGTCTTGCCGGGAGCAGGTGAAGGTGTAAAGTTCTATCTGATTCCCAGTATTGATACAGTACGTGACGTAGGTTTTGGAAATGTCATTGCAGCGGCGATGAATCAGGCCTTCTTTACTTTGAGTCTTGGTGTGGCTGCCATGGAGATATTTGGAAGTTATATGAACAAGGATTTTACACTGGCAGGAGAAGGTGTGCGTATCTGTGCGCTGGATACCTTTGTAGCGATTATGTCAGGTCTGATTATTTTCCCTGCATGTTTCAGCTATGGAGTAGAGGTCGGTGCGGGTCCAAGCCTTATCTTTATCACATTACCTAATGTATTTGTCAATATGGCAGGCGGAAGAGTATGGGGTTCGTTATTCTTCCTGTTTATGACTTTTGCAAGCTTTTCCACAGTAATTGCAGTATTTGAGAATATTATGTCCTTCTGTATGGATATGTTTGGATGGAGCAGGAAGAAAGCGGCACTGGTCAACTGTATTGCTATTCTGGTATTAAGCCTGCCCTGTGTGCTTGGTTATAATGTATGGAGTAATCTGCATTTAATAGGTGGCAGAGATGTACTGGATAGTGAGGACTTCATTGTAAGTAATTTGTTATTGCCTCTTGGTTCTCTTGTTTATCTGCTGTTTTGTGTGACAAAATGGGGATGGGGCTTTGATAACTATATGAAAGAAGCAAATACTGGAGAAGGCATTAAGATTGCAAAATATCTGAAACCTTATTTTCAGTTTGTTTTGCCGGTACTGATTCTGATTATTCTGATTCAGGGGCTGGTATAACAGGTAAAAGGGAAAGGTATGGTGATTAGTGTGAAACTGGCACAAACCATAAGACATTATAATAAGAAGAATCTGGCAAAAGATATCCTGGCAGGAATCATCATTATGGCGGTATCTATTCCCATTTCCATGGGATATGCGCAGATTGCAGGTACCGAAGCTTATGGGTGGAACTGCAGGAACCGGAGAATTCTTTGAATTGGCAGAGCATATTATTAAGACGGCGGCAGTTATCAATCTGCCCTCTGTTGTAATGGGGCTGTTGGCACTTGCCATTCTTCTCATTTGTAAAAAGGCAGCACCTAAATTTCCAATGGCTGTAGTGCTTATGGCAGCGGGTGCGATTATGACGAAGCTGCTTCCTGTGGAAGAGTGGGGCATACAGACATTAGCTTCTGTAGAGACAGGTCTGCCTAAATGGAGTCTGCCGGACTTTACAGCAGTGCCGATTCAGGATGCGGTTACGATCAGCCTGTCAGTTGCTGTCGTAATCATGGCAGAGACACTTCTTGCCGAGAACAGCTTCGCACAGAAGAACGGTTATAGGATCAATGATAATCAGGAGATTCTTGCTTTTTCCATGGGCAATCTGGCAGCGGCATTGACCGGATGCTGCCCCATGAATGGCTCTGTGTCACGTACTGCCATGGGAGAGCAGTATCAGGCTAAGACACAATTAACTGGCATTGTTGCGGGCTTATACATGATTGTATTGCTTTTGTGTGCAACAGGATTTATCGGCTATTTACCGATTCCTGTGCTGACGGCGATCGTCATTTCCGCACTGCTTGGTGCAACAGAGTTTGAACTGGCAGTAAGACTCTGGAAAGTAAGCAGGACAGAATGGGTATGCTGTATCAGTCATTAAAAGAGCAGGGAATACGTTTCTATATGACAGAGCATATTGCCAGTCTCAATGAACAGCTTCGTAAGCTGGGACTTGGATATATGATTGAGGAAGGCAGTGTGCGCAGAACGATTCATATTGCATTGAAAGATATGGGAATCACCAGACCTTACCCGTTGGAGGGCGGCGTGGATAATGAACAGAGAAGTGCTTCCAGAAAACGTGCAGATAATCGAGTACAGGAATTCGTATGGGCATTTGGCTCTGAATCCGAGGAACAGATCGAGAAGCAGATCGTGCGTCAGATCGAACAGTTGAAAAAGACAGGGGATGTGGAAGACCTGCTGCATGGCAAGTGGTCACATATGGAAGAACTGGACGAGGACGAATGGCTGGAGCATCTGGAAGAACATCTCAAGGAGATCGTCAATATATCCGGTAAGGATGAGAAAACGTTGGCAAAGCATATCGAAGCACACAGAAAAGAAGTGCATGACCGTATTGCCAGGGAACATCCTGAACTGGCAGAACGCTTCAAGGAGCGCAGGCATATACTGGATGAACACCTGAAAGAGAAACGCCCGGAAGTGTATGAACTGATCATAACCCTGCGCAATAAATAGTAAAATACTACTTGCATAAATTGTTTTTTAATGATATATTACTAAAGCACATAAAATTGTCTAAATGGGACTATAAATTTTACTGTTTCTGAGAAAAACAGTAGAGTTATAGTCCTTTTTTACTGCGTATAGGAAAAGCAGGATAATTCAGAAGGGAGAAATTTATGAATCAGACATTTATGAAAGAAAAGAAAGTAATTCCATTGGTGTTTTCCATGTCCATGCCAATGGTGCTGTCTATGATGGTAAATTCGCTGTTTAATATAGTAGACAGTTACTTCGTCGCCAAGGTGAGCGAAGCTGCCATGACAGCCCTGTCACTGGTCTACCCGGCACAGCTTGTAGTAACGGCAGTCTCCGTAGGCTTCGGAGTCGGAATCAACGTATTGATCGCCTTTTATATGGGAGCAGCTGAGAAGGACAAGGCTAATATCGCAGCGTCACTTGGAACAGCGCTCAGCTTATTGCACGGTATTCTCACTACCGTAGTGTATCGCATCATCATGCCGCATTTCCTCGGTATGTTCACTACAGACAGTGAAGTATTGGGACTTGGAATCGTATATGCCAATATTGCCTTTGCTTTTGCACCTATTGTTACAGTGGGAATCACCTATGAGAAGATATTCCAGGCAGTCGGCAGAATGAAGGTATCCATGATCAGTATGATGGTAGGTTTTATTGCCAATATTATATTAGATCCGCTTATGATATTTGGTATCGGACCTTTCCCGAGAATGGAAACAGCAGGTGCAGCCTGGGCGACAGGCATTGGACAGGTGCTGACACTGCTATGCTATTTTGGCTTCTATTTCTGCCGTCCGATTCCTGTTAAGATCAATCTGCAAAATGTGAAATGGGACAGTGCAATTGCGGGCAGGCTGTATTCTGTCGGAGTACCTGCTGCCCTGAACATGGCATTATCCTCTGTGCTTTTATCAGTGATCAATGGCATCCTCTCCGTATTCGGACAGGGCTACGTGCTGGTATTTGGCGCATATTATAAGCTGCAGTCCTTTATCTACCTTCCTGTAAGCGGAATCATTCAGGGCATTCGTCCGCTGGTGGGCTATAATTACGGCGCAGGAGAGCATAAACGTGTGACACATATTTTCTATACAGCGCTTGTTATGGCGGTTGTGATCATGACAGCAGGAACGATTCTGTGCTGGGCGGTACCAGGCTGGCTGATTGGCCTTTTCACAACAAATCCTGATACGATAGTATTAGGAATAGATGCATTGCGCATGATAAGTCTTGGATTTATCATTTCAGCAGTCTCCGTAACCTGTCAGGGTGCTCTGGAAGGACTGGGTAAGGGTACTCCGTCACTTGTCATTTCACTGGCAAGATATCTGTTCCTTATTATACCGGCAGCGTTTATCCTGAGCAGAGTGATGCAGTCAGCCAATGGTGTATGGCTTGCATTCCCTGTTACGGAGGTCATTGCTGCTGTGATCTCGGTCTGGGTATACAAAAGACGGCATCATGATACAGAAGGCTAGACTCCAAAACAGTCGTTATGCTACAATAGCCTACAGAATGGATGTCAGCAGTTGACATTACAGGTATGAGAGAAAGGTACAGGTATCATTATGGCAGACATTATGGAAATCACCGATCTGACAAGTCCAGAGCTGGACATATATGCCAGACTTAACGAGACACAGCTGCGGCACTTATATGAGCCGAAGCCGGGTATATTTATCGCTGAGAGCCCGAGAGTGATAGAACGAGCACTGGATGCAGGCTGCGTGCCGATATCCTGTCTGTGTGAACGAAGACATATAGAAGGTGTGGCAGAAGACATCCTATCCCGATGCGGTGAAATCCCCGTATATACGGCAGAATATGAGGTACTGACGAAGCTGACGGGCTTCGCACTGACAAGAGGCATGCTGTGTGCCATGTACCGTCCAAAGCTTCCCACAGTACAGGAGGTGTGTCAGAATGCGCACAGAATTGCAGTATTAGAGGATATAGTGAATCCTACTAATATCGGAGCCATATTTCGTTCCGCAGCAGCCCTGCAGATGGATGCGGTACTTCTGACCCCTGCATGTAGTGATCCTTTATATAGAAGGGCAATACGTGTCAGCATGGGAACAGTATTTCAGATTCCGTGGACGTATCTGGATCAGGATGGACTAGATTCTATCAGGAAAATGGGATTTAAGACAGCAGCTATGGCACTGAGGGATGATTCTGTATCCATAGATGATCCTGCATTGGAAAAGGAAGAGAAGCTTGCAATCGTACTTGGAACAGAGGGAGATGGGCTTGCTTCCTCTACAATAGAAGGCTGTGATTATACAGTGCGGATTCCTATGGCATGCGGAGTAGACTCCTTAAATGTGGCGGCGGCAAGTGCAGTGGCATTCTGGCAATTGCGCAGGAGATTCTGAATAGTTACAATAGTTTAGGGTTTTTTTATAAATATTATTGGAAAAGATTGTTGACAACAAAAACGATAAGTAGTAACTTATTATATGAAGATATTAGCACTCCACTTAAACGAGTGCTAACAAATCTCAACAGCTAATCAGATATGGCGCTGATAAGTTTCATGAAAGGAGCGTGGCAGGATTGGATTTGGATGAGAGAAAATTGAAGATTCTGCAGGCAATCATCAGAAACTACCTGGAGACAGGGGAGCCAGTCGGAAGCAGAACGATTTCCAAGTATACGGATCTGAATTTAAGTTCTGCGACCATAAGAAATGAAATGGCTGATCTGGAGGAGTTAGGCTATATCGTACAGCCACATACCTCCGCAGGAAGAATCCCTTCCGATAAGGGCTACAGATTGTATGTAGACCAGATGCTTGCAGAGAAAGAGGAGAAGCTCGATCATGCAACACAGGAAGTCAAGGAGATGCATCAGATGCTCCTTGAGAAGGAAGACAAGATGGAATCCATCTTGAAGCAGATGGCGAAGATGCTCGCAGTCAATACGAATTATGCCACACTGGTAACGGCACCCCAGGTAAAGGGGAACAAGATCAAGTTCTTGCAATTATCCAGAGTTGATGTGGGACAGTTGCTGGCGACCATCGTAGTAGAAGGCAATGTGATCAAGAATAACATGATTCATGTAGAAAAATCACTGGATGATGAGACATTGTTGAAGCTGAACATTCTGCTGAATACCAATTTGAACGGACTTCCAATTGAAGACATCAATCTGGCGATGATTACGAAGCTCAAGCAGCAGGCAGGTATCTATGATGGCATTATCGCAGAAGTGATGGATGCAGTAGCAGCCGTGATCAGAGAAAATGATGACATTGAGATATATACCAGCGGAGCGAATAACATTTTCAAATATCCGGAGCTTTCTGATAATCAGAGAGCAAGCGAACTGATCAACACCCTCGAAGAGAAACAGATGCTGACAGAGCTGGTTCAGGATTCCATGGCAGATGAGAACAACACCGGCATTCAGGTGTATATCGGTAATGAGACACCGGTTCAGACCATGAAGGACTGCAGCGTAGTCACAGCAACTTACGAACTCGAAGAAGGCGTGAAAGGAACGATAGGAATCATTGGACCCAGACGAATGGATTATGATAAGGTAATCAGTACTCTGACGACTCTCAAGAGCCAGTTGGATACTATCTATAAAAAAGATGATGACAAAGAAACATAAAATAGAAGCATAAAACAGATAGAAAGGAAGACGAGTAAGAGTGGAGGACAATAAGGAAAAGAATTTAAACGAAGACCTCGAACAAGAGGACACCACCCAGAAAGAACCCCAGACAGAATCTCAGGAAGAACCTCAGGAGGAAATTCAGATAGAGGAAGAGCAGCAGTCAGATGCAGAACAGAAGAGTGAAGAAGAGACTGACAGCAAAGATGACAAATCCGATAAAAAGAAATCTTTCTTTGGTAAGAAGGATAACAAGCTTCAGGATAAAGTCGATGAACTTGAAGACAGAGTAAAGCGTCAGATGGCAGAATTCGAGAACTTCAGAAAGCGTACCGATAAGGAAAAGACAGCAATGTTCGAGACTGGTGCCAAGAGTGTGATCGAAAAGATTCTTCCGGTCGTTGATAACTTTGAGCGAGGTCTGGCAGGACTGAGTGAGGAAGAGAAGAAACAGCCTTTTGCAGAAGGAATGGCTATGGTATACAAACAGCTTATGACAGAACTTGATAAGCTGGAAGTTAAGCCAATTGAAGCTGTTGGCTGTGAATTTGATCCCAACCTTCACAATGCAGTAATGCAGGTGGAGAGCGATGAATACGAATCAGGTATCATTGCACAGGAATTACAGAAAGGCTATACCTACCGTGATACAGTCGTAAGACACAGCATGGTAGCAGTAGTTCAATAAATATTGTAATAGAAAATCATAGTGATATAGAAATATAGGAGGAAATGCGTTATGAGCAAAATTATTGGTATTGACTTAGGTACAACAAACAGTTGTGTAGCCGTTATGGAAGGTGGTAAGCCAACCGTTATCGCTAATACAGAAGGTGCAAGAACAACTCCATCCGTAGTTGCTTTTACAAAAACAGGAGAAAGATTAGTAGGTGAGCCTGCAAAACGTCAGGCAGTTACAAACGCTGAGAAGACAATCGCTTCTATTAAGCGTGATATGGGTACAGACAATGGCAGAACAATTGATGGCAAGAAGTATTCTCCACAGCAGATTTCTGCTATGATCCTTCAGAAATTAAAGGCAGATGCAGAAAGCTACTTAGGTGAGAAGGTAACAGAAGCAGTTATTACAGTTCCTGCTTACTTCAACGATGCTCAGCGTCAGGCTACCAAGGATGCTGGTAAGATCGCAGGTCTTGATGTAAAGCGTATCATCAACGAGCCTACAGCAGCAGCTCTTGCATATGGTCTTGATAATGAGAAAGAACAGAAGATTCTTGTATACGACTTAGGTGGTGGTACATTCGATGTATCTATCATTGAGATCGGTGATGGTGTCATCGAAGTATTGGCTACAAACGGTGATACACATCTTGGTGGTGATGACTTCGATAACAAGATCATTCAGTGGATGATCGATGAGTTCAAGAAGCAGGAAGGCATTGACTTATCCGGTGATAAGATGGCAATGCAGAGATTAAAGGAAGCTGCTGAGAAGGCTAAGAAAGAGCTTTCAAGTGCAACTACAACAAATATCAACCTTCCTTTCATCACAGCTACAGCAGAAGGTCCTAAGCATTTCGATATGAACCTTACAAGAGCTAAATTTGATGAATTAACAAGCGACCTGGTAGAAAGAACAGCTATTCCTGTTCAGAACGCATTAAAGGATGCTGGTATGACAGCAAGCGAACTTGGTCAGGTATTATTAGTTGGTGGTTCTACACGTATTCCAGCAGTACAGGATAAGGTAAGACAGTTAACAGGCAAAGAGCCTAGTAAGTCTCTGAACCCTGATGAATGTGTAGCAATTGGTGCTTCTATCCAGGGTGGTAAGCTTGCAGGTGATGCAGGTGCCGGCGAAATCCTTCTGCTTGATGTTACTCCTCTGTCACTGTCTATCGAGACAATGGGTGGTGTAGCTACAAGATTGATTGAAAGAAATACAACAATTCCTACAAAGAAGAGCCAGATCTTCTCTACAGCAGCAGATAATCAGACAGCCGTTGATATCAACGTTGTACAGGGTGAAAGACAGTTCGCGAGAGATAACAAGTCTCTTGGACAGTTCAGACTGGATGGTATCCCTCCAGCAAGACGTGGTGTACCTCAGATCGAAGTTACATTCGATATCGATGCAAATGGTATTGTAAATGTATCTGCTAAGGATCTTGGTACAGGTAAGGAACAGCATATCACAATTACTGCTGGTTCTAACATGTCTGATGAAGATATCGATAAGGCAGTAAAGGAAGCTGCTGAATATGAAGCACAGGATAAGAAGAGAAAGGAAGCAATCGATGCAAGAAATGATGCTGAATCCTTCGTATTCCAGACAGAGAAGGCATTAGAAGAAGTTGGCGACAAGATCGATGCTAATGAGAAGGCTTCTCTTGAGACAGATTTAAATGATCTGAAGTCCTTACTTGAGAGCACAAAGGATGCTGAAATGACAGAAGATCAGGTATCTGAATTAAAGAGCAAACAGGAAGCTCTGATGTCCAAGGCACAGAACCTCTTCACAAAGATGTATGAGAATATGCAGGGTGCTGCAGGTGCAGCTGGTCCTGACATGGGTGGTGCACAGCAGACAACACAGGATGCAGGAAATGCCGATGATGTAGTTGACGGAGACTACAAAGAAGTATAAGATATATAGGTGTTATGCACAGGAGAAATGCCCGAAAGGGCATTTCTCCAATTCATTCAATAGATGTAGAAAGGCATGAGTAATTAACATGGCAGAGCAGAAGAGAGACTATTATGAGGTATTAGGCGTTGATAAAGGCGCAGATGATGCCACAATCAAAAAGGCATATAGACAGCTTGCCAAGAAATATCATCCTGATATGAATCCGGGTGATAAGGAAGCAGAGAAGAAGTTCAAAGAGGCTTCCGAGGCGTATGCAGTATTAAGCGACCCAGATAAGAGACGCCAGTATGACCAATTTGGACATTCTGCTTTTGAAGGTGGAGGAGCTGGAGGTGGATTCGGCGGCTTCGACTTCAGTGGAGCTGACTTCTCAGATATTTTTGGCGATATTTTTGGTGATTTCTTTGGCGGCGGAAGCAGAGGCGGCGCAAGAAATAACGGCCCTATGAAGGGTGCTAATCTACGTACCAGCGTGCGCATTTCTTTTGAGCAGGCTGTATTTGGCGTAGAGAAGGAACTGGATCTGAATCTGAAAGATACCTGTAAGACCTGTAACGGCAGTGGCGCAAAGCCTGGCACTTCACCAGAGACCTGTCGTAAATGTGGAGGCCGTGGTCAGGTAGTGACACAGCATTCTACTCCATTTGGTACGATTCGTAACTCACAGGTATGTCCGGACTGTGGCGGTACAGGTAAGACAATTAAAGAGAAGTGTCCTGATTGTCACGGAAGTGGATATATTTCCAGCCGTAAGAAGATTCAGGTATCTATTCCAGCAGGTATTGATAACGGACAGAGCGTACGTATCAGAGATAAGGGTGAACCGGGTGTAAATGGCGGACCAAGAGGAGACTTATTGGTTGAGGTCGTAGTTGACAGACATCCTATCTTCCAGAGACAGGAGATGAATATCTTCTCAACTGTTCCTGTATCTTTTGCAGTAGCAGCGCTTGGTGGAGAGATTCTTATTGATACTGTAGATGGTAAGGTAGTATATGATGTGAAGGCAGGAACGCAGACTGATACCCGTATCAGATTACGTGGTAAGGGCGTTCCTTCACTTAGAAATAAGGATGTTCGCGGCGATCATTACGTAACACTTGTTGTTCAGGTTCCTGATAAGCTTTCTAATGAAGCAAAAGAATTATTGAAGCAGTTCGACAAGGAAACAGGTAATTCCCTGGAGGCTGTAAAGAACATGGAGAATAATAACAACTCCGGTTCTAATGATGAGAAGAAGAAACGTAAGTTTTTCAAATAAATACAAAAATAAGGTTGCCAGATGAGGCAACCTTATTTTTGTATTATATGATTTATTTATAAGAAGTATCTTCACTTACTAAATCAAAGCGCTGTACTAAATTTTCCAGTGTAGCAGCCTGGGCAGCTAACTCTTCGGAAGTAGCGGAAGTTTCCTCGGCAGATGCAGAATTATCTTCAACGCCTCTGGATATTTCTTCTATACCAATCTCAATCTGTTCCATACTCTGTTCCTGTAGAACATAAGTATTTGCACTTTGAGCAATCATTTCATTTACATTTTGAATTGCGTTCATTACTTCCTGAATGGATGTAACAACATCTGTAACCAGTTGATTTCCATGTTCTATTTCCTGAATAGAAACATTGATCAGATCTCTGGTAGTATTGGCAGCTTTTGCACTTTCATCAGCAAGAGAGCCTATTTCAGAAGCAACAACAGCGAAGCCTCTGCCTGTTTCGCCAGCTCTTGCAGCTTCAATGGAAGCATTTAAAGCAAGGAGATTAGTCTGGTCAGCAATATCTTCAATTGTTTTAATAATGCTGACGACCTGATTGGAGGTTTGAGAAATCTTGTTCATGGCTTCTGTCATTTGTGACATCTGATCTTTACTGGATTTCATCATATCGGTTACTCTTGAAGTTTCAGTAGCAGCCTGTTGTGCACCAGCAGTATTTTCCTTGACTTGTTCCGTAACGGAAGTTGTAGTAGCTACGAGCTCTTCTACCGAAGCAGACTGTGTTGTTGCACTCTCTGCAATACTTTGAGCAGCTTTGGCTAATTCTTCAGAGCCGGTTAATACCTGGGTAGAACTGTTCAGGATATCTGTCATAACGTTTTGCATAGAATCAGATATATTGAGAAGGGCTTCCTTTACTTTGGCAAATTCGCCACTGTAATCATACTTAAGTGTTAATTTTAACTTGCCACTTGCAAGACGATTCAAGGCATAGGAAATTTCGTTAATATAATTGATGTATTCTTTGAGACGATTGACTGTAAGTTGAATGGAATCTGCAAGTTCACCAATCTCGTTATCTGACTGAACGTTCAGAGAAACATCCAGATTACCGGCTGCAAGTTCCTGTGCCACGCCATTTAAGCCAATGATAGGTTTGGTAATACTGCTGGCAACTTTCTGAATTGCAATAACTATGGTAAGGATGCCAATAATAATAAGGACAACGGTAAGGATAATACATTTTGTCAGATTTGAGAAATACTCACTGGATGGGAGGCAACTTAATATATAATAAGCAGTACCTGTAATATCTGTAATATAGCCGTACTTAGTCTGGTTGCCAACTGTATACTTTACGGAAGTGTTACCCTGTCCTAATGCGTTAATAACTTCACTGCTTATGCCAATCTCAGAGAGATTTTTCAACTGATTACTGGTGTTAGGATGATAAATGATTGTGCCATCTGTTGTAAGTAGGATAACAAATCCTGTATCACCGACTGTATAAGCAGAGAACAGTTCATTAATATGATCCAGTGCGATGTCTAATCCAGCAACACCAACGATGGAACCATCTGTTTTGCTGTATACAGGAGCTGCAGCACTTAAAATCAATGCACCTGTACTGGCGTCAGTATATGCATTGGTAAGCATACTTTTACCTGTTTTTGTAACCTGATACCATTCTCTCCCTGTAATATCGAAAGTATTGTCACTGGTATAGCCATCTGACTGTGTGAAAACATTTGCATCAATATCACCGATCCAGGCAGCCAGAATATTTGCACTGTCGGAAGCCTGGTCTTGCTGCAATTCTCGAAATACTTCCTGATAGTATGATGATTTGACAATAGAATCACCGGCTTTGGTATCTGTCAGGATATCCTGTATATCAGGATTAAGTGCCATTTGCTCGACAATGGTGGTATATTTCTTAAAAAATGTTTCCAACTGATATGATGCAGCTTTGGACTGTAATTCAAGGTCATTTTTCTGGGCACTTAGACTGATGTTTCCCAGCATGATTGTAATAACAATGGAAAATATAGCAAAAATTGCTATTACAACTGACAGTATGCGAAGAGCTATTTCTTTGGAAATTTGTTTCCTTTTTGTTTCCATTACAACAGTTGCCTCCTTAAGGTTTTTCTTCTATCATACATGATATGTTAAGAAAATACAAAACAATATCACAAATTAGTCTAAAAATATTTGAAAATATATTATATTAACAGATATTTTAAAAACGGAAAGTTTGACAAAAACCTATTCAGGCATATAGTTTCATTGTATAATATAGTATATTTGTACTCAGAAAGGTGAGGTATTCTTATGAAGTGGAAAAAATTTTTGGTGAAAACAACGACAGAGGCGGAGGATATTATTATCAGCACTCTGTATGATATTGGATTAGAAGGCGCACAGATCGAGGATAAGGTACCATTGACTCCTCTTGAAAAGGAGCAGATGTTTGTAGATATTCTGCCGGATGGACCAGAGGATGATGGAATTGCTTATCTGAGCTTCTTTGTAGAAGAAAAAGAAGATGGAACGATGGAGCTTCTTGGAGAGTCCGTAGATACAGATATGGTAGTGGCACGTATGCAGGCTGAGCTGGAGGATCTGAAATCCTTCCTGAATATTGGAGAAGGCTCTATTATGGTATCTGAAACAGAAGATATTGACTGGATCAATAACTGGAAGAAGTATTTCCACCAGTTCTATATAGATGATCTGCTGGTTATCCCTTCATGGGAAGAAGTGAAACCGGAAGATAAGGATAAGAAGATATTGCACATTGATCCGGGAACAGCTTTCGGAACAGGTATGCATGAGACAACACAGCTGTGTATTCGTCAGCTCAAGAAGTATATTACACCTGAAACGGAACTTCTGGATGTAGGAACCGGCAGTGGAATCCTCTCTATCGTATCTTTGATGTATGGTATTCATCATGCAGTAGGTACAGATCTTGATCCATGTGCTGTAGAAGCTGTCCGTGAGAATATGGAGACAAATCATATTCCTGCAGAGAAATTTGACATGATGATTGGCAATATTATTACAGATAAAGCTGTACAGGACAAAGTGGGATATAACAAGTACGATATTGTAGTTGCCAATATTCTGGCGGACGTATTGGTACCTCTGACACCTGTAATCGTGAACCAGTTAAAGACTGGAGGTATCTATATTACATCAGGTATTATTGACAACAAAGAGCAGACAGTTGTCGATGCAGTCAAAGCAGCAGGTCTGGAAGTACTGGAAGTTACTTATCAGGGAGAATGGGTCAGCGTTACAGCCAGAAAGAATCAGGAGTAAGGAAGCTATGTATCATTTTTTTGTGGAGCCGGAGCAGATACAGGACAAAGAGATTATCATAACCGGCAGTGATGTGAACCATATTAAGAATGTAATTCGTCTCAAAGTAGGTGATGAGATCAGTATCAGCAATGGAATAGATGGCAGAGATTATCGTTGTGGTATTGCCCAAATAACAGAGGATGAGGTACGCTGCGAGCTTCGCTTTATCAAGGAAGACGGGGTAGAACTTCCTGTTAAGGTATGTCTTTTTCAGGGGTTGCCTAAGGGTGACAAGATGGAACTGATCGTGCAGAAGATGGTGGAGTTAGGTGTCTATGAGATTGTCCCGGTAACAATGAAGCGCTGCGTCATGAAGCTGGATGACAAGAAGGCAAAGAATAAGATTGCACGCTGGCAGGGGATTGCAGAGGCAGCTTCCAAGCAGAGCAAGAGAGGTATTGTGCCGCAGATTCATGAGGTCATGACTTACAAAGAGGCATTAGCATATGCCAAAACCATGCAGCATCAGCTTGTTCCATACGAAATGGAAGAAAGCCTGGAAGGCGCATCCGGCATGGCAGGAACAAGAGCGGCAATAGAGGCAGTACAACCAGGGGATATGGTCGCTGTCTTTATCGGACCGGAGGGTGGCTTCGCAGAGGATGAGATTGATGCTGCCATTGGGCAGGGAATGAAACCAATCACTCTGGGCAGGCGGATTCTTCGTACAGAAACGGCAGGACTTACTGTGATGGCATGGATCATGTATCACGCAGAAACCTGATATAATCTTATTGTACAGAAATGAGGTTTAACATGCAAAATGAGGTATTACGCAGAATTCAGGATAATGTAGCGAAAGTCATGATAGGCAAAGAAGAAGTTACGAAGCTTCTTCTGGCTTCTCTGGCAGCGGGGGGACATGTATTGCTGGAAGATGTACCAGGAACCGGTAAGACGGTACTGGCTAAGACACTGGCGAAATCTATGGGCTGTCAGTTCGACAGAGTGCAGTTTACGCCGGATCTTTTACCTACAGATGTGACAGGACTGTCATTTTTTAATCAGGAGAAGGGCTGCTTTACCTTTAAAGAAGGCCCGGTATTCACGAATGTATTGTTAGCAGATGAGATCAACAGAGCAACACCCAGAACACAGTCCAGTCTGTTGGAGTGTATGGCAGAGAGACAGGTTACAGTAGATGGTGTGACCAGAGCATTATCGGCGCCATTTTTTGTCATTGCGACACAGAATCCAATAGAGACAATTGGATGCTTTCCACTGCCGGAGGCACAATTGGATCGCTTCATCATGAAGCTGTATATGGGAAGTCTGGATGCACAGCAGGAGATACAGATGCTGGAGCGATTCATGGATGCTCAGCCATTGGCGCAGATTGAGCCTGTGACGAATGCAGAAGAAATTGCACAGCTTCAGGAAGAGTGCTGTCATGTGTATGTGCATCCAGATCTGATAGAATATATGGTGAATCTGGTACAGGCAACAAGACGAAACAGTACGGGGGTCAGTCCAAGAGGAACACTGGCACTGCTTCGGGCTTCTCAGGGATATGCCATGGTAGAAGAAAGAGACTATGTTGTGCCGGAGGATATCAAGACAGTAGCAGTTCCGGTTCTGGCGCACAGATTGATTACAGAGACTGAGGATGAGACAGCCAAGGCTTCTAAAATACAGAACCTGCTTAACAGCGTGGCACTTCCTACAGAGGATTGGAGCAGGAGATAGCCTATGTTCATTCTTTTACTGGCAGCTTTGCTGCTGTTATTACTTGGATGGAATATATATTACAGAAGACACTGGTATCGACAGGTAGACGTTACATTAGACTTTGACAGAACATCTGTATATGCAGGAGAGCAGGTGGAACTGACCGAGGTCATTACCAATCGTAAGAAGCTGCCGCTGCCGGTTCTGGAAGTGGGTTTCCATACAAGAAAGGAACTGGTCTTTCAGGATACAGAGAATACCAATGTCAGCGATTATGTCTATAAAAGAGATATTTTTGCAGTACTTGGCAGACAGCGAATCACAAGAAAGATTCCCATTCTGTGCCAAAAAAGAGGATATTATAAAGTAGAAGAGGCAGATATTACTGCCTTTTCCTTATTATACCGTAAAAGATATTCGCAGGCACTGACTACAAATGCAGTGATTTACGTCTATCCGGCGCAGGTAAACGTATCAGAGACAATGACTGTCTGCGAGCGTATGCTGGGAATCATGCAGTGCTCCAGACACTTGTACGAAGATCCTTTCACATTTCGGGGGATTCGTGAGTATACCACCAGCGATCCTATGAAGACAATCAACTGGAAAGCCAGTGCCAGGACCGGTGGACTTATGGTGAATACCTTTGATTCTGTAATGACGCAGAAGGTCATGCTGTATCTGGATGTAGAAGACAGAGGTATTCTTAAACAGGAAGAACTTGTAGAGGAAAGTATTGCCCTGGCAGCATCATTGATACGTAAATGCATGCGTCAGGGAATGGAAGCGGGATTGCTCACCAATGCACAATACCGGTCTGAACAAAAGACAGAAGAAATGGAAGCAATATGTGAGAACAGCAAGACATATTTGACTCGCATAGAAAGAATGTTGGCACTGTATCGCAAGGAAGATGGATGGAAGCCTTATGAAGACTGTCTGATCCAGACAAAGGCAGAGGATGCTGTTATGATCTTTATATCCAAGAATGCCACATTAGAGAGACAGAAGATGATTGAGAATTTCCTGGGAAAAGAACGGTATGGAATCTGGCTGTGCCCTGTGTATCGTGGTGAACAGCAGCATATAGACACAGCAGCCAATCTGAAGTTCATGACAAGGGAGGTGGAGAAGGGATGAGACGAAAAATGCAGCAGATAATCTGCTGGCTTCATGCGACTTTGATCTTTGCGCTGATTGCGCCCCTTTTGTATGCCCTTGACTTTAGTGAAGAATTGCGCAATACCGGACTTGTATATGCAAAGGCATTGCTGATTGTGCTGCCAATAGCAATCACATATCTGGCTGTCAGATATTGCAGGAGTCTGTTTACATATCTGCTGACAAGTTTGCTGGTTCTGGCAGGTATGACAGCGATGGTCTGGTTTCTTGGTGGAATAGGAGCACAGACGCACCTTGCAAGAATCTGTGATACCGTACTGCTGGCAATAGAGACACTGTTAATCATAGCGTTACGCTTTCGGGACAGAATGCAGAAGATACAGGAGGAAAGAGAGAAAGATCCCTACTGGCAGGCAAAAGAGAGCTTTCTTAACAGACCGGGATTTCGAGGCTTATGGTATTTTGGCGTGATATACCTTCTGGGACTGGGATTTTCTTCAGTATATGTCTGTAATGAAGCCTTTTACAGCGGCATTCTCTATGTGATTCTGGTGTTTATTTATCAGTTTATAGGTCAGACAGAGACGTATTTTTCCCTGAATAAGGATGTAAGCAGAGTACCGGCGAAGAGAATATATGGCATCAGTGCAGGAATGCTTGGTGTATTTTTGCTATGCTTTGTATTGGCAGCAGTTCCAGCAGCCATTGCCTCATCTTATAGACCATATACAGATATCAGAAACTGGTTTGCTGGTGAAGAGCTGGTAACGGGAGACTGGTTCATGGATTATGGGGAGCTTCAATCCGGGCAAAGTGACGAGATTCCAGACTGGATGCTTGCGGCGCAGGAAGACAGCCCTAAGTTGCCAGACTGGATCAATGCAGTGTTTCATGGAATCGTCATATTGATCTTTGCGGCATTGCTGTTGCTCGTATGCAGACAGATCAGGGAGATATTTCACAATTTCAGGCGAAGCTATGATGAGAATGGCGACAGAATAGAGGAATTGACTGAGGATGGGGATATAGAACATTTTCTGCCAAAAGAAGAAGCACGGGCGCAGACCAAGGAAGAGATACAGATACGCAGGCGTTATAAGAAAGAGATACGCAGGCGCAGAAAAGAACAGCCGGGCAGATTCGAATCACCTGCTGAGATGGAACATAAAGCAGGATTACAGGATAGAGAACTGCACGAATTATATGAAGCTGCAAGGTATTCTAATATGGGCGATAAACATAAAATTTGATTGCTCTTTGTCTGTTTTTCGATTATTATATAATCAGGAGACGTCTACATAAGACGGCATCCGGCGGGGGACGGATGTGTAAGAAGGAAGGTATACCATGAATCGTAAGAAGAAGGTAGGCGGTACGGAGATTGCTTTCAGACCGCAGACTATTATTGAAGCCAGATATGATCTGGATCGCAGACAGAATGATATCATTGATATTTTACTGGGAATTGTAGGCGAGGGCAATGATACAGAAGAGAATACACGTTATGAGATCAATATATCGGATGTAAAGCACCTGTATAATCTGCAGGATGAGTCCAATGCGTATGCGTATCTGCAAAAGGCAGTGAAGAAATTCGAGGGACTTGGTTTCAGACTGAAAGAGGATGAGGGTACAGACGTATTTTATCCCTGGTTTAGTAAGATCAAATATCAGAAGAAGCGTGGAGATGAGGGCAGAAGTAAGATCGTGCTGGATCTTCACCCGGAAGTAAAACAGATGATCATGTCTGCGAAACAGGGTGCATACTATAGAATCGAGTATCCGCTGAATCTGACGAAGAAATATTCCAAGAGACTGTATTATCTGTTAAAAGACAGAGAGAATTTCAATGGCGGAACCTTTGTAATTTCCTTTCATGAGCTGCGTAAGATGATGAAAGTGCCGGATTCTTATGCCAATGGTAATGTGAAGAGAGAGATTCTGGACAAGCCTTATGAAGAAATCAATGGAAATACGGATATCGCATTTGAATATCAGCTGATCTATGAGAAGCTGCCCAGTGGACAGCAGAGCATTGGCGCTGTTCAGTTCAAGGTACAGAAGCTCAAACCGAACAAGACAGTCGTAGAATATGAGACAATAGAGAAGAACGGAGAGAGTGTTACAGCTACGGAAGAAGAGCAGGAGATTATAGATGTATTTGGCTGTTCTGTAAAAGAGGCAAAAGACATATTAAAGACTGCAAGAGCCAATAACCGCACCAGAGAGCAGTTATTTGAGATTCTTGGTTATACACTCCGTAAGCAGGTGGACAATAAGGTAGGCTATGTACTGACGATCCTTAAAAATGGTTATAACGAACCGACCAGATTATCAGGAAAAGAGAGCAACAGCTGGAACAATAAGGATCTGGACACAGCGTATTCACAGATGGATTTTGCTCAGTTCGAGCAGCAGATTCTTTCTAATTAGGGTGGTCATGGATAGATTACATATTACAGGATTAAAAAGTGCATATGGCAGACATCAGGTATTACAGGACGTGAATCTGACCGTACAGCAGGGACAGATTATAGGAATTGTCGGAGCCAATGGCTGTGGGAAATCTACTTTCCTGCAGATATTAGCAGGGCTTCGGACTCCCGATGACGGCAGTATATATCTGGATGGACAACAGGTAAAAGGCAGAGCGGGGCGAAGCCTTTTACTGCGTTATATGGGTTATGTGCCACAGGAGAGCAATCTGATACAGGAGTTGAGCGTCAGGGACAATCTGCTTTTGTGGTATCGGGATAAGCACAGGCTCAAGAAGGAATTGGAAGAGGGCTTTCTGCATACACTTGGTGTACAGCAGATGTGCTCCATGCGGGCGCAGAACCTTTCCGGGGGAATGAAGAAACGTGTCAGTATAGGATGCGCACTGGCGGAAAGTCCGGTCATACTTTTGTTAGATGAACCGAATGCTGCACTGGATCTCCCGGCTAAGGAGCAGATACGGGAATATCTGCTGCAGTACAGGAGTCAGGGAGGAACGGTGTTGTTAGCGACACATGACGAAAGTGATCTGGAGATCTGCGACAGTGTGTATGCACTCTGTCAGGGACGCATGAAAGAGATAGACAGGACACTTCGAGGAAAACAACTGGTAGAGGAGCTGGAGTGAAGAACGAATGGAACAGAATAAAAAAAGACGTAATATAGGAATTATAGCCGGAGTAGTTGTCGTTTTATTGATTACAGGTATCAGTGCGGCTTTGATTGTGCTCAATCAGCCCAAGGTACGTCTGGCAAGAGGCATTTCCAAAATGTCAAAAGAACTGACGGCATACAGCAGTCCTGCAGCAAAGCAGATTAACAGGTCTCTTTTGCAGGAGAATACAATGAAGGGACCGTATACTCTGAAAATAGACATGACAGCGACTTTTCCAGAGAATGATACACTGAGTATGCTCAATATGGATCTGGAGGCTGGATGTGATAATGAAGTCCGACAGGCAAATATTGATTTTAATCTGGGAGCATATCAGATGAATCTGGTAAATGGCACCATAATGGTTGATGACAATACGATGTATGTCAGCGTACCGAAGTTATTGAATGATACCTATAGATTACAGCTGGATACGCTGGGAGCAGATTATAATGCTTCCGCCTGGAAAGATCAGTTGGGATTCAAGGTAGATTCGGATGTTTCCATTGACTTTTTCACAAGAGAAGATGCGGATTATACAGATATGGAAGAATTAATGGATGCACTCAGCGAGGATGCGCAGACACTGAAGGATACAATAGTCGTTCAGAAGGCATCGGATAAAACTTCCATTAAGACTTCCAACAAAAGCATGCAGTGCAGTGGAGTAAATATTACGATCCCTAAGGATGCCATGAATGTATTTCTTAACAGTTTTCAGGAGAAATTCATGGCAAGCAGTATGTATCAGCAAGGTATCACGAAGCTGATAGAGCAGTCATCAATAGCATATCTGCTGGAAGATGATATCAGGGAGCTGGTTGACGGTCAGGTAGAGGATGTGCTGGATATCCGCTGTATGAATGATATCAGCCTGAATCTGTATATGGATTCCAAAGGGAGAATCGTCCGTATTATGACGCCACAGGCGATAGAATGTAAGGATTCCCAGATCAAAAGCATGGAACTGTCAGCGGATCTGGCGGGAACAGACAGAACGCTTGATGTGATAGAGGCTGCATGTAAGCTGAATACGGTAAATGGAACAGAGACTTATTCCATAAGCAGAGATGCGTCCGTGACAGATGAGGAATATAAGGAAGATCTCACTCTGGATGTGGTAGGAACAGATAATATGACTGCACTGACAATGCGTTATAAGAACACATGGAAGCTTGATACACTTGCATTTGATGGCAGAATTGAGCTGGAATCTGGAGACGAGAAGTATAAGCTCAGTGCAGATGGTTCTTATAAAGATATTGTAGAAGGACAGTCCTATACATTGAATCTGGATACGGCAAGTCTGGAAGTTGATGATAAAGCACTGATGCGTATTGCCGGAACATTTGGAATAGAACAGGGTATGGGAGAAGTAGAGATACCGCAGGATTCTATAGAACTCATGCAGATGGACAGCACATCTATTTATCAGATGTTCTATCAGATGCTTACAGCTCTGTAAATGGAAGGGTATGACTGGTCGTGAAGATAGTAGTCTGGTTGAGAACAGAATGGAAAAGAATGCGGGCATGTATACCAGGGCTTGCCCTGAAAGCGGTCATATTGGCAGTTGTTGTCAGTATGACTGCTTTTTGTGCGTATCGGATATGGTCAAGGAATGAGACCGAGCCAGTAAAGATTGGATATATTGCACCGGATGATAAGCTGACCAGTCTTGCCCTGACCTACATAAAACATATGGATGCGCTCAAGGGCTGGTGCAGCCTGAGTGAAATGTCATCACTGGAGGAAGGACAGGAGGCGCTGCAACAGCAGGAGCTGGCAGCACTGATTGTATTACCTGAGCATGTGGTTGAGGGCATTATGGATGGCACCAATGAGCCTGCCAAATTATATTTGTCAGGGCATTCCAAGGCACTGGGGTATGTGTTTGAAGAGCTTGCCAATGCAGGAATCGGGATGCTTGCAGTTGCACAGGCGCAGATTTATGCAACAGATGATATACTGTCACAGACAGGAATAGACAGACAGGAGATAGAACAGCAATATCAACAGATAGATATGCATAATCTGAATCTGGTGATGAACAGAAGCATGCTATGGAGAGAGGACAGTATCTCAGCAACAGGAACTGCCGGAGCAGCGGTATATTATAACAGTGCATTTCTGACCTGTATCATGCTGATAGCAGGGCTGTTCTTCGGGCAATATTGCAGAAGGACGAAGGAAGAAGAGAGAATGACCTGTTATCGACTGAATGTGCCTTGTATCGTGCAGGCAATCGGGAGAAATGGCATTACTGCTATTTTGACCGCGATGCTGCTTGTGATTCCCTATCTTGCCACATGGATTCCTTCATGCGGAAGCTGGATTCCATCATGGGAGATAACAGGAAGAAATATAATTCTGCTTCTGTTACTGCTATTATGTAGTGGTGCATATACACAGCTTGTATACAGTCTGACCAGACGTGCCAACACAACGATGCTGATAACCTGCATGTCAGGGCTGATACAGGGCTATCTTTCAGGGTGTTTTCTTCCCTCTGCCATATTACCGCAGATCGTAGGAAAAATTGCGCAGTTTATTCCAGCTACTTATATCAAGGCAGCTTTTACTATGATTCTTACAGGCAGAAAACAGCAATTTGGTAAGACCTGTCTTGTGCTCATTGGCTGGATCATTCTGTTTACAATAGCCGAAGTTATTCTGATGCATAGAGAAGAGCGGGAAAAGGATATCAGACCTGTGCATTTTATGAATAAAACAGGAAGTTCTGTATCTGCAATTCTTTTTCGAAGACTAATGCACAGAAAAAGCTTCTGGTTCTGTCTCATCTGTACAACTATATTATCCTGCGTCATGATCAGGGCAGAGAGAGGTTCAGATACAATTCTGCGGGCGGTATATTATACCAATGAGGAAGCTGTACAAACACTACTGGATTCCTATCAGGGACTGGTAGAATTCCAGGCTGTAGACAGTGAAGAAGAGCTGCGCAGACAGGTGCTTACAGGAAAAGCCGAATGTGGCTATGTGATCGAAGATAATGTCCTGTTGCAACTACAGTCAGATGACTTGAACAGGGGAATACAGGTATTGGAGAAGGAAGATGCAGTGCTGACAGGAGTGGTCAATGAAGTACTGTTTGGGCAGTTATATACTTTGACATCTTATGAATGGTATTCTTCTTATATGGAGAAACTGGGGATAGAGGCAGCACAGGCTAAGGAGGCATTGGATATCCGCATGCATGATGGAAGTACTTTTTCCTTTGAAAGACAGGTCATGCAGCCGGTGCAGCAGCAGGAAAGTGGACAGATATCCTATCCAGTGTGGATAATTATTGCAGTACAAGTCATATTATGTGGATTACTTGGTGCGTTTTGGACATATCAGGACTGGCGCAGACATTATTACTATAAGCGTTCTTACGCAGGGATACTGGCTGTTTCAGTGATAGAACCAATGCTTCTTGCGATGGCAGTCGGCATCCTGACAATTGTTTTCTATAATTCCTATTGAAAAGATAGGAATTTGCTATTGACGTTGCTTTCATATCGTGTTATAAAGGATATAGCGATTGAAACAGGAGGAAATAGATATGACAATATCGACCAAGGGCAGATATGCATTGCGTATTATGATGGATCTGGCGGGTCATATGGGAGAGACTGTGAAACTGAAAGATATTGCTGCCAGGCAGGATATCTCTGAGAAATATATGGAACAGATCGTAGCTGTACTGAATAAAGCGGGTTATGTCAGAAGTACCCGTGGTGCACAGGGTGGTTATCAGCTGGTGAGACAGCCGCAGCAGTACACGGTTGGTATGATACTGAGACTGACAGAAGGCTCTCTGGCACCGGTGGACTGTTTATCAGATAATGCACTTCCCTGTGAAAGAAACGGGAAATGTGCTACTGTAGAGGTATACCGTAAGATTTATGAAGCAGTGAACAACGTAATTGATAATATGACGGTACAGGATTTACTTGACATTGAACAGGAAAAGGCAGCTAACGATTATATTATTTAATATGCGTTCGCTTGCCGGGAAGGCGCATGAATGGTGCGCTTTTCTATCGGAAATAAAATATACTAAGCATATAGGAATAGTATAAAAAGGAGGAACCAGGATATGATATATCTTGATAATGCAGCAACAACGAAAGTAACAGACGAAGTATTTGAATCAATAAAACCTTATTTTTGTGAAGAGTATGCCAATCCATCAGCAATTTACAGCTTTGCATCCAAGAGCCGTAAGGCAGTGGATGAGGCAAGAGAGCAGATTGCATCCCTGATTGGTGCGCAGCCTAATGAGATTTATTTTACAGCAGGCGGCAGTGAATCTGATAACTGGGCAATCAAGGCTTATGCAGAAGCCAACCAGAATAAGGGTAAGCATATCATTACATCTGTAATTGAACATCATGCAGTACTCCATGTCTGTCAATATCTGGAGAAACACGGCTTTGAAGTAACTTATTTAAAGGTAGATGAGAATGGTCTTATCAGCCTGGATGAACTGAAAGCAGCCATCAGACCGGATACCATTCTGATTTCTATTATGGCAGCCAATAATGAAATCGGAACCATAGAACCATTGGAAGAGATTGGTGCAATTGCAAAAGAGCATGGCATTGCTTTTCATACAGATGCAGTACAGGCTTATGGACACATTCCCCTTAATGTAGATGAAATGCATATTGATATGCTCAGTGCCAGCGGTCATAAGCTGCATGCACCTAAGGGAATTGGTTTCCTCTATATTAGAAAGGGCATCCGTATCGGTTCTTTTGTACACGGCGGTGCACAGGAACGCTCCAGACGTGCAGGTACGCATAATACACCGGGCATTGTTGGGCTGGGTACAGCAGCATCAGCAGCAGCCAGGGATATGGAGAAGAATATTGAGAAAGAGACTAAGCTTCGTGACCATCTGATCGAGCGTGTACTGGCAGAGATTCCATACAGCCGTCTCAATGGTGACAGAACCAAGAGATTACCTGGAAATGCTAATTTCTGCTTCCGTTTTATCGAAGGAGAATCCCTTTTGATTCTGTTAGACCAGCAGGGTATCTGCGCATCGTCAGGTTCTGCCTGCACATCAGGCTCTCTGGATCCGTCCCATGTATTGCTTGCCATCGGACTGCCTCATGAAATCGCACATGGTTCCCTGAGACTGACTCTTTCGGAAGAGACAACACTGGAAGACATTGATTTCACAGTAGACCAGTTAAAGAAGATCGTGGCAAGGCTTCGTGAGATGTCACCATTATATGAAGATTTCGTAAAACACAATAAATAACGGAAAGGCGTGGAAACAGATATGTATAGTGAAAAAGTAATGGATCATTTTAACAATCCCCGTAATGTTGGAGAAATAGAGAACCCAAGTGGTGTAGGAACAGTAGGTAATGCCAAGTGTGGAGATATCATGCGTATGTATCTTGATATTGACGATAACGGTATCATTCAGGAAGCCAAGTTCAAGACCTTTGGCTGCGGCGCAGCAGTAGCCACCAGCAGTATGGCAACAGAGCTGGTTAAGGGAAAGACAATCCAGCAGGCGCTGGAAGTAACCAATAAGGCAGTAATGGAAGCCCTGGATGGACTTCCACCTGTAAAGGTTCACTGCTCTTTGTTGGCAGAAGAAGCAATTCACGCAGCATTATGGGATTATGCAGAGAAAAACAACATTAAGATCGAAGGACTGGAGAAACCGGTCAATGATATAGAAGAGAAAATTCAGGACGAAGAGTATTAGGTATTAGAAAATGTGCAGCGCAAGTCGCTGCATATTTTTTGCAATAAATACATAAAAACCTATTGACAAAGTAGGGAATAGATAGTATGATTCAAACATAGCTTAAATCATACAAAACAGATAGGAAAAGGAGGGCAACATATGAGTGAAATGAAAGAATGGACAAAAGGACGAATGTGTTGCTGTTGTTGATTCGATTAGAAATACAGTAAGAGATACATAAAATCCTATAGAGAAAAGAAAGGTATGATGATTATTATGAGTAAGAAGAATTATGCAGATAGAGATTTAAAATTTGAAACATTACAGTTGCATGTAGGTCAGGAAGCTCCAGACCCGGTTACAGATGCAAGAGCAGTACCTATTTATCAGACATCATCTTTTGTATTTAGAAATTCAGAGCATGCAGCAGCAAGATTTGCATTACAGGATGCAGGTAATATCTACGGCAGACTGACCAATCCTACAGAAGATGTATTTGAACGCAGAATCGCAGCACTGGAGGGCGGCGTTGCAGCACTGGCAGTTGGTTCAGGTGCAGCAGCAGTTACTTATGCAATCGAGAATCTTGCACAGAATGGTGGTCACATTGTAGCAGCCAAGAATATCTACGGTGGTACATACAATTTATTGGCACATACATTAGTAGACTTCGGAGTAACTACTACTTTCGTAGATCCTCTGGATATTACAAACTTTGAGAAAGCAATTCAGGATAACACCAAGGCACTCTATATTGAGACACTGGGCAATCCCAATTCAGAAGTAACAGATATTGAAGCAATTGCCAAGATTGCCCATGCACATGGGATTCCTCTTGTAGTAGACAGCACATTTGCAACTCCTTATCTGGTTCGCCCGATTGAGTATGGCGCAGATGTTGTCATTCATTCCGCTACTAAGTTCATTGGCGGACACGGAACAACAATCGGTGGTGTCATTGTAGATGCAGGTAAATTTGACTGGAAAGCCAGTGGTAAATTCCCTCAGTTCACAGAGCCGAACCCAAGTTATCATGGTATCAGCTTCGTAGATGCAGCAGGTCCGGCAGCATTTATTACAAGAATCCGTGCAATCCTGCTTCGTGATACAGGTGCAACACTTTCTCCGTTCCATGCATTTATCTTCTTACAGGGACTGGAGACATTATCTCTTAGGGTAGAGAGACATGTAGAGAATGCACTGAAGGTAGTAGATTATCTTTCCAAGCATCCGCTGGTAGAGAAAGTCAATCATCCGGCAGTAACTTCAGATCCTGAGCAGCAGAGATTATATAAGAAATACTTCCCTAACGGTGGTGGATCTATCTTCACTTTCGAGATTAAGGGCGATGATAAAACAGCTAAGAAATTCATTGACAACCTGGAGTTATTCTCCCTGCTTGCCAATGTAGCAGATGTAAAATCACTGGTCATTCATCCTGCATCCACAACACATGCAGAGCTAAATGATGAGGAGAAAGCAGATCAGGGTATCAAGCCTAATACCATTCGTTTATCTATTGGTACAGAGCATATTGATGATATTATCGAAGATTTGGACGAAGCATTTAAGGCTATTTCAGAATAACAGAGAAAGTAAAAAAGAAAGGAATCAGAACAATGGCAAATATTTATCGCGGATTTTTGGATTTAATTGGAAACACACCTTTAGTAGAGGTTGCAAATTTGGAGAAGGCTTATAACCTGAAAGCAAAGGTTCTTGTTAAACTGGAGTACCGTAATCCGGCAGGAAGTGTAAAGGACAGAATTGCACAGGCAATGATTGAAGATGCAGAAAAGAAGGGCATTTTAAAGGAAGGTTCTGTAATCATTGAGCCTACCTCAGGTAATACAGGTATCGGTCTTGCAGCAATCGCAGCTGCAAAGGGATATCGTGCAATCCTTACCATGCCTGAGACCATGAGTGTTGAAAGACGTAATATTTTGAAAGCATATGGCGCAGAGATTGTCTTAACAGAAGGCAGCAAGGGTATGAAGGGGGCGATTGCCAAGGCAGAAGAGCTGGCTAAGGAGATTGAAGGTTCCTTTATTCCCGGACAGTTCGATAATCCTGCTAACCCTAAGGTACATTATGAGACAACAGGGCCTGAAATCTGGAGAGATACAGATGGTAAGGTAGATGCATTCGTAGCAGGTGTTGGTACTGGCGGAACAGTAACCGGTACAGGTAAATACCTCAAAGAGCAGAATCCTGCTGTGAAGGTCGTTGCAGTAGAGCCTGCTTCTTCACCTGTATTATCCCAGGGCAAGGCTGGTGCACACAAGATTCAGGGTATCGGTGCAGGATTTGTACCTAAGGTATTGGATACTGCTGTATATGATGAAATTATTACTGTAGAGAATGATGATGCATTTGCAGCTTCCAAGGAACTGACCAAGAAAGAAGGTATCCTGACAGGTATTTCTTCCGGTGCAGCATTGTATGCAGCATTACAGCTGGCACAGCGTCCGGAATTTGAAGGTAAGACAATTGTAGCATTATTACCTGATAGCGGAGACAGATATTATTCTACACCTTTATTCACAGAGTAATAATTGATATAAAATAACTGCTTTTAAGAGCATAAATTTGTATAAATTGTGATAATTTATTGTAATGTTTCCAAAAATATGATAACATATTTGTAAGTCAACGGAGACAAAAGGGCGAGGCTGAAAAGATGACTTTGCCCTTTTTCTATTTTTTTACGTTATGAAAAAAACGAAATATGTAATTTCTTGTATGGAAAGGCGGGCTTATAATATGGAAGAAAACAAGAAAAAAGGCGGATTACGCCTGATGATGAGGCTGCTGCTTGTCATTGCAATACCTATGTTGATTTTATGTACAGTAGCAATTCTCGCAATACGTTCTGTATGTATGGATGTATCAGATAAAATGGTAAAGCATGAGCTGAACCTTGCGCAGTATGCTTTCAGCGTATCAGTGGGTAATCTGGCGAATGGTACTTATATGTACAGTAATGGCAAGTTCTACAAGGGCAAGAAGAATATCAGTGACAATACAGAATTCTTTGATAATTTCAGTAAAGAAGTAGATTTACAGGTCGGTGTATTCTATGGTGATACCCGTGTGGCAACAAGCCTTGTAGATGATCAGGGCAACCGTATGGTAGGAGAACAGGCGTCCCCTGAAGTAGTAGAGGTAGTTCTGAATCAGGGACAGGAATATTATTCTGACAGCTTAAATTTTGGCGGAACAGAGTATTATGGTTCTTACGCACCATTATATCAGCATAATTCAGATGAAATCATTGGTATGACATTCGTAGGTCTGAATGCAGACCTGGTAGACAGTGTATACCATTCCAATCTGACTAAGAATATTATTTTCCTGTGTATTGTTATGTTAGCAGGTGTAGGTGTGACCATTGCATTTGTTGTTGTATTACTTGGTGCAATCCGTAATGTGATCTCCAATCTGGATGCCGTTGCACAGGGCAGCCTGAATACAGAGGTTGGTAATAAGCTGGTTCAGCGTTCTGATGAAATCGGTGATATCGCAAGAAGTGTACATGCTCTGATACAGAATATGGCAGAAGTCATAACCAGTATCTTCCATACTTCTGAAAGTCTGGATAAGATCTCCACAGGATTTGAAGAGTCCTTTGGAAGCATGACAGAGTATATTACGAATGTAGACACTGCTGTAGAAGAAATGGCAAAAGGCTCTACCCAGCAGGCTCAGGAGACACAGAATGTAAGCAGTGAAGTACAGGGAATGGGCGATGCCATTGAAAGTACCACAGGTAATATAGAAAATCTGGTTGGAAGCACAAACAAGATGCGTGATTATAACCGCAGCGTAGATAATACGCTGGTAGAACTGATCAAGATCAGTGATGAAACCAAGGAAGCATTTGATATTGTATATGAACAGACCAATGTAACCAATCAGTCGGCACAGGAGATTCAGTCAGCAGCAGATGTGATTACGGATATTGCAGACCAGACCAATCTGTTGTCGTTAAATGCAAGTATTGAGGCGGCAAGAGCCGGTGAACATGGTAAGGGATTTGCAGTTGTAGCAGATGAGATCAGGAAGCTGGCAGAGCAGTCCAGAGAGTCAGCAAGCCAGATTACAGGCATTATTGAGCTATTGATTCGTAACTCCAATACGACAGTAGATACCATGAAAAAGGTTACAGATATGATTGACCAGCAGGGTGAAGAACTTAATCAGACCAAGAGTGTATTTGGTGATCTGAATAAAGAGATTGGCATGGTAGGTGACGCTGTAGACAATATCCGTAATGAAGTAGAACAGCTGAATAATCTGAAGAATTCTGTTATGGGAGCTGTGGATAATCTGGCAGCTATCGCACAGGAGAATGCAGCAAGTACAGAAGAGACATCCGCATCCATGCAGCAGCTTGGCAATCTGGTAGCAGAGTGTAAGAAGGATGTGGAACAGATCGTAATCATGTCTGAGACACTTGCCAAGAATACGAATAAGTTTACATTGAAGGCAGATTCTGATCAGTCCATTTTTGAAAATGTTGTAGAGAACCTGAAGAATGAAGAGGCTCAGACAGAGGATACTTCCCTTGCAGATGTTGGTTCAGAATCAGAAAAATAAGGCTATCATGAACAAGAGGCATTCAATCTGAACGCCTCTTGTTTTTAGTTTGCGCGCCATGGGCGCGCTCTAACGGAGCAACGAAGTCTAATAACTATCACTTTTGTAGTAGCAGAGTAAATGTGGCGGAT
>OGLT01000365.1_pt1 | contig 38346 bp, 35 predicted proteins | sample 1572911 | NCBI WGS metagenome assembly OGLT01 (sample SAMEA2582014, study PRJEB24529) | metagenome | biome: Human gut stool | place: China | collected 2011 | reverse complement strand
GCTCGCCCGTTTCCGGGTTGAATTTGCCCGGAGCGTGCCATACCGGCTTATTGCACTCGGCAGGCTTATAGCCCTTTCCTTTTACGGTCATCACATGCAGCAGCTTGGGACCCTCGATGCGCCGCAAGGCCGCCAGCGCCCGCACCAGTTCCGGCAGATTATGCCCGTCGATCGGACCGAAATAGCGGAAATTCAGACTTTCGAACAGATTGCTGTTCTTCAACAGCCCTTGCTTGACGGCATTGCCCGCTTTCTGACAAAACCGCAAAACAGCCGGCGTATGGGACAAAATCCGCCACAAACGGCGTTTGATAGCGTTGTAGCGCCTCGACGTCGAAATCTTGACCAGGTAGTTCTTCAAAGCCCCGGTAGCCTGGTCGATGGCCATGTTGTTATCGTTGAGAATGACCAGCAGGTTGGTCTGCTTGCTCGCTCCGGCGTTGTTCAACCCTTCGAACGCCAGACCGCCCGTCATCGAACCGTCGCCGATCACGGCCACCACCTGCCGCTGCTCGCCCTTGAGTTCCGCAGCTTTGGCCATACCGAACGCCGCCGAAATCGACACGGAGGCATGTCCGCCGCCGAAAGCGTCGTAAGGACTCTCGGACATACGCGGGAAGCCGCTGATACCGCCCAGCTTGCGATTGGTCCGAAACGCCTCGCGGCGCCCGGTAATGATTTTATGGGCATAGGTCTGATGCCCCACGTCCCACACGATTTTATCGTCAGGAGTATTGAATACGTAGTGCAGAGCGACGGCAAGCTCCACCGCCCCCAGGCTCGAAGCCAGGTGTCCCGGATTGGACGAACATTGTTCGATGATGTACTGACGCAGTTCGTCGCAATACTGACGCAAGTCAGAGCCCGACAACTTCTTCAAGTCATCGGGCGAATCAATCCGATCGAGCCATTTATATTCCGAATGCATCATGGATAGGCAAAGATAGCATTAAAAAACGACATTTTTTCGAAATTTTTCCTATCTTCGCATTATCAAATTCCGCTCCGCTTATGAAATACAACAGAATACTCCTGAAACTCAGCGGCGAATCCCTGCAAGGGACTCAAAAATACGGTCTTTCGACCGACGTGCTCCACAGCTATGCGGAGCAAATCAAAGCCGTCGTCGGAACGGGAGTTCAGGTAGGCATCGTCATCGGCGGCGGCAACATCGGCGCGGACGTTGCGCGCACGGCGGTGCGCTGCGGCGCGGAGAGCGTTGACCTCTACTGCTTAGAGGCTTACGACGATATGCCGATGGGCGAGGAAGACCGCAGCGAGTGCGAGCGCGACGGCATCACCGTCCACGCCGGCTGGGGCCAGACCGAGATCGTTGTGGAGGACGGCAAGTGCGCGGGCATCAGGTTCCGCAAGTGCACGCGCGTTAAGAACGACGAGGGCCGCTTCGCACCTGAGTTTGACGACAGTGTGAGCGAGCAGGCCAACTGCATCGGCCAGAAGGTCGACTGGCGTGAGCTGCTCACCGGCACCGCTGTTGAGTTCAACCCCAACGGCACGGTCAAGGCAGACCCCGTCACGTATCAGACGGCGGAAAAGGATATCTTCGTCGGCGGCGACGCCTATACGGGTCAGAAATTTGCCATCGACGCCATCGCTGCGGGCAAGGAGGGCGCGATCTCGCTGCATCGCTTTGTCCAGCGCGCAACGCTGACGATCGGCCGCAACCGCCGCCAGTTCATTGAGCTCGACAAGGAGAACGCTCTGATCCCCGTCAATTACGACACAACGCCGCGCCAGCGCATCGGCTATAACGAGGCGCTGCGCAGGACGTTTAGCGACGAGCGCGTCGCGTTCACCGAAGAGCAGATCAAAAAGGAGACCGCGCGCTGCCTTAGCTGCGGCGCGAGCATCGTCGACCCGAACAAGTGCATCGGCTGCGGCGTCTGCACGACGAAGTGCGCGTTCGACGCCATCCACCTGCACCGCGAGAGACCGGAGTGCAGCAAAATGTATGCCTGCGAGGACAAGATGAAGGCCATCCTGCCGTACATGATCAAGCGTGAGTTCAAGATCAAGCGTGCGGCGAGAAAGAGCAAGTAATGCACGAGCTGGGCATTGTCTTCCACGTCATCAAGAGCGTGGAAAAGATCGGAGAGGAAAACGGCCTGACGAACGTCGCGTCCGTGACGCTCGAGCTCGGCGAGGTGTCCGGTGCGATCCCGCACGAACTCGAAAGCTGCTGGAACTGGGCAGTCAAGAAGACCGAGCTTTTACCGGAGGCCGCGCTCAAGATCGAGACCATCCCCGCCGTTACGTACTGCGAGAGCTGCGGGCGCGACTATCCCACGGTGCAGTTTGGCCGCACCTGCCCGCACTGCGGCAGTGAAAAAACGTGGCTCAAGCAGGGCAGCGAGATCAACTTAAAGGAGATCGAGGCGATATGACAGAACCCTATAAGATCATCGAGGTGAAAGAGAGCGTCTTCGCCGACAACGACCGCGAGGCCGCACGCCTTCGCACGCAGCTCAAGCAGGACAGAACGTTTCTGCTGAACCTGATGTCCTCGCCGGGCAGCGGCAAGACGACAACGCTGCTGCGCACGCTTGAAGCGCTCAAGGATGAGCTGCACATCGGCGTGATGGAGGCAGACATCGACTCCGACGTGGATGCGAAGACCATCGCGGACGCGGGCGTCAAGTCCATCCAGCTCCACACGGGCGGCATGTGCCACCTCGATGCAAGCATGACGGAGCAGGGGCTCAAGGAGATCGGCACGAAGGACTTGGACCTCGTCGTGCTCGAAAACGTCGGCAACCTCGTCTGCCCCGCGGAGTTCGACACGGGCGCGGTCAAAAATGCGATGATCCTCTCCGTGCCGGAGGGACACGACAAGCCGCTCAAGTACCCGCTCATCTTCACTGTGTGTGACGCACTCATCATCAACAAGATTGACGTGCTGCCGTATTTCGACTTTGACATGGAAAAGGTCGTCGAATACGCGCACATGCGCAACCCGAAGCTCAAGATATTCCCCCTCTCCGCCAAAACCGGCGAAGGGGTGGACGCCTGGTGCGACTGGCTGCGCGAGCAGGTGCGCGCTTGGAACGGGTGAGAAAAGGAAAAGAGATGTACCGCATGGTACATCTCTTTTTTTGTTATGCGTCCAGCCGGAAGACCGACGGATAAATTTGCCCGTCCCTGAACTCAAGCACGCCGTAGGTCGGGCGGCGGGGATCGCCGATCGAGCCGGGGTTCATCATCATCGGCCGCGACGCCGCGTCCACGAGCGGCACGTGTGTGTGGCCAAAGAGCAGAATGTCGGCGTTCATCTCGAGCGCGCGGTACTGCGCGCGGAGAAGTCCGGTCTTCACTCCTAACGTGTGCCCGTGCGCGATGAGCACGCGGTGATCGTCCAGAATCAGCACGCGCTCAAGCGCTTCAAAGCGCCCGAAGTCGCAGTTGCCGGGAACCTGCTCAAGCGGCAGGCGGGGGTAAAGCTGGTGCAATTCTTCGGCATCGCGCCAGCCGTCGCCCAGGTGGATGATGCCGTGCGGATTTACGAGCTCTACCGCGCGCACCATGTTGTCGACATTGCCGTGCGAGTCGGATAGTACCAAGTATTTCATAGCGCTCACAGGAACTTGTCGAGCTCGTGCTCGACCTCATCCATCTTCTTGATCTGCGGCTTGTCGATGCGATAGCCGCCCTTGACGACCATGTCGAGCTCACGCAGCGCGCTCAAATTCTGAAGAGGGTTGCCGGAGCAGACGATCAGGTCGGCCTGCTTGTCCGCCTCAATGCTGCCGGTCAGATCACCGATGCCCGCGAGCCGGGCATTGAGTTTCGTCGCGCTGTACAGCGCGAACGCGGGCGTCACGCCGCAGTATTTGACGAAATAGTGCAGCTCGCGCCACATGTCGTAATGTGTGATGTACGGGCAGCCGACGTCCGTGCCGAGACCGACTGGCACGCCCGCGGCGAGGTTTGCCTTTGCGAGCGCGACGATGCCGTCGAAGACAATCTTGCCATTTTCCTGTTGCTCATACGTCGCGTGCGAAATGCTGCGGTCGAAGAGCGCGTAGGGCAGGGCGGGGGAAATGGTCGAAATTTGGAACGCCTTGCGCTGCTTGAAGAGCGTGATCATTTCATCGCTTGGCTGCGCGCCATGCTCGATGGAGTCGACGCCGTTTTGCAGCGCGGCCATCACGCCCTCAGGGCTCTCGACGTGCGCCGCGACGATCATGCCGAGCGAATGTGCCTTGTCGCACGCGGCCTTGACAAGCTCGGGCTGCATGCGCAGCACGCCCGGCTCGCCCACGACTTCGGCGTCCAGCACGCCGCCGGTGATCATCAGCTTGATGAGGTCGGGCTTTTCGGCGGCGATCTTTTCGACGAGCGCCGCGGCCTCTTCGGCGGAGTGCGCCTCGTAGGCGAGCGAACCCGCCATGTGCCCGCCGGGGACGGAGACCGCCATGTTCGACGCCAGCACGCGCGGGGCAAGAATTTTGCCCGCCGCGGCGAGGTCGCGAATTTTCGTGTCGTAATCGGCGACGCCGCCGACTGTGCGGATGGTCGTGACGCCGGAGAGTAGCTCGGTTTTTGCGTAGCCCTCGCACATGCTGACACCGATCCTGTTCGTCAGCGCGCAGAAGGTGATGAGCTTGACGAGCTTTTTGGGGTCGCTCGCCTTCTTTTTCGGCTTGCCCGAGGCGGGCAGGTGCACGTGCATGTTGATGAGACCCGGCAGCACATATTTTCCGCCGAGGTCGACTGCCTCATAGCCTGCGGGGATATGCTGTGCGTCGACGATCTCGCTGATCTTCTCTCCGGCGATGCACACGGCTTTGCCCGTCTGCGGCTCCATGTGCTCAGAGCCGTCGAGAAGCACGCAGTTTGTCAATGCGTACTTTTTGTCGTTATGGTACATCGGAGTGTTCGCCTTTCCTGTTATCGAATCTGGCCGCTGCCGGTGATGACATATTTATAGGTGCTCAGCTCGTCGAGCCCCATCGGGCCGCGCGCGTGGAGCTTCTGCGTCGAAATGCCCATCTCGCAGCCGAGGCCGAACTCCCCGCCGTCGGTGAAGCGGGTGGAGACGTTGACGTACACCGCCGCGCTGTCGACCTCGTCGACAAAGCGGTCGGCCGCGGCTTGGTTCTCGGTCACGATGCAATCGCTGTGGTGCGTCGAGTGATGCTGGACATGCGCGATGGCCGCATCCAGATCATCTACGACCGCGACGGCGAGAATGTAATCGAGAAATTCCGTGTCGAAGTCGAGCTCCGTTGCCGCCGTGCCGGGAATGATCTCCGCCGCGGCTTCGTCGAGCCGCAGCTCGACGGGGACAAGGCCCGCTTCTCTACGCTTGTCGACAAGCGCGGCCTTGAGCTTGGGGAGAAATTCCTTTGCAATGACGCGGTGGACAAGGCAGACCTCCTCCGCGTTGCAGACGGACGGGCGGCTCGTCTTGGCGTTTTCGATGATCTTTACCGCCATGTTGAGGTCAGCGTCCCTGTCGACGTACACATGGCAGATGCCCGTGCCGGTCTCGATGCAGGGAACGCTTGCATTTTCCACGCACGCGCGGATGAGCCCCTTGCCGCCGCGGGGGATCAGCAGGTCGACAAGGCCGTCCGCCGTCATCAATACCTGCGCGCTCGCATGCGTTGTATCCTCAACGATGTTGACAATGTCGGGATCGCCGCCGACGGACTCAACGCCCGCCTTGAGCGCCGTAACGATGGCGTGAGAGGAGCGATAGGCCTCCTTGCCGCTGCGCAGCATGCAGACGTTGCCGCTCTTGATGCACAGCGCCGCGGCGTCCGACGTGACGTTCGGGCGGCTCTCGTAGATGATGGCGACCAGACCGAGCGGCACCTGCCGCTTGGTGATGGTCATACCATTGGGGCGCTTGAACTGCGCGAGCGCGCGGCCCACGTGGTCGGGCAGCGCCGCGGCCTCGCGGATGCCCTCTGCCATCGCGTGGATGCGGCTCTCCGTCAGGGCGAGACGGTCGAGCATCACGTCGGAGATCGTGCCCTTCGCCGCCTCCATGTCCTTGGCATTTTCGCGCAGGATATCTTCGCTGTTGGCCTCAAGGCTCTCCGCCATCGCGAGCAGCAGCCGGTCCTTCTCCTCGGCGCTTGCGCTGCGGATGCTGCCCCAGGCAGCTTTTGTGCGTTCCAGAAGTTCGATCGTTGTCATGCTTCATCCCTCTTTGCCAAAAATCTTGTGCCCACGCGCTTGCCCGCGGCCACATCGTAGAGTACCTCGGGCGACTGGCCGTTGGCGATGACCATTTCGCAGCCTGCTGCCGTCGCCATCTGCGCGGCGCGGAGCTTGGTCGCCATGCCGCCGGTGCCGAGGTTCGACCCGCTGCCCCCGCCGAGCGAAATGATGTGCTCGTCGATCTTTTCCACCGTGTCGATGAGCTTCGCGTCGGGGTTCTTGCGCGGGTCTCCGTCGAAGAGCCCGTCGATGTCCGAAAGCAGAATGAGGAGGTCCGCCTGGATCGTCACGGCCACGATGGCAGAGAGCGTATCGTTGTCGCCGATGCCGAACTCCTCGGTGGAGATGGTGTCGTTCTCGTTGATGACCGGCAGCGCGCCGAGCTCTAAAAGCCGCGCGAGCGTGTTGTGGAAGTTCTGCTTGCGCACGCCGCCCTCTTCAATATCCGGTGCGGTGATGAGCAGCTGTGCCACGGTGTGGTTATACTCGGTGAAGAGCTTGTCGTAAATGTACATCAACTCACACTGGCCGACAGCGGCGGAGGCCTGCTTCGTCGGCACGTCTTTCGGCCGTTCGCTCAGGTTGAGCTTGCCAAAGCCCATGGCGATGGCGCCAGAGGAGACGAGGATGATCTCGTGTCCCATATTTTTAAGGTCGCTTAAAACCTTGCACAGCTTTTCCATGCGCTGGATGTTCAGCCGCCCCGTGGGGTGTGCCAGCGTGGATGTGCCGACCTTGACGACAATTCTCATATCGTGATCCCTCCAATCAAAGCGGGCGCGCGATGCGCGCGGACGCCGGAATTTGCCCATTATTATACCGCGCCGATCTGCGTTTTGCATCCTTTTTTTGCAAATTTTACGACATACTGACACAGTAAAGTGAAAAAGCACAGGCGCGCGAAAGCGCGCCTGTGCTTTTTTGTGAGATTCTGCTTAAAACGGCTTTTTCGCGACCTCCAAGATCACGTCGAGCATACCCTGGATCTGCGGGGTGATGACCTTGTTGCGGTGATAAAGCACCTGCCGCCACTGGCTCATCTGACAGTCGGCCACAGGGATGATGGCAAGGTTGCCCTTGTGAATGCTCATCTTCGCCGTGTAGCGCGGCAGCACGGAGAGATACTCTGGATTCTCGCGGATGAGCTTGAGCGCGAGCGTGTCGCTCTCGAGCTCCAAAAACGGCTCGACACTTAGATCCTGACGGGCAAGCTCGCGGTCGAACTGGTCGCGGTAGGGGTTGCCGTGGTTCATCAGGATGAACGGGTGCGACACAAGGTCGGCAAGGTGCACATCATCGCGGGCAGAGAGCGGGTTTTCCGTGTTCGTCACGATGACGACGTCCTCCTGCGCTTCAAAGACTTTGACAAACTGCGTGTCGAAGATCTGCTCATCGAGCGTGTAGATGATGTCGAGCTCATTCTTGACGAGCATTTCGGTGATGGAGGCGATATTGCCCGCGTGCAGGCTGATCTGCACGTGCGGAAAACGCTCGTGGTAGAGCGGCACGATGTTAGAGAACGAGGCGGTGAGCAGCGAATTGAGCGTGCCGACGCGCACGGTGCCGCTCAGCTCGGAATCCGACGAGGCAAAGGCGCTGGCACGCGCGATGGCGCTCACCACGTCGCGCGCGTAGGAGACAAAGTCCTTGCCGTACTGCGTGATGGAGACCGTTTTGCCGATGCGGTCAAAGAGCTGCACGCCCAGCTCGCGCTCGAGCTGCTGGATCTGCACCGTGACGGCGGACTGGGAATAATCCAGAGCTTCCGCCGCACGGGAGAAGCTCTTGAGCTCCGTGACTTTTAAGAATGTGACCAGGTTGCGGACTTCCATGGCTGTCCTCCGATTCAAATTTGTAATACATTTTCAAAAATATATTAGTGGAAATATCTTAATTTGTCAATAGACGCATTATAAAAAATAATGAGTCGGGCGAAAAAGTCGGCCGTGGACACACGGCCGGCTTTTTATGAAGGGGATCAGTCCTTGTACTCGTGGTGCAGCAGCTCGTGCGCGCGCTCATTGAGACCCGCGGCATACATCGCGTCGAGGACGGGGTTGCGCTCGCTGCGCTTGAACATCGCGCTGCGGTCGATCTCGTACAGGCCGTGGGCGCGCTTGAGCTTGGTGCTCATCAGCGCGTAGGGCTGGCCCGCGCCGCCGACGCAGCCGGTGCGGCAGGACATGACCTCGACCAGGTCGACCTCGACCTCGCCGTTTTCGATTTGATCGAGCAGCTTTGCCGCGTTGGCAAGGCCGTGGGCCAGGGCGACGCGCACGTCGCGCCCGTTAACGGGGATGGTCACAAAGCGGACGGCCTCCGTGCCGCGAAGACCGCTGTGCTCGAGCATGCGCAGGACGTTTTTGCTCTTGTCGGGCAGGCAGCAGCGGAGCACCGCCTCCGCCACGCCGCCGGAGGTGCCGAAGATCTCGGCCGCGCCGCTGCCCATGCCGAACGGCAGGTCGGGCGACTCCTTTTCGAGCATCTGGAAGCGGATGCCGGATTCCTTGATCATCTTGATGACCTCCTGCGTGGTCAGCACGAGGTCGACGTTCGGTACGCCATCGCGGCGGAATTCCTCGCGTCCGGCCTCCATTTTCTTGGCTGTGCAGGGCATGATGGCGATATGGAAGGTCGTGCGGCCGTCGGCGGCGTCTTTTTCGCGGTACTTGTCCTTTAAGACCGTTGCGAACATTTGCATAGGCGAGAGTGCGGAGGACAGGTTCTTGATGAACTGCGGGCGCTCCTGCTCCACATAGCGCACCCAGGACGGGCAGCAGGATGTCATCAGCGGCAGGTTTTCGCCCGTTTCCAGGCGGCGGAGGAATTCCTTCGATTCCTCGCGCACCGTGAGGTCCGCGCCGAAGATCGTATCGTAAATTTCGTCCGCGCCCATGATCTTGAGCGCCGTGACGAGCTTGTCGAGCACATTTTCGCCCGCGGGCAGACCATAGGCCTCACCGATGGCGACGCGCACGGCGGGCGCGATCTGGATGACGACGCGCTTTTGCGGATCGTGCAGGGCACGCCACGCCGCGCCGATGTCGTTTTTGACGGTGATGGCGCCGGTCGTGCACACGGCGGCGCACTGGCCGCAGCTGACGCAGTGCGTGGTCGAGATGGGCTGGTCGTCGCCTGCCTCAATGTGCAGCCCTGGGCCGCGGCCTGCAAAGTGCAGGATGCTCATGCCCTGGACCTCCTTGCACACGCGCACGCAGTCGCCGCAGAGGATGCATTTGTTGAGGTCGAATGTGACCGCAGGGCTTGAAAAGTCCATCGGTACATGCTCGCGCGTATCCTTGAAGTGAACGTGATGGATGCCGAAGCGCACGGCCATCTCCTGCAGACGGCAGGAGCGGTTTTTTTCGCAGGCGGTGCAGTCACGGCAGTGCGAGGCAAGCATCAGCTCCAGCGTCATGCGGCGGTATTTGAGAAGGCGCGACGTGTTGGTGCGGATGCGCATGCCGTTTTTCGGCTTGGTCGTGCAGGCGGCGTCGATCTTGCCGGTGTCCAGATCCTCGACCATACACATGCGGCACGCGCCGTAAACGGAAAGGTCGGAGTGGAAGCAGAAGTTCGGCATTTCCACGCCCGCCTTGCGGCAGACATCCATGATCGTGGGCTCGTCGTCGAACTCCACGCGGATGTTGTCGACATACATGATACCCTTAGCCATCGATCTCCACCTCCTGGATCGCATCAAAGGGGCAGGCCTCGATGCAGGTATAGCATTTGACGCATTTTTCTGGATCGATCACGAACGGCGACTTGATGACGCCCGTGATGGCCTCGGCGTGGCAGGAACGCGAGCACTTGCTGCACCCGCGGCAGATGCTCGGGTCGATCTCGAGGCGGATGCGGTTATAGGGAAGTCCACCCGGCTCGATCGGCTCGCGGTCAAGCTCGCAGAGCGCGCAGTCCCCGCGCAGGTGATCCTTGAATTCCTCGGGAAAGTATTTGATGGCCGTCTCCAGCGTGTGGTAGGAATTGCGACCCAGATTGCAGAACGCCGTGACCGAGATCATCTCGCCAAGGTCGGTGAGCATATGAAAGTCCGACTCGCTGAGGCGGTAGTCCCGCATGGCCCAGAGCAGCTCGTTCATGCGCTTTGTGCCCTCGCGGCAGGGAACGCACTTGCCGCAGAACTCTGTCTGCGTGTACTGCATAAAGCGACACGCGACATCGACCATGCAGCGGTCCTCGTCGAGCACCGTGATGACGCTGTCGCCGCGGCGCACGCCGTAGGGCTTGAGCTTTTGAAAGTGCAGGGGAAGATCGAGATGCTCCTCGACGAGAAGGCCGCCACTCGGGCCGCCGATCTGCACCGCCTTAAACTTTTTCCCATTCGGAATGCCGCCGCCGATCCCGTAGATCGCCTCTCGGATGGTGGTCGCCTCCTCGGGAATGTCTACATAGCCGGGGTTGGCGATGTCACCCTTGAGTAAAAAAATTCTTGCCATTTCTCTCTCCGTGTTTCGTTTTTTAAATTTCAAAAAATCTAATAGAATATATAGCACGAAAAACTCTAACACTGCGCCTTAAAATTGTAAAGGGATGCACTGATAAATTATTTGAATAGGAGAGCGGGCTATAAGCAAAAGACGGAGGAGACCGCCTATAATAAGGCGGTCTCCTCCGTTTCTTCTTCGTCCAAAAGCTGCATGATCGACACTTCGAACGCCGTGCGTTCCTCACTGCCGCTTTCGAGCAGCTTGGTGTAGGTCCGGCTCTGCACGCGGCCCTCAAGCGCCAATCGCTCGCCGACATCCATGCCCGCGATCTGCACGGCGGTCTGTCCCCAGGCGATGCAGGGTAAGTAGTCCGCGCGCCCGTAGTGGCGGTTGACTGCCAGAATGACATCGCAAATGCTGCGGCCGAGCGGCGTGCGCCGCAGCACGGGCTTTTTGCACAGCGTGCCCGAGAGCAGGATGCGGTTAAAGTACGAGCTGTCGCCCGGCTCGATGCTCTGGGCGAACACGGTGATGACGAGCCGGTTGCCCTGCCCGCTCTTGTTGTTAAACGAGCGCAGCTGCCCGACGATGCGAAGGCTCTGTCCCTCCTCCACAGGGCAGACGCGCAGCAGTGCCTCGCTCGCCACGATGACGGGCATGTCGTTCTGGCCTGACAGGCGCTCGACCCGCAGGGGAAATTTGTCGAACCGGCGGGTATGGTTCTCGTGCGAAAAGACGGGCTCGCCCGCGGCGACGCCCCACAGCTCCACATAGTTCTGGTTGCGCTCCATATCGTACACCTCAGCACAGTTTTGTTGGTGTATCCTATGAAAAAGAATGTGGAGATATGCCGTGCCGAGCACGAGGACAAAAAGGAAGAGCCGTCTTTCGACGGCTCTTTCTTTTTGGTATTCGCGTGAGCGATAAATTACATCTTGGAGATGATCTCGACCAGCTCTTCGCCGATGCGGCCCTGAGCCTCGACGGTTGCGGAGCCGATGTGCGGCGTGCAGGAGACCATCGGGTGGGAGTAGAGCGCGACGTTGGTCGCGGGCTCGTCGGCATAGACGTCCAGACCGGCGGCGCGGACCTTGCCGCTGTTGAGCGCGTCAAGAAGCGCAGCCTCGTCGACGTTGGTGCCGCGGGAGGTGTTGATGATGACGACGCCGTCCTTCATCTTGGCGATGCGCTCAGCGTTGATGAGAGCGCCGCCGTCGACAGCGGGAGCGTGGACGGAGATGAAGTCGGACTTGGCGAGCAGCTCGTCCATCTCAACATAGGGGATGCCGAGCTCTTCCTCGATGCCGGGGATGTGGAAGATATCGAACGCGATGACGTTCATGCCGATGGCCTTGGCCATCTTGCCGAGCTTCTGGCCGATGCGGCCGAAGCCGACGATACCGAGCGTCTTGCCGGTCAGCTCGATGCCCTTGCCGTAGGCTTTCTTCTCCCACTTGCCCTCGCGCATGGAGTGGCCGGCGATAGAGATGTAACGGGCGCAGGAGAACATGTGAGCCATAGCGAGCTCAGCAACGGACTCGGAGGGGGACTTCGGGGTGTTCTTTACCTCGATGCCGTTGTCCTTGGCGTACTGCACGTCGATGTTGTCGAGGCCGACGCCGGCGCGGATGACGCACTTGAAGCGGCTGCCCTTGGCCTCGTCGATCTGCTTGGCGCGCAGCTTGGTCTTGGAGCGAATGATGGCGACATCGAAGTCGCGCAGGGCCTTGCCCAGCTCGTCGGGCTCGTAGAACTGCTCAACGAGCTCGTGACCCATCGCGCGAACCTTCTCGATCGCGCCCTTATCCATACCGTCGGTAACAAGAATACGCATTTTAACTTTCTCCTTGTAAATATTTTAATCGTTGACCCAGCCGCTCTTTAAGCGGCGGCACCGGTGAACGCTTTACCGGTGAGGGAGTATCTAAAAGGGGGATGTGATCCCCCTTTTAAAAAGCAATTACTTGGTGTGCTCGGCCTCAAACTTCTTCAGGAATTCGACGAGAGCCTGAGCGCCCTCAATGGGCATGGCGTTGTAAACGCTGGCGCGCAGACCGCCGACGCTCTTGTGGCCCTTGAGGTTATCGTAACCGGCAGCCTTGGTAGCGGCGACGACTTCGGCGTCGAGCTCGGCAGAATCGGTGACGAAGGGGATGTTCATGAGGGAACGGAACTCGGGCTCAACGGTGCCGTGGAACATCTTGGAGGAATCCAGGAAGTCATAGATGACCTTGGCCTTCTCGACGTTGCGCTTGTGCATTTCCTCGAGACCGCCGATGCTCTTGAGGTACTTGAACACCTTGCCGCAGCAGTAAATCGCCCAGCAGTTCGGGGTGTTGTACATGGAGTCGTTCTTGGCGTGGGTGTCATAGCGCATGTAGATGGGCATCTTGGGATCGAGATCCTCGCGGATGAGGTCCTCGCGGATGATGGCGATGACCATACCGGCAGGGCCGACGTTCTTCTGCACGCCCGCATAGATCATGCCGTAATCGCTGACGTTGCAGGGCTGGGAGAGGAACATGGAGCTCTGGTCGGAGACAAGGATGTGACCCTTGGTGTTGGGGAGCTGCTGCCAGGTCACACCGTGGATGGTCTCATTCTCGCAGATGTAGACATAGTCGGCATCCTCGGGAATGTCAAGATCGGAGCAGTCGGGGATGTAGCTGTAGTTCTTGTCCTTGGAGGAAGCGGCGACGATGACCTCGCCGTACTTCTTAGCCTCGGCAATGGCCTTCTTGGACCATGCGCCGGTCTCGACGTAGACGGCCTTGCCGTTCTTCATCAGATTCCAAGGCACAGCCGCGAACTGCAGCGTAGCGCCGCCCTGAATGAACAGGACCTTGTAGTTGTCGGGAATGCCCATCAGGTCGCGCAGGTCAGCCTCGGCCTCGTCGACGATCTGCTGGAAAACCTTGGAGCGGTGGCTCATTTCCATGACGCACATGCCGCTGCCGCGGTAGTTCATCATCTCGTCACGGATTTCCTCCAGCACGGGCTCCGGCATCATAGCGGGACCGGCAGAGAAGTTGTAGGTGCGATTGTACTTCATTGTTGGTGTCCTCCTGATTGTCTTTTTTGAGCAATAGCAACAGAAATTGCATGATATGACAGCTACAGTATAGTCTATCGTGCGGGGATAATCAATAGAAAAAAGCAAACTTATCATTTATTTAAAAACAACTGTGCCACGCTTTGAAAAACAAAAAGCAAATGAAGAAATTATTGACAAACGATAATTCTTCTGCTACGCTGACGATAGAAATTATCGCAAAACAATAATTCTGGAGGTGCGATATGAAACGTGACCGGATCAAGACCTTACTTTTGGCGGAGGCGCTCATCTGCGCGCTGCTTGCGCTCGCCCTGTGGCTTTTCGAGGGCGACGCCTTTTCTCTCGCCGGATTCCCCGGCAGCGCGATCGGACCGGGCTTGAGCGCGCTGGCCGCCTCGGGCCGCTTCGGCTTCGCGCTGGCGTTCACGCTGTATGCCGCTGTGATCCTGCTGCCGCTCTATGCGCTCGTGCACATCGGGGCGCGGCGGGAACTGAAGCCCGAGGACGCGCTGCTCGTGCTCATCGCGTTTGCCGCGGCCTGCGCGCTCTTTCCACACGGCTGGACCGCCTATTGGAGCACATCGGCGGAGGCACTGTTCCCGCGCCTTGCCTGGCAGTGGCTCATTTTCGCGCTGCTCGCGGGCTGGGTCGTGCTGCGGCTGCTGCGCCGGTTTTCCGGCGGCGATACGCAGGAGCTCTTGAAGCTATTCCGCGCGCTGCTTATCCTCGCGGCGGCGTACTTCATCTTCGAGGTCTGCTTTGCCGAATTTGCGGGCCTGTTTTCTGCCGTCGACGCGCTCAAGGCGGGCAACAGCGCCTTTACAACCGATACGGTACTGCCTGTGGCAACAGACATAACGGGATCGAAGAGCCTTGTGTTCAGCTATGTTGTCCTCGCCCTGCGCTTTGCCGCGGAAAGCCTGCCCTCGCTGCTCGCCGCGGCGACGGCGTACTTCGCCATTGGCCTTCTCGACACGATGGAAGATGGCGCGTTTACGCAGGAGAGCGCCGCCTACGCGCCAAAGCTCGCCGAATGGTGTGTCAAGGTGCTCAAGCTCAGCGTGCTGTTCGCCCTCGCGGTCAACGTTTTACAGGCGGTTTGCGCGCCGCTCATTCTCAGCACCAGCATTTCCATCCGCCTGCCGGTCCTCGAGCTGTGCTTCGTGCTGGCGGCGCTCCTCGGCGCGCGGCTCATCGCCTCGAACGTTGCCCTTGCGGCGGACAACGACCTCTTTATCTGAGGGCGCTGCCATGGCGATCACGGTACATTTGGACGAGGTGCTGAAAGCGCGCGGCATGACAAGCAAGGAACTTTGTGCTACCGTCGGCATCACGGAGGCAAATCTTTCCATTCTGCGCAGCGGCAAGGCCAAGGGCGTGCGCTTTGCGACGCTCAACCGCATCTGCTGCGCGCTCGAGTGCAATGTGGGCGACATTCTGCAATGCGACGGAGAATTGGAGGCAGAGCATGAAGAGTAAAACGAAAACGATACTGATTTTTGCTGCGATCCTCGCGGCGGTCTTTCTCGTCGCCTTTCTCGACGGCGGCGCGGTGCAGTCCGCCGCGGACGAGGAGGAAGAGGGCACGCTCATCGGGGCTTTCGTCTCGGAAGAGGATCTTGACATCGACGATCTTGAGGTTACAGCAACGGGCAAGATTCAGTGGAAGCGGGGGCGGCTTTACGCCGAGCGGACGGAGGAGGGCTGGCGCTTTCCGGATCTTCCCGATGGCGGCGGAATCTTCAGCGTCCTGCCGATGGAGAGCGAGGATGCGAATGGCGAGACCGAAAATCCGTTTTTGAACAGCGACTTTCCGGAAATCGTGTACATCGGAAGTCTCGGCAAGGCAGATGGCCGGTCGAATGTCAACAGAGAAAACGGCGTCAGCACGACGGACATCGACCTCTCGGGCGAGGTCTACGCCTGCGGCGACAGACGTGTGATCTTCAAATTCTATCCCATCTACCAGACGTCGGATGGACGCATTTATTTGACGCGCGGCAACAGCATGGGCATGTCCGGCGCGGACGGCTGCAGCGTGACCCACACGCTCACGAGCGATAAGACCGAGACGATCGGCGGCAAGTCCGAGCGCGTGAAGGTCAGAGTCGCCATCACCGTTGCTGCCCGTCCGACGCCGACAAAGTTCACCGTCGCGCACATGGACGGAAACGACAACCTTTTGAAGCTCGAGGAGTTCGCGCCCGACGCGCTGCCCGAGTCCATCACCGCCGCGCCCGGCGCGGCGTATCTCATCGGCACGAGCTATGGACAAGACGGGGACGGAGAGACGGCGGAATATACCATTTCCAGCCGCAGCAATGATAGTGCGCCGTATGCTTACTCAAAGCTGGACACCTTCCGCTATCAGGACGGGAAGCTCTGCTCAATCAGCATCAAGGTCAACTGGGGGGAGGGAACAGCATGAAACGACTGATCGCCTTTGCACTGGCACTCGCGGTGGTGTTCGGTGTGAGTTTTGCGCTCTACAAGCCTGAGCGGATCGAAGCCGCGGCGCGGGAGACCATGGAGGATGAATGGGTCGGGTATTTCTTTGCCCTCGAACCCTTCGACGGCAGGCGCTACGCGACGGAGAACGGCGATGATTACGACTTCGGCGTGCCCGGCGTGCCGGTGTTTGTGACCATCACGCCGTTTAAGCCCGGCGAACCGGACTACGAAGAGGACTCGGAATTCAACTATGCTGTCGGCGCGGCGGTGTCCGACGAGGTCGTTGGCAGCGGAATGCGCGTCAACGTCGACGATAACGGCAGCAGCTACGAGACGGGCGGCGAAATCTTCTATGCAAGTGGTGAATGGAAGCCGGTCAAACAGTGTTCCGTTTACCGCACAAGTGACGGAAAATACTACGCCGAATGGGATCACACCGGCATCGGGGCCCACGTCGGCGTGAGCAGGGAAGAAAGCGTCGAATGGAAAGTAAACGGCAGAACAGAGCGGCGCTCCATCAAGGTGAATGTTTCCTTTGCGGAGCACACAGCGGCGGAATCGGTCGACTTCGTCTGGATGGACAGCGATAAAAACGTCCTGTCGCGCGCGGCATACGCCGCCGACGCTCTTCCCGAGACGCTGACTGCGCCGGACGGCGCGGAGATCCTTGTCGTGACGCAGACGAGTGCGGACGGCACAAGCGCCCGCTCGCTCTGCACACAGGACGATCTGTTCGCCAGAGCCTATGTTCCCTCGATGCTTTCCGGCCTTCTGCGTGTCGTCGATGTGTCACTCGACTGGGGAGAGAATGGGACTTAACCAATTCTTAATAAAGAATTTGCTAAGAAAACGATTGCAATACGCGGGCAAAGCGGGTAAGATGGAGTGAACTCAAAGAAAAGAGGAACTTGCCATGCGTCCCGACGGAACCCGAGTGAAAGAGGCGTCCACCATCGTTTCGGCACTGCCCTATGTCATGCCGCGGCGCTACGACGCACAGAATTTCATCACCGAATACGCCGATATGGAGGTCCTGCGCCGCTACATTCAGGAAAAGCGCCGCGAAGGCGTGCGCATCCCGTATATGACGCTCATTCTGGCGGCATACTTCAAGGCGTATCAGGAGAATCCGAAGATCAACCGCTTCATCATGAACAGCAAGATCTACCAGCGCAATCACTTCTGCGTCAGCTTCGTCATCCTGAAAACGCGCGCCGACGGCCGCGCGGATGAGACGTCGATCAAGGTGTTCTTTGAGGACGGGGATGACATTTTCTCCATCAACCGCAAGATCGAGGAGGCGGTCGCGCAGAATCAGGTGGCCGCGCACAACAACAATACGGATAAATTCGCGAATTTTCTGTTCGCCATCCCCATCCTGCCGGGGCTTTTGTTCGGCCTTGTCAAGCTGATGGACCGCTGCGGCCTGCTGCCGCGTAAGATCATTGATCTGAGCCCGTTCCACACGAGTCTTTTTATCACGAACCTTGCCTCCATCAACACGAATTCCATCTTCCACCACTGCTACGAGTTCGGCACGACGGGTGTGTTCGTCAGCATGGGCAAGCCTATTGCCAATTATATGAGCGGGGAGTATAATAAAAAAATGATCCCGCTCTCCGTCGTGATGGATGAGCGCATCTGCACGGGACACGAGTACGCGCTGTTCTGGGCGAGCGTGCGCCGCTATCTCAAGCACCCCGAGCTGCTGGAGGGGAAGCCGACGGAGGAAAACGCCTATCCCGCGGAGGAATGCGTTTGATCAGCAGCCACAAGCCGCAAAGCGCGGGATCTGCGCTTTGCGGCGTTTTCTACTTTTGTATGTAGAAGAAAGGACAGGGAAGCTTCCTTGATCGAACCAAAGTCTCAGGTAAAGAAATGCAGCGCCCACGCAGAAATTTTGCAGCAAAACGATGAACGCACCGTCTACCGCCTCAGGGAGACGGACGGCGAGGTGCGCATCACGGCCTATCCCGTTTTCCCCGGCATTGAGCTTGCCTATCACGATGTGCACGCGCCGTCGTACCGTCTGGCAGAGCCGGGCGCGGCGGGACTCATCGAGATCCAGCACTGCCGCGAGGGACGCGCGGAATACTGCTGCGGCGGCGAGCATTACTTTTTGGCCCCCGGAGACCTCTCTGTCGTGCGCCGCGCCGCTATCGAGGGGGAGGTGGAATTCCCCACGGGGCACTACCACGGCATCACCGTCACGCTCGACCCCGCCCTCGCACCTGACTGTTTGTCCTGCATTTTGCAGGATGTCGACGTCCGCCCCAGCGCGCTGGCGGAGAAGTTCTTCGCCGACTCGAAGTGCTTCGTCTCGCGTTCGTCGGCGCGCGTGGAACACATCTTCTCTGAGCTCTACGCCGTGCCCGCCGGTATCCGCCGCGGCTACTTTAAGGTTAAGGTGCTCGAACTGCTGCTCTTTTTGAGCGCGCTCGACGTGGCGCACGAAAAGCACGGCTATACCGCCGCGCAGGTGCGCCTTGCGCGCGCGGCGCGCGACGCGCTGCTTGCAAGCACGGAGGACGACGTTACGATCTCCGCGCTTGCACAGGAACTCGGTGCGTCGCCCTCGCAGCTCGCCGCGAGCTTTCGCGGCGTGTACGGCATGACGCCCGCGGCGTTTTTGCGCGCGCAGAAGATGCACAGTGCCGCACAGCTCCTGCGCACGAGCGACCGCACGGTGCTCGATATCGCGGGGCAGTTCGGCTATGACAACGCCAGCAAGTTTGCCAAGGCCTTCCGCAGTGTGATCGGTGTGTCGCCGAGCGCGTACCGCGCGGGCGCGGACAGCGACAGCTGTGCGCCGACGGCGGAAAAGGCAGAATAAAATATTTTGGAGCCTCATCCGATCAATTTGGAGCGGATGGGGCTCTTCTTTTCGGGTATCCTAAGACACGTCAAGAGCGAGAACGCCGCTCCCTGAGAGTTAGAGAAATCTAACTTCAGGGGAGCCACCACCGAAACCAAAAGGGAGGGAAACGGGCATGTCTGAAGAGATCCTGGTGCGGCAGGGTGCGCCGACGTTGGCAGGTATCAAAACGGGCAGCCTCTTCCCTTGTCCTTGCGAAGATAAGGAAGCGCTCTTTGCGGACATCCGCCGCCTGAACCGTCTGCTTGTGCCAAAGGGCCTGTGTCTGCTGCCGATCCGTTTTCTGAAAGGGCAGGTCCTTTTGTATCTCTACCGCCCCTCTGAGCTGCGGAGAGATTTGGAGAACGAACAGGTGGCCGAGATCCTGCACCACGCGGGCTACAATAGCGGCCACTGCGGACGCTGCATCGCAAACCTCATCCGCCGATTCCGCGAGGGCGGCGAATTCCCCCATGAGGTCGGGCTTTTCCTCTCGTATCCGCCGGAGGACGTCAAGGGCTTTATCGACCACCGCGCCTGCAACTTCAAGTGCGCGGGGCTGTGGAAGGTCTACGGCGACGAGAAGAAGGCGCGCGAGCTGTTCGCCCGCTTCAAAAAATGCACGGAGATCTACTGCGCACTCTGGGAGGCCGGCTCGGGCATCGAGCAGCTTGCCGTGGCAGTGTGATAGATACTGATTTATGAAAGGAACATACTGATATGAAAAAGACTGCTGTTGTTTATTGGAGCGGCACGGGCAACACCGAGGCCATGGCCAAGGCCGTCGCTGAGGGCATGGAGAGCGCGGGCGCGCAGGTCACGATGTTGACCCCTGACCAGGTCAAGGCCAGCGAGCTGAGCGCTTACGACGCGATCGCCTTCGGTTGCCCCGCCATGGGCAGCGAAGTGCTCGAGGAGATGGAGTTCCAGCCCATGTTTGACGAGGTCAAGCGCAGCCTTGGCGGCAAGAGCGCCGCGCTGTTCGGCTCCTACGGCTGGGGCGACGGCGAGTGGATGCGCAGCTGGGAAAAGGACTGCGATGATTCCGGCATCCGCCTTGTGTGCGAGAGCGTGACCTGCTGCGAAGCGCCTGATGACGCCGCGCTGGACGCCTGCCGCGCGCTGGGCAAGGAGCTTGCAAAGTGAGGATTCCTCTGTGGACGAAAAGCGCGCGATGAGGAAGCTCAGGCGGAAAGCACCTGTGCTCGTTGCGCTTGCGGTCATCCTGCTGAGTCTTGCCATCGGCGGATGCCTGCCTTTTTGAAAACACGATGCGATGGAAGGCCGCGTACGGGGAGTGCGCGGCCTTCCGATTTTTATATGCGCTGCCAAAACGGCGGATTTCTACTGATAGACATTATCGTGGCTTATGGATATGTAAAATATCATCAAAAAACTGATAAATAGGGCGGAGCCTTTCTCTCTTTTGCCGCATGGACGAAAAGAGCCCTCTGTGATACCATATTGCTTGTCAAGTTGAGCTCTTTGTAACTGACGGAAACGTGGGTCACCACAGGGGAGCAGAGAGCGTTTCTTGCTGAAATTCAGCAGCCGACCGTCTGGGCACTTCAACTGCACATCGAGGCAGTGGAGCGCCCATTTTTGCTTTTAAGGAGGCAGAACTATGCGAAAGGTAGCCGTTATTATGGGCAGCACGAGCGACCTGCCCGTCGCCGAGAAGGCGATCCAGACGCTCAAGGAATATGGGATCGAGACCGAGGTCCGCGTGTTATCCGCCCACCGGTGCCCGAACGAGGCAAGAGAATTTGCCGCGTCGGCACGGGAGAGCGGATTTTCTTGTATCATCGCGCTCGCGGGCATGGCCGCGCACTTGGCCGGCGCGATGGCCGCGAATACGACGCTTCCCGTCATCGGCGTGCCGTGCAGCGGCGCGAAGCTCGACGGCATGGACGCGCTGCTCTCGACCGTCCAGATGCCGAGCGGCATCCCCGTTGCCACCGTCGCTATCGACGGGGCGAAAAACGCCGCCATCCTTGCCGTCCAGATCATGGCTGTGAGCGACGAGGGCCTTGCACACAAGCTCCAGGCCGCACGTGACGAGGGCACCGCCGCTGTCTTGAAGGCGGACGAAGAGCTTCGCGAGCGCTACAAAAACTGAGAAACCATCCATCCATATCAATCAACAAAAATATAAAATAAAAGGAGAACAGTCATCATGGAAAAGAAAGAACAGCTCTACGAAGGCAAGGCCAAGAAGGTTTACGCCACTGAAGATCCCAACCTCGTCATCGTTTCCTACAAGGACGACGCCACCGCTTTTGACGGCGCAAAGAAAGGTACCATCGTCGGCAAGGGCGTCATCAACAACCAGATGACCAACCGCCTGATGGCCAAGATGGAAAAGGCCGGCATCCCGACCCACTTTGTTGAAGAGCTCAGCGAGCGCGACACGCTCGTCAAGAAGGTCTCCATCGTCCCGTTGGAGGTCATCATCCGCAACATCTCCGCCGGTCATTTTGCCTCCCGCTACGGCGTGGAGGAGGGCATCGTCTTCTCCGAGTCCACGATCGAGTTCTCCTACAAGAACGACGATCTGCATGACCCCCTGATGAACGCCTATCACGCCGTTGCCCTCAAGCTCGCGACCTGGGAGGAGATCGAGCTCATCAAGAAGTATGCCTTCGCCGTCAACGACACGCTCAAGGCATTTTGGAGCGAGTGCGGCGTCACGCTCGTCGACTTCAAGCTCGAGTTCGGCAAGACCGTCGACGGCCAGATCGTCCTCGCCGATGAGATCAGCCCCGACACCTGCCGCCTGTGGGACAGCAAGACGAACGAAAAGCTCGACAAGGACCGCTTCCGCCGCGACCTCGGCGGCGTGGAAGACGCCTACGCCGAAGTCATGAAGCGCCTGATGGCTCACGACGCACAGTAAGATCAAATATGACAGAGAATCACAACATCATCCCGGCGCGCCACATTCACGAAGAATGCGGCGTGTTCGGCATCTTTACCCCCCAGGAGGCGGACGTCGCGTCCTATGCCTACTACGCGCTCTACTCCCTCCAGCACCGCGGACAGGAGAGCGCGGGTATCGTCGTCAACGACGACGGCCTGTTCCGCTCGCTGCGCGACACCGGCCTTGTGAGCGAGGTCTTCCCGCCTGAGCAGCTCAAGTCGCTCGGCAAGGGTACCATCGCCGTTGGCCATGTGCGCTACGGCACGACCGGCAGCGACAACAAGCGCAACGTCCAGCCCATTCTGGTGAACCACTTCAAGGGCCGCATGGCGCTCGCGCACAACGGCAACCTGACGAACTCCCGCGAGCTGAGGCAGGAGCTTGAAAGTCGCGGCTCCATCTTCCAGACCACGACCGACAGCGAGGTCATCGCCTATATCATCGTGCAGGAGAGACTCAACCGCGGCTCCATCGAAGAGGCTGTTTCCGCCGCGATGGACCGCATCGAGGGCGCGTATTCCCTCGTCCTCTCCTCGCCGACGAAGCTTATCGCCGCGCGCGACCCCCACGGCTTCCGTCCCCTCTGCATGGGGCATCTGAAGGACGGCTCTGTTGTCTTCGCGTCTGAATCCTGCGCGCTCGACGCCATCGGCGCCGAGTTCGAGCGCGACATCCGCCCCGGCGAGATCGTTGTCGTCGATCAGACCGGCGTTCGCTCCGACACGAGCCACTGCGGCAAAGCGCCGAAGAAGCTCTGCGTCTTCGAGTTTATTTACTTCGCCCGCCCTGACTCCGTCATCGACGGCAGCAGCGTTCACGTCGCGCGCCAGCGCGCGGGCGCGTTCCTTGCGCTCGAGCATCCCGTGCAGGCGGACGTCGTCATCGGCGTACCGGATTCCGGCCTTGATGCAGCCCTCGGCTACGCGCGCCAGAGCGGCATCCCCTACGGCATCGGCTTTATCAAAAATAAGTACATCGGCCGCACGTTCATCTCGCCCACGCAGACGATGCGCGAAAATGAGGTCAACATCAAGCTCAACCCCATCCGCTCCGTGGTCGAGGGCAAGCGCGTCGTGCTCATCGACGATTCTATCGTCCGCGGTACGACCTGCCGCCGCACGATCGACCTATTGTGGAAGGCGGGCGCGAAAGAGATCCACATGCGCGTCAGCGCGCCGCCGTTTGTCTCCGAGTGCTACTACGGCACGGACATCGACGACAAGAATAACCTCATCGCCACGCACCACACGGTCGATGAGATCGCGAAGATCATCGGCGTTAACTCGCTCGGCTACTTAAGCATCGAGGACGTCGTCAAGCTCGCCGACAACACCGAAAACGGCTTCTGCACGGCCTGCTTCGGCGGCGGATATCCCACGAGCATCCCGAAAGACGGCGGCAAGGACCGCTTTGAGTGCAAAATCAGTGAAGGGGAGAAGAAAAAGAATGCGTAGTTTTTCCGAGAGCTACCGTGACGCCGGCGTGAATATCGAGGCCGGCTACGAGGGCGTCAAGCTGATGAAAAAGCACGTCCAGCGCACCATGATCCCGGGCGTTGTGTCCGATATCGGCGGCTTTGGCGGCCTGTTCGCACCCGATCTTGCCGGTATGAGCGAGCCCGTGCTCGTCTCGGGCACGGACGGCGTGGGCACGAAGCAGCGCATCGCGCAGCTGATGAACAAGCACGACTCCGTCGGCATCGACTGCGTCGCCATGTGCGTCAACGACATCATCTGCTGCGGTGCAAAGCCCATCTTCTTCCTCGACTACATCGCCATCGGCAAGAATGAACCGGAGAAGGTCGCGACGCTCGTCTCCGGCGTGGCGGAGGGCTGCGTGCAGTCCGGCTGCGCGCTCATCGGCGGCGAGACCGCCGAGCACCCCGGCACCATGTCTGCCGACGACTATGACCTTGCGGGCTTCGCCGTCGGCATCGTCGACCGCGCGAAGATCATCGACCACGACCGCATGCGTCCGGGCGACGTTGTGATCGCGCTTACCTCAAGCGGTATCCACTCCAACGGCTATTCCCTCGTGCGCAAGGTCTTCAACGTCGAGCACGCGGACCTCGGCGCGTATGTCGACGAGCTCGGCTGCACGCTGGGCGAAGAGCTGCTGCGCCCGACGAAGATCTATGTCAAGCCCGTCCTCGCGGCGATGGACGTGGCCGACGTCCACGGCGTCAGCCACATCACGGGCGGCGGCTTCTATGAAAATATTCCCCGCTGCATCCCCGACGGCCTGTGCGCGAAGATCGACAAGTCCGCTCTCCGCACGCCGCCGATCTTTGGCATGCTCCAGCGCATGGGCAGCATCCCCGAGCACGACATGTTCAACACCTACAACATGGGCGTCGGCATGACGATGATCGTCGCCAAAGATGACGCCGACAAAGCGCTTGTTGCCCTCAAGGAAAACGGCCAGGACGCCTACGTGATCGGCAAGGTCGTGAGCGGGGAAGAGAAGGTCGCACTATGCTGAAAAGCGCGCGCATCGCGGTGTTCGTCTCGGGCGGCGGCACGAATTTACAAGCCTTGCTCGACGCGCAGAGAGACGGCAAAATTCCACACGGCGAGATCGCGCTCGTCATTTCCTCTCAGGCATGCGCCTACGCGCTCGAACGCGCGGAAAAGGCGAACGTCCCCGCGCACACCGTGCCGTCGAGCCTCATTCAGCACGACTTTGAGGCGGCCATCGAGCTGCTGCTCGAGCAGTACAAGATCGACGTTATCGTCCTCGCGGGCTTTTTGAGCATCCTGAGTGAGAGCTTTACGAAAAAGTGGCCGCGCCGCATTTTGAACATCCATCCGTCGCTGATCCCGTCGTTCTGCGGCAGGGGCATGTACGGCTTAAAGGTGCACGAGGCTGCGCTCGCGCGCGGCGTGAAGGTCACGGGGGCGACGGTGCATTTCGTCAACGAAATCCCCGACGGCGGCGAGATCATTCTGCAAAAGGCCGTCGAGATCGAAGAGGGCGACACGCCCGAGACCTTGCAGCGCCGCGTGATGGAGCAGGCCGAATGGAAGCTCCTGCCGCGCGCGACGGAGCTTGTCTGCCGCGCCATCACAGAAGAGGAGAACTGAAATGGTCGACTTTCTGCACTTTCTGAAAAATACGTCCTACCCCGGCCGCGGCATTTTAGTCGGCAAGGACCGCGTCTATTATTTCATCATGGGCCGCAGCGAGAACAGCCGCAACCGCGTCTTTGTCAAGACCGACGACGGCATCCGCACCGAGGCCTATGACCCCGCCAAGCTCGCCGACCCGAGCCTCATCATCTATCACCCCGTCCGCACGATGGGCAGTGATCTCGTCGTGACGAACGGCGACCAGACCGACACGGTCTGCGCACACGGCGACTTCCGCAAGGGCCTCATGACCCGTGAATACGAGCCCGACAGCCCGAATTGGACGCCGCGCATCTCCGCCATCGTGCATGAGGACGGCTCGTTCGAGATGTCCATCCTCAAGCACAGCAACGGCCGGTGCCTGCGCGAGTTCTTCTGCTACGAGGGCTGCGACGCGGACAAGGCCTACTTCATCAGCACCTATCAGGGCGACGGCACGCCGCTGCCGACGTTTGCGGGCGAGCCGATGGAGGTGAGCGTCCCCAGCCCCGAAGAGGTCTGGGACGCGCTCAACGAGGACAACAAGGTGTCCCTTTACGCGAACGTGAACGGCGAAGTGAAGCTGTTCAATAAGAATTTAGGCGATTGAGGAGAACGATATGAACGAGCTCGAACTCAAATACGGCTGCAACCCCAACCAGAAGCCTGCGCGCGTCTTTATGAAAGACGGCGGCGACCTGCCGTTCACCGTGCTGAACGGCAAGCCAGGCTACATCAATCTGCTCGATGCCTTCAACTCCTTCCAGCTCGTGCGCGAGCTGAAGGAGGCGACGGGGCTTCCCGCCGCGGCGAGCTTCAAGCACGTCTCTCCCGCGGGCGCGGCGCTCGGCCTGCCGCTCGACGAGGTGGACAAGCAGATTTACTTTGTTGAGCCCGACGCGGCCCTTTCGCCCATCGCCTGCGCCTACATCCGCGCCCGCGGCGCGGACCGCCTCTGCTCCTACGGCGACTGGGCGGCGCTCTCCGACGAGTGCGACGCTGCGACGGCGGAATATCTGAAAGGCGAGGTCTCCGACGGCATCATCGCCCCTTCGTTCAGCGAGGAGGCGCTTGCCATCCTAAAGACGAAAAAGGGCGGCAAGTACAACATCGTGCAGATGGACCCCGCCTACATTCCCGCCCCGCAGGAGCAGAAGGACGTCTTCGGCGTCACGTTCGAGCAGGGCCGCAACAACTGCAAGATCGACGAGTCGCTGCTTGCGAACATCGTCACCGAAAATAAGAATCTTCCCGATGACGCGAAGCGCGACATGATCGTTTCGCTCATTACGCTCAAATACACGCAGTCGAACTCCGTCTGCTACGCCAAGGACGGCCAGACCATCGGCGTCGGCGCCGGCCAGCAGAGCCGCATCCACTGTACGCGCCTTGCCGGCAGCAAGGCGGACAACTGGTATCTCCGCCGCCACCCGAAGGTGCTTGCGCTGCCGTTTGTGGACGGTATCCGCCGCCCTGACCGCGACAACGCCATCGATGTTTATATTTCCGATGAGTGTGACGACGTTTTGGCCGACGGTGCATGGCAGCGCGTCTTCAAGGAGCGCCCCGAGCCGCTGACGGTGCAGGAGCGCAAGGACTGGGTCGCCCGCCAGAGCGGCGTGACCGTCGGCTCCGACGCGTTCTTCCCGTTCGGCGACAATGTTGAGCGCGCGAGAAAGAGCGGCGTCACCTACATCGCGGAACCCGGCGGCTCGATCCGCGACGACAACGTCATCGAGACGGCGAACAAATACGGCATCACCATGGCCTTTACCGGACAGAGATTGTTCCATCACTAAAAGGAGGAACGAAACGAATGAAACTCATGGTCATCGGCGGCGGAGGCCGCGAACACGCCATTATCAAGAAGTTAAAAGAAAATCCCGCAGTTGAGGAAATTTACTGCCTGCCCGGTAACGGCGGCATCGCCGCCGACGCGGTCTGCGTGCCGGAGATCGGCGCAAAGGACATCCCCGCGCAGGTCGAATTTGCGAAAGCGCACCGGATCGACTACGCTGTCGTCGCGCCGGACGATCCGCTGGCCCTCGGCGCGGTGGACGCGCTGACCGAGGCGGGCGTTCCGTGCTTCGGCCCCGACAAAAAGGCCGCCGTCATCGAGGCGAGCAAGGCATTTTCCAAGGATCTGATGAAAAAATACGGCATCCCCACGGCAAAGTATGAGCTCTTCACCGACGCGGACGCCGCCTGTGCCTATATTGATTCTCAGGGCGCGCCCATCGTCGTCAAGGCCGACGGTCTGGCACTCGGCAAGGGCGTCATCGTCGCGCAGACGGTGGAGGAAGCAAAAGCCGCCGTCCGCTCCATGATCGAGGACAAGGCTTTCGGCCAGAGCGGTGCGCGCGTTGTCATCGAAGAATTTATGGAAGGCCCCGAGGTCTCCGTTCTGAGCTTTACCGACGGTGAAACGGTCGTTCCCATGGTTTCTTCCATGGATCACAAGTGTGCGCTGGACGGCGACAAGGGCCCGAACACCGGCGGCATGGGCACGATCGCGCCAAATCCCTGCTACACGGAAAAGATCGCGGACGAGTGCATGCAGACGATCTTCCTGCCCACGATCCGCGCGATGAAGGCCGAGGGCCGCCCCTTCAAGGGCTGCCTGTACTTCGGCCTGATGCTCACAAAGGACGGCCCCAAGGTCGTGGAGTACAACTGCCGCTTCGGCGACCCCGAAACGCAGGTCGTGCTGCCGCTTCTCAAATCCGATCTGCTCGCGGTTATGCAGGCCACGACGAGCGGCACGCTCAAGGACGTCCCCGTCGAGTTTTCGACCGATTCCGCCTGCTGTGTTGTCCTCGCCTCGAACGGATATCCCAAGAAGTACGAGAGCGGCTTCCCCATCACGATGAGCGAAGAGGCTGCTGCGCACACCTACGTCGCGGGCGCGAAAAAAGACGGAGACAGGCTCCTGACCGCGGGCGGCCGCGTGCTCGGCGTTACCGCCGTCGCCCCCACGCTGGAAGAAGCCGTGAAGGAGGCCTACCGCTTATCGTCCGAGGTCGATTTTGCCAACAAATACTGCCGCAGCGACATCGGCCACCGAGCCCTCGCCGCGCAAAAGGAGAGAGAGTAAATGGTCTATCGCGTCTGTGTTGAAAAAAAGCCCGGCCTTGCGCCCGAGTGCGCGAGCCTTCTTTCCGACTGCCGCTCGTTTCTGGACCTCAAGGGTCTCGAAAGCGTGCGCATCTGGAACCGCTACGACGTTGAGGGCATCGACGAGGCCCTCTTTGCCTATGCCACAAATACCGTTTTCTCCGAGCCGCAGCTCGACCTGACGAGCGGGGAGATCGACGCGAGCGGCGCTGCCGCTGTCTTTGCTGTCGAGCCGCTGCCCGGCCAGTTCGACCAGCGCGCGGACAGCGCGGCGCAGTGCATCCAGCTCCTGAGTCAGGGCGAGCGCCCGCGCATCCGCACGGCGAAGGTCTACGCGCTCTACGGCACGCTCTCTGAAAAGGACGTCGAGGCCGTCAAGCACCACGTTATCAACCCCGTCGAGAGCCGCGAGGCCTCGCTTGCAAAGCCCGAGACGCTTGCCGAAAACCTGACGGAGCCCAAGCCTGTTGCGTCGGTTGGCGGCTTTATCGCGATGGATGAATCGGCGCTCTCGGCGCTTCTTTCGTCCATGGGCCTTGCGATGGACTTAGACGACCTCAAGACCTTGCAGGCCTATTTCCGCGACGAAGAGCACCGCGACCCCACCGTGACCGAGGTGCGCGTCGTCGATACCTACTGGTCTGACCACTGCCGCCACACGACGTTCTCTACGCATTTGGACGAGGTCAGCATCGACGATCCCGCCGTCAAGGGCGCGTATGAGCGCTACCTTGCCGCGCGCGAAGAGGTCTATGGCCTCGAGAAGGCCGCCAAGCGCCCCCAGACGCTCATGGACATCGCAACCATCGGCACCAAGACGCTCAAGAAACGCGGCCTTCTCCCCGAGCTCGACGAGAGCGAGGAGATCAACGCCTGCTCTATCCACGTTCCCGCCAAGGTGAACGGCGAGGAGCAGGACTGGCTGCTGATGTTTAAAAACGAGACGCACAACCACCCCACCGAGATCGAGCCCTTCGGCGGTGCTGCTACCTGCATCGGCGGCTGCATCCGCGACCCGCTCTCCGGCCGCGCTTATGTCCATCAGGCGATGCGCGTCACTGGCGGCGGCGACCCGCGAAAGACGCTCGCGGAGACGCTTCCCGGAAAGCTCCCCCAGCGCAAGCTGGCGCAGACCGCGGCGGCGGGATATTCGTCCTACGGCAACCAGATCGGCCTTGCCACGGGCCATGTCGCCGAGCTCTACCACGAGGGCTACATTGCCAAACGCCTTGAGTGCGGCGCGGTCGTCGCCGCGGCGCCCGCCAAGAACGTTGTGCGTGAGCGTCCCGCCCCGGGCGACGTCGTTATCTTGCTCGGCGGCCGCACGGGCCGTGACGGCATCGGCGGCGCGACCGGTTCGTCGAAGAGCCACGATATGAAGTCCCTCACCACCATGGCGAGCGAGGTCCAGAAGGGCAACGCGCCCGAAGAGCGCAAGATCCAGCGCCTGTTCCGAAACGGCGAGGTCACCCGCCTCATCAAGCGCTGCAACGACTTCGGCGCGGGCGGTGTGTCTGTCGCCATCGGCGAGCTGGCCGACGGCCTCGAGATCGAGCTCGACGCCGTGCGCAAGAAGTATGAGGGCCTCGACGGTACCGAGCTTGCGATCTCCGAATCGCAGGAGCGCATGGCCGTCGTCGTCGCGCCGGAGGATGAGGCGAAGTTCATCGCCGCCGCGCAGGCCGAAAACCTGGAGGCCTACCGCGTGGCCGTCGTGACTGAGAGTCCCCGCATGGTCATGTACTGGCGCGGCCAGACGGTCGCCGACCTTTCGCGCGCCTTCCTCGACACGAACGGCGCAGTCAAGCACGCAAGCATTCGCGTGGAAGCGGGAAAGAAGCAGGCGGAGTCCGCTTGCACGCCGTGCACGCTGCGCGATATGGCGGGTAGCCTCAAGAGCGCGTCCCGCCGCGGTCTCACCGAGCGCTTCGACTCCACCGTCGGTGCGTTCTCGCTGCTCATGCCCTTTGGCGGCAAGACGCAGCGCAGTCCCTCGCAGGCGATGGCGGCGCTGCTGCCGGTGCTGCCGGGTAGCAAGACCGAGCAGGGCAGCGTGATGGCCTGGGGCTGCGACCCCGACGCACTGAGCGCCGATCCTTACACGGGCGCGCACAGCGCGGTCTACACCTCGGTTGCTAAGATCGTCGCCGCGGGCGCCGATTATCACAAGGCATATCTCACCTTACAGGAATTTTTTGAAAAGCTCCGCAATGAGCCCGTGCGCTGGGGCAAGCCCTTCTCCGCGCTGCTCGGTGCGCTCGATGCCCAGCTTGAACTGGGCGCTGCCGCCATCGGCGGCAAGGACTCCATGTCTGGTACCTTCCTTGACCATGACGTCCCGCCGACGCTTATCTCGTTCGCCATCGCGCCCGTGCTGGCAGGCGAGATCGTGACGACTGACTTCAAGGCTGCCGGTCGCGGCGTTTACCTCTTCGCCGGCGCGACGCCCGAAGAGCAGAAAGCGGCGTGGGAGCGCTTCACCGCGCTCGCTCGCGCGGGCAAGGTCGCAAGCGCCTGGGCGGTTGAAAACGGCCTTGCCGAAGCGGTGATGAAGATGTCGCTTGGCAACGAGGTCGGCTTTGCCGCGGCCTCGACCGCTCTCGACTGGTATCAGCCCGTGCCCGGCGCGATCGTCGCCGAGCTCACCGAGGAAATTCCCGACGCCGTCTGCATCGGCGTCACGACGGCGGAGAAGACGATCAGCATCGGCAGCGACGAGGCGAGCATTTCTGAGCTGCTGGCCCTGAACGATTCCGTGCTCGAATCGGTCTACCCGACGAAGACGCAGGATGCCGGCACGGTCGAGAGCTTTACCTATGAAACGGAAAAGCGCGTTGCGCCCGCTGTCAAGATCGCGCGTCCGAAGGCGATGATCCCTGTCTTCCCCGGCACGAACTGCGAGTACGACACCCAGCGCGCCCTGCTCGAAGCAGGCGCGGACGCCGAGCAGTTCATCATCTGCAACTTAACGAGCGCCGACGTTGCTGACAGCGTCGAGCGCTTTGCCAAGGCCGTCAAGGAGAGCCAGATCATCGTCATCCCCGGTGGCTTCTCCGGCGGCGACGAGCCCGACGGCAGTGCCAAGCTCATCACGGCGTTCTTCCGCAACGCCGCGGTCAAGGAGCAGGTCACGAACCTCCTCGAAAAGCGCGACGGATTGATGCTCGGCGTGTGCAACGGCTTCCAGGCGCTCATCAAGCTCGGCCTCGTTCCCTATGGCAAGATCATGGACACCGACGCTGATTTCCCGACGCTCACCTACAACGTCATCGGCCGCCACCAGTCCCGTCTGGTCCGCACGCGCGTGTGCTCCAACAAGTCCCCCTGGCTTGCGGGTACGAAGGTCGGCGACATTTACACCGTGCCCATTTCGCACGGCGAGGGCCGCTTCCTCGCATCCGAAGAGCTTGTCAAAAAGCTCGCCGAAAACGGCCAGATCGCCACGCAGTACGTAGACCTTGACGGGTATGCTACAATGGATGCAGCATTCAACCCCAACGGCTCGATCTGTGCCATCGAGGGCATCACCTCGCCCGATGGCCGCGTATTCGGCAAGATGGGGCACACCGAGCGCATCGGCAAGGAGCTTTACCGCAATGTCCCCGGACAGTATGAGATGGAGCTGTTCACCTCTGCCGTGCGTTATTTCAAGTAATTTAAGAAGAGAGGAGCAGACCCAATGGCTTACTATTATCCCGAACCGTCTCACACGTTCAGCGAATATCTGCTCGTCCCCGGTTACACGTCCGAGGACTGCATTCCTGACAACGTCTCGCTCAAAACGCCCCTCGTGCGCTATCGCAAGGGGCAGGAGGAGTGCCCCATCAGCCTGAATATTCCGATGGTCTCGGCCATCATGCAGTCGGTGTCGAACGACACGCTGGCAATCGCGCTGGCAAAAGAGGGCGGCCTTTCGTTCATCTTCGGCTCCCAGTCCATCGAGAGCGAGGCCGAGATGGTGCGCCGCGTGAAGAGCAGCAAGGCTGGTTTTGTGCCGTCGGCCTCGAACCTGACAAGCGAGCACACGCTGGCCGACGTGCTGGCCCTCAAGGAGAAAAATGGCTTCTCGACCGTTGCCATCACCGAGGACGCAACGCCCAACGGCAAGCTCCTCGGCATCGTGACGAGCCGCGACTACCGCGTGAGCCGCATGAGCACTGATTTGAAGGTGCGCGAGTTCATGACTCCGCGCGAAAAGCTCGTCACCGCTCCTGCGTCGACCACGCTCAAGGAGGCTAACGACATCATCTGGGAACACAAGCTCAACGCGCTGCCCATCGTGGATGAAAACGACCACCTGCTCTACTTCGTCTTCCGCAAGGACTACGCCGAGCACAAGGAGCACCCCCTCGCGCTTCAGGACGACAAGAAGCGCTACCTCGTCGGCGCGGGCATCAACTCCCGCGACTATGCCGAGCGCATCCCCGCGCTCGTGGAGGCTGGCGCGGATGTGCTGTGCATCGACTCGTCCGAGGGGTACTCCGTCTGGCAGAAGAAGGTCATCGACTACGTGCGCGCGAACTACGGCAATACCATCAAAATCGGCGCGGGCAATGTCGTCGACCGCGACGGCTTCCGCTTCCTCGCCGAGAGCGGCGCGGACTTTGTCAAAGTCGGCATCGGCGGCGGCTCCATCTGCATCACGCGCGAAACGAAGGGTATCGGCCGCGGCCAGGCCACCGCGCTCATTGAGGTGAGCGCCGCACGCGACGAGTACTTCCGCGAGACCGGCGTGTATGTCCCCATCTGCTCCGACGGCGGCATCGTGCACGACTATCACATGACGCTCGCGCTCGCCATGGGCGCGGACTTCCTGATGCTGGGCCGCTACTTCGCTCGCTTCGACGAATCGCCGACGAACAAGCTGCTTGTCAACGGCGTGTACGTCAAGGAGTACTGGGGCGAGGGCTCGAACCGCGCGCGCAACTGGCAGCGTTACGACCTCGGCGGCAAGACGGGCCTTGCGTTTGAAGAGGGCGTGGATTCCTACGTCACCTACGCGGGCTCCCTGCAGGATAACGTCGCCCGTAGCCTTTACAAGGTCAAGTCGACCATGTGCAACTGCGGCGTGACGACCATCCCCGACCTCCAGAAGAACGCGAAGCTCACGCTCGTCTCCGCCACCAGCATCGTCGAGGGCGGCTATCACGACGTCACCCTCCGCGCCACGAACGCCAGCAACAACTAAACAGCGCAAAGAACAACAAAAAGCGGCTCCCGAAAGGGAACCGCTTTTTTATGGTTGCTTACTTGCAGAACGTCACGCACGCCTGCGAGGCGGTTTTGCCGTCCGGCTTGACGATGCCGATGCGGCACGTGCCGTCATCGAGTGACTTCTTGTAGACCGTCAGCGCCTCACCCTCGAAGCACGGCGTTGAGTAGTGTAGCTCGACCGATTGAATATTACCGCTCGCGAGCTCCTTTGCCGAAAAGCAGTCGAGCAGCAGGCGTACATAGGCCACGTTGTTCATGTGGTGGCCGAGGTCGATGTCCGTCGGCCGCACGGCGTAGTGCGAGAAAAGGTCGGCGTCCTCAAACTTTTCATGGAAGCGCTGCAATTTTTCGGGGATGGCCGTCTCGGCGGGGAAGGGGTAGTCCTTCGGGAAGCCCGAGTCGCCAAAGCGGATGATCTTCTGCTCCGGTCCTAAGATGGCCCACTCGGTCTTGCCGCGGGCAATGACCGCCTCACCGCGCGAGAGAGTGTAACTGCGGTACGTGCGTACGTCGCGCTCGCTGCACGCCTCCGCCCACGTGCGCACCGTGAGTTCGTCCATCAGGTACGCGCGCTCAAAGAGATCGACGCACGTGTGGACCGTGAGCCAGAATTCACCCTTTTTCGCCATCGCGCTGCTGCCGACGCCCAGCACCTCCGCGTGCTGCGCTGCGATGCCCTGAAAAATCGTAAACGCCGCCAACGGCGACAGCGCGCCCGACGCGTCACAGTAGTCGGGCGTGACGGTAAGACGTTTTTCAAAAATGCTTTCCATGCAGTTCTCCTTTGAATTTGTCGTTTTCTTAACGATAAGTATAGCATGGAATTGGTATCGCCTCAAGCGGACAAATTTGATCGTTCGTTAAAATGTTACGCACATTGTCCCCTGCGCCGTGCAGGGAATGCGAATAAGGGAGGGATATCTCTTTTCAAAAAAGAGATATCCCTCCCTTACACCCTCCCAGAGAAAATTCCCATTGCAAGCGAGCAACTCAAAGAGCTGCAATGCTTGCCGATTGCACTTCCTGCGCGCGGCGGAGCCGCGTTGGGTGTTGCTAAACGATTTGCCTCTGCTTCTATTATCCGCTGCCGCTCTGCTGATCTTGTAGAAGTACAAACTAATTTCCGCCTACTGCGGCACTCCACAATGCGGCGAGCGTCAGCAATGCCGCATTCGGCAGACAGTCTGCCGCCGAAGTAACGTCACTCGCGCCTCACGATAGTAAGGCGCGGTTGCAAAACGTAACGACTCGCAGAAGTTTCATGGCGAAGCCATGTACACCGCACCCACACTGCGCAGCGCGTGCAGTCATTCAAGCTGCAAACCCGCAATGTGCGGGGTCAAGGGGCAGCGCCCCTTGCGTTCTCTTGGGGGTCCAAGGGGGCCATTCTCTCACGTGAGAGAATGGCCCCCTTTATTCGCACTCCCTGCGCGGCACAGGGAATAAGGAGCAGCACTTTGTGCTGCAATTTTATTCCGATAAAAGAATTCTATCGTTATCAAGCTCATGTCCGGCACCTGCTTTGAACCGCGCGATGAGATCGTCGACACCCATCCCCGCGCGTTCACTGCCCGCGACGTCGAGCACGATGTGCCCGTCCGCCATCATCAGTGTGCGGTTGCCGAGCTCAAGTGCCTGATGCATGTTGTGCGTGACCATCAGGCAGGTGATGTGGCTCTCCGCCACGACGCGGCGGGTGAGGTCGAGCACCTTTTCCGCCGTTGCGGGGTCGAGCGCCGCGGTGTGCTCGTCAAGAAGTAAGAGCTGCGGCGGCACCATCGTCGCCATCAGCAGCGTGAGCGCCTGACGCTGGCCGCCGGAGAGCAGGCCCACGGGGTTTTTCATGCGGTCCTCAAGGCCCATGTCGAGCTGCTTGAGCTGCTCGGCGAAGAACTCCTTGTCCTTCTTGCTGATGCGGCTGAACGGATTGCCGTGCGCCGCGCGCAGATACGCGAGCGCAAGGTTTTCTTCGATCGTCATGCTCGGCGCAGTGCCGCGCAGCGGGTCCTGAAAGAGCCGCCCGATGCGGCGGGAGCGCTCGTGCTCGGGCATGAAGGTGATGTCCTTGCCCGCGAGCGAAATGCTGCCCTCGTCGGCATAAAAGCTGCCCGCGATGGCGTTGAAAAGCGTCGACTTGCCTGCGCCGTTCGAGCCGACGATGGTGACGAAGTCGCCCTCATCCAAATGCAGGGAAAGGGAAGAAAGCGCCTTTTTCTCATTCACCGTGCCGGGGTTGAAGGTCTTGGAGAGATTTTGAATGTCCAGCATCTTACACGCCCTCCTTATTTCTAGCGGCCATTTTGCGCTTCTGGAACGCCGCCCACTTCTGGATGCTCGGCGCGGCAATGGCCAGCGCCACGATGATGGCCGTCAGGAGCTTCAGGCACTCGACGGGCACGATCTTCGTGTAGAATACGATGGCGTAGATGAAGCGATAGACGATCGAGCCGAGGATCGCGGCGATGACACCCTTTTTGACGCTTCTGCGCCCGAGCAGCGTCTCGCCGATGATGAGGCAGGCGAGGCCGATGACGACGATGCCCGTGCCGGAGTTGATGTCCACAGTCTTCTGATACTGGCCGACGATCGCGCCGGAAAGCGCCGTGAGCATGTTGGCAAGGCACAGGCCGACCGTGATCGTGAACGACGGATTCAGGGACGAGGCGCGCACCATGTCGGGGTTATCGCCCGTGGCGCGGATGGAAAGACCCATGCGCGTGCCGAGAAACAGCACCAGCAGAAGACCGGCCAGGATCGTGACGAACGCTGCGAGCAGCAGCTCGTACCACTCGCCGCCGATGCCGGTCTCGCGCAGCATCGTGAAGACGGTCTTGCCGCCAAGCAAGCTCTGGTTGGATTTCCAGCCCATGGCCATCAGGTTCACGGTGTAAAGGCCGGTGTTCGTGACGATACCGGCGAGGATCGACGGCACGCCGAGCTTCGTCTGCAAAAACGCGGTGACAAAGCCCGCGCACGCGCCCGCGAGCATCGCGGCGAAGATGGCGAGGACAGGGTGTCCCGCGGCCGTCGCGGTGACGGACACGGCCGCGCCGAGGACGAAGCAGCCGTCGGTTGTCAGATCGGCGATGTCGAGGATGCGGTAGCTTAAAAACAGCGCCATCGCGACCAGGGCGTAGAGGAAGCCCAGCTCTAGGGCGGTCTGCGTGATGATGAGCATGGGAAAATTCTCCTTTCAGGCCAATTTCCCCCGACGGAAGGTCAGGGGAAAGGCAGTTCATTTGCGGGGAAGTGATGTTTCTTAGTCCTTGGTGGTCGTGACCTCGACGACGGTGCCCATGCTGTCGAAGCAGGAGTAGTCAAGGCTCATCGCGGCGGCGGTGTCGGTGTTGACGGTGATGATGCCGCCGTCCATCAGGTAGTAGTCCTCCATGGCGTCCATGCCGTCGGTGATGGCGGAGTAGGCGAGGTCGGCGGTCTTGGCGCCGAGGTCGGTGTAGTTCACGCCGCAGGTGGCGTAAGCGCCGTTGCGGACGAAGGAGTCAGCGCCGGTGTAGTGGGGGATGCCGGCCTTGGCGAGGTCCTCATAAATGGCGAGCTCGGCGGCCATGATGACGTTGTCGGTCGGGGTGAAAACTGCGTCCACACCGTCGGCGATCAGCGCGGAAGCGGCGGCGACGACCTCGTCGTTCGTGTTCGCGGTCTGCTCAACGTACTCGATGCCCTTGGCGTCGAGATAGGCCTTCGCGTCGGCGATGGGCTTGGTGGAGTTGGGCTCAGAGAGGGAGTAGAGCAGGCCAACCTTGGCAACGTCTGGGTTCTGGGCGAACATCATGTCCATGATGAAGCTGGTGTTCAGCGCGTCGCTCGTGCCGGTCACATAGTCGATGCCCGTCAGGCTTGCGGCCTCGGGATCGGAGACGGCGGCATAAACAACGGGGGTCTTGGTATCCTCAGCGGAGAGGGCAGAGATCTGCGCGGCGGTCGTCGCGATGGGGATGATGGCATCGACCTGATCGGCGATCGCCTGATCGGACAGCTGCTTTAAGATGGTCTGGTCGTTCTGGCCGGAGGTGATGTCGTACTCGATGGTCACATTATTGTCGGCTGCGATCTTGTCGAGCTCGGCGGCCACAGCGTTTGCGATCTCGTCGAGAGAGGCGTGGTCGAGCTGCTTGATGATGGCGACCTTGTAGGTCTTGACCGTATTGTTTTGAGCGGCGTAGTATTCGTGATCCTGAACCTGGATTTTATATAGCGTGGCGGAGAAGCCGATGATCATCACTGCCACCAGCAGCAGGGCAATGACCGAACGGGTGCTTTTGTATCGACTTTGCATCGGCTTTTCTCCTTTCGTTTTTTTATAGAATGCCCATTATTGCAGGGCCTTGCGGTTCAGCCGCTGGCGCAGGGGTCGCAGCAGGAACCAAAGAATGGGGGCAACCACCGCTGTGTACAGGGCACAGGGCAGGTAAAAGGTGAACAGGATGTTTGTGCCGCCGTCCACGCCCTTAATGAGAATAAAGCACAGCCAGTACAGGGCGCCGGCAGAGCAAACAGCATGTGGGTCACAAAGGTGCTGCGAATATAGCGCTCCATCACCGCGGACACGCCAAAGCACAGCAGCATAAAGAACAGGGCGTTGAACCCGGCGGATTTGGCCGCGTGCAGGTCCCACACGCACCCGGCAAACAGTCCCAGCAGTGCGGCGGGCAGCTCTCGCTCGCCCATGACCAGCAACAGGGTCACCGGCAGCAGCAAAAAGCAGCGGGCGCTGCCGATTTGCCAAAACAGGCCGGGGGTATTCTGCAACAGGCCGGCGACGGCGATTACCAAACAGTAGACCGTGTATTTCACCGTCTTTTGATGTGTTGTCAGTTCCATTACTTGCCTCCCTTAGCGGGGGTAAAGCCGGTGAGCACCAGGCAGTCGGTAATATTGGCAATATCCGTGCCGGGCTTGACAATGGCGTAGGTACTGATGTTGGTGGTCTCGTCCGCCACCTCCTCCACCGTGCCAATGATCAGGCCCTT
>OGLT01000360.1_pt1 | contig 38698 bp, 26 predicted proteins | sample 1572911 | NCBI WGS metagenome assembly OGLT01 (sample SAMEA2582014, study PRJEB24529) | metagenome | biome: Human gut stool | place: China | collected 2011 | reverse complement strand
AAGTATTTCAGTGCTTCATAATCGCAACGGGCACCACCACCGGAACAAAGCATCATCGGGACATCAGGATAATTCTCCTTCACACGTTTCAGGACATTATAGATACCGCGGACATGGTCAATATACAACTGTCCCTGTTTATTCTTCAGATACGGAGAATAGATATTGGTGATAGGGCTGTTGCAATCCCATTTGAAGAAAGCAACTTCTGGATTCTCTTTCATTATATTCTCTACAACACCGTATACATAATCTTGCACTTTCGGATTGCTAAGGTCAAGCACCAACTGGTTACGATAATAATACGTATCACGATTAGGCAGCATGATCGCCCAATCCGGATGTTTCTCGAAGAGTTCACTCTTTGGATTCACCATTTCAGGTTCAATCCAGATACCGAACTTCACATCTGCATCTTTGGCAGCTTTCACCAGAGCCGGAATACCGCCGGGCAATTTATTATGATTCACATCCCAGTCTCCCAAACCCGCATGATCATTTTTACGGGGATATTTGTTCGCAAACCACCCGTCGTCCAATAAGAACATATCTACACCCAGATGTTTAGCTTCCTTCATTAATTCAGCCAGTATCTCCTGATTAAAGTTAAAGCCTGTATTTTCCCAGTTATTCAGAAGAGTCAGACGACTGCCTTTACCATCTTTCAAACTATAGTTACGTGCCCACTCATGGAGATTCCGGCTACCTTTCCCAGCACCGTCATTGCTTAAAGTGAAGATAAATTCAGGGGTAGTAAACACTTCATTCGGTTTCAACTCATAGTTCGAAGCATAAGGATTGATGCCAGGGATTACGCGAAGGTTTCCTACATTGTCTACCTCAAAAGTGAAACGGAAATTACCAGTCCAGCCCAATGTACCCATCAATACGATTCCCTGGTGTTCGCTAACCGGCTGATCCAGTCCCACTTCAAAGAAAGGATGCGTATGCATGGCGGCACGACTCCCCAACTTCGTATCGATCACTTTCTTACCGAACTGTAGCTGTTGGCTGCTCATTTGTGCTTCCTTCGCCCAGTCACTGCTGAACTCAGTCAGGTAATAAGCTGAATTATTGAAATAAAGCATGGTAGAGGCATAGGTCGAAAGCATTACAGGTTTCTTCTCCTGATGTATGATTTCGCTCCAGGTCTTGATAACGTTTTCCTTCGGATAAGCCACATAATGCAGAGTGACTTCTACCGGATACTTGTCGTCACGCAGATTAATCACAGTCTCCGTACCGCCGTCAACCGTCTTAGAGGAAGAAGAAACATAATACAGGATAGTGGACGGATTGCCGTCGTTATGAGTGATAGCAATGGCCGGTTCAAAGTAATCTTCATTACCCGAACCACTATATACTTCCCAACCACGCCGGCTTACACTACCATCGGCACCTGCATGGATACTCCAGCTGAAATTATTCAAATCCTGTTCATGCAATAGTTTCTCACCTAAATAAGTTTGATACAGACGACCATTATCGCCTACCTGAAGCACCAGGTCAGTGTTGTCCGTAGAAATGCGGATCGTTTTGTTTTCCGCTGCATGAGTATACGATAAAGTAGCGCATGCAAAAAGGGTTACAAGTAAATTTTTCATGGTATACAATCAATTTAGTTACAAAAATATATTAATTAAAATTAGAATGAAAGACTTGCACTGAATTCCAGCGTAAACGGACGCAAATAGTTGCCACTCATACCTAAAGTCGCCCTCCTGTACTATTCACCACAAACTATTTATAATCATCGGAGCGTAGTAAAGAATAAGGTTAAGATAAGAGATCGTTTTGAAAAGCAGGTGGAGGAACTTTGTGCAGTAATGTAAAATCGTCTATAATATAAAACAAGACACTTTTTCTTTAAAAAAGAACGTGTACACATTGCCCCTTCAAATACTTCTGTTACTTTTGCCTACAAATACAATATAACTACTAGAAAACTATTATTTTATGAAAAAGCTATTCTATTTTGTCATTCTGGCATGTATTTTATATGCATGTTCCTCAGATTCAGATTTCATCCCGGAAGATGAAACTCCTTCTGATGTCTATGAACTCAAAGCTATTCCTGACAAGGAAGTCATTTTCAAAACCTACCCGGCAAGTATGAAGCAAATTCTTGGTGCGGGCTACGATGTTACCGCTGATTACTTAAGTCCCGAAGCCATAAAAGCTCCCATAATGGATTTGGAGAAGTTGGAAAACAGCGATGAAGATAATATCTATCGTATGCGGGCAAATGCTTCCGAACCCAGAGACTACGCTGGAGAAAATGCAACGACGTTCCTGACCGACATGACCAATAACCTAATACTGGGAGACATAAATTCCAGGAATGCTCTATCGATCGGTACCATTCTCAAGCACAAAGAGTTCGAATCTGACTACAACCATTCTTCACAATATTCTTTTGCTTCCAGTGAACAGCTATTTACGGCGGAACGCTGGTACTTTTCGTTCTTCTATAACTCAGAGAAATATAAATACAGATACCTTACGCAGGAGTTTGAAAATGATGTTGCCAGTCTGACAGCAGAAGATATCATAAATAAATATGGCACACACCTTTTAGTGGACGTCTGCATAGGGGCACGATTCAGAGGACTTTTCCGGACAGCAGTGCCTACAGCGACATCGGCTGCCAGCAGTGCAAGAATCACCTTACTCAGCGCTTTGACAAAAATAGGCCAGCAAGGTCTCTTTACCGGAAGCGGTGTCGGCGGATGGGAAGAAGAAGTGGCACAAAGCATAGGAGGCCAGCTTATACTGGAATTCTATGGAGGAAATACAAGCCTATTGACTTCACAGCCGATAACCGATGGCTTTAATGCCTGGTGGAAGTCCTTCAATGAAGAAAATTATACCTTGACTAAAATCACTCAAGACAAAGTTCTTCCTATTTATGAACTGATAGCGGATGCCACCAAAAGAAAACAAGTGAAAGATGCCATAGAAAAATATATTTCCAACCAAAAGTTATCGTCTGTTTCCACAACTCCGTTACTTCAGGCTTGGAATGGCAAAAATCACACATACGATACATCTTATTTAGATATTGCAGTGCACTCCAACAGAAAATACGAAGGAGCTGTTTGTTCCATCTACAAACAGCAAAGAACACATACTGTGCCTCTGTATTTATATAGCAACGGGCAAAAACAACGTTTATCCGTAGAGCCATTACAAGCAGACGCCGGATGGCAACTGGAAAAAGAACTGGGCTATGTATATACTTCACCCGTAGACGGAGCCATTCCTCTATACGAAGCAGCAAATGAAAATGATTATTGTTACACTACAGAAGACAAACAGGAATATGGAATAGAAGGAAGTTGGAAGAAAACAGGTATTGTATGCTACACAATGCCTTTATAATACCAAATTAGTTGCCATATAAATGAATCTCCTTTATCATTACCATATCAGAATAGTAATGATAAAGGAGAAAACAATCTCATTGTAACCTTTCAGAGACTCACTCCAACCGACTCTTAAAAGCATAAGGTAATTCCGGCATAGCCCCACTCTGTGTACAAACATAAGCAGAAACTTCTACGGCCAGTTTATGTGCTTCAGGAACAGGTTTTCCACTAAGTATGGCAGATGTGAAAGCAGCAGTAAATGAATCACCCGCTCCCACAGTATCGGCCACAGGAACTCTCGGTGTGTCCTGATAAGATACTACGCCCGGAGTAAATACATAGCTACCATTGGTTCCACAAGTCAGAATCAGCATCTTCAGATTGTATTTAGCCAGAAGTATCCAGCATTTATCCTGTAAATCGATACCCGGATAACCAAAGATGCGACTGATTGTCACCAATTCCTCATCATTGATTTTAAGGATATTGCAACGACGCATAGATTCACAAAGAATCTCCTTCGTATAAAATCCCTGGCGAAGATTAATATCGAAAATCTTAATCTGATCTTCTCCGTCAGGCATCGTATCCAAAAAGCGCTGGATAGTAGCCCGACTCACAGGACTGCGTTGAGCCAGAGAACCGAAACAAACGGCACGGGTAGAAAGAGCAAGCCGTTTCAAATCGTCTGTAAAAGGAATATTATCCCAAGCTACCCCCTCTTTAATTTCATAACAAGGTACACCGACAGCATCAAGAGTAACCTGTACCGTACCCGTAGGGTAATCCACCTGCTCTATCTGGCAAGTCAGCTTCTTTTGAGCAAAAACATCCAATATTTCCCGTCCGTCAGCATCACGCCCTACAGCACTTACGACACGACTGTCAAAACCAAACTGTGATACATGATAAGCGAAATTGGCAGGTGCACCACCTATTTTCTTTCCTTCGGGCAGCACATCCCAAAGTGCTTCACCCATTCCAACGATTGTATTCATATATAAATAAGTTGTTACTCTCCGAAAAGAGATTGATTTAAACCATTAATAAATTATTAGTCCCATATTGATTTAACCCCAAATACTTGTAGATCCTTAATATCAATATTATTCCCCCAGAAATGAAATCCTTCCTTATTATTCTTATCCGGCTTTCTAACCATTGAAAATGAATATGCTCCGTTATCGACAAACACTTCAATAGAAGTTCTGTCTATATATATATCGGCAGTTATTTCCATACTTGTCATATCATCAGGAGAGTAGAACACGCCATTTATTGTATTCGGATTAAGATCGTAAGTAAGCATTTGCTGGCCAAACAAATTAAATCCGGCACTAGTTGCATGAGACAACTTGAATGTGGTTCTAATTCTAAGGCAATCTGCATCTTCAAATTCTTTCAGCAATTCATTGGCTTCATTTGCCTTGAGAGAATTCCATTGACGGAGAGGCGTAAACAACTGCTCGGATTCCTTAATCAGGACATTAAATAATCTTGGTCCATCTTTAGTAGTCCGAAGGGTAAGCTCCGTTGGCAAACACATCATACCATTAAAAGGCATTCCCGGATGACTGATTCGCCCCCACCCTATTTGAATACGTCGTCCATCGGGCATATTGGTAAATGTCTGCGCAGCATATATAGAGCCTGTTGTATATTGGTATTTTCCCATTTCCGGTTTAAAAACTTTCCCATTGAACGAACCAAGCATATAGGTGCCTGTGGCACCATACATCACCCACTTCGTATTATTCGGATCTCCATCAATAGGCAATTCAAACAACTCTGGACATTCCCAAAATCCGGTTGTATGGCTTTGATAAGTCCACTCTTTCAAATTGGAAGAAATGTAAATAGAGTGTCCATCACGCTCATTCAGCACCATAACCCAGTGCTTGCCGGGTTTATACCAGAATACTTTCGGATCACGCGTATCTACACTATTCCAGATATGCTTCGAATCAATCACAGGATTCTTCTGATATTTGGTAAAAGTACGCCCATTGTCAAGACTGTATGCTATACATTGCACTTGCTTATCCGGACTGGCAGCTGTATAAGCCACTATCATGGCAGGAACATTATCTCTATTATACCCTGCAGTATTTTCATAATCTATCACTGCTGATCCTGAATACATTGTACCTAAATGATCTGGATAAAGGGCATCCGGTAGTTCTTCCCAATGAATTAAGTCTTTGCTTACAGCATGTCCCCAGTGCATATTTTCCCAGTCGCGTTCATAGGGATTATGCTGATAAAACAAATGATACTCTCCATCATGATATATCAGCCCGTTAGGGTCATTTATCCAGCCACGGCGAGTAGTAAAATGGAATTGCGGACGGTTCGTTTCCCGATAAAGGCTGTCATGTCCAGCTATAAAATCATCCTGGTATATTTTACTTAACCCCTTTTCATCTCCCTCATAACTTATCCTGATTGTTTTACCTTTAAGATCGGAAACATCTTTAAACACCCAATAATCAGCTTCGCCGGATGCCAGACGGATCACCACCGACAAATCGGGCTTACCTTCCGATTTAAAAGTCATTTTCGCCCTTTCCTGTTTATGAGAAACAGGAAAATTCAGATACTTTTTGTTGATTTTCAATTCAATGTCACCAGAAAACGCCCAATTACACGAAAGTAAAAATGCGCCGGTCCATAATAGTCTTAAGATTAACTTCATACTGCAATTTTCTTTTAAAGTTATTTCTTTATCTTCAGAGTATAATACAGCAGGTACAGTACACCGACTGTCATTACCGCTACTGCTCCGCTTTGTCCTACCGCATCACTTGCCAGTCCCATTGCCAACGGAAACACTGTTCCACCGAAAAGGCCCATAATCATCAGACCGGAGACTTCGTTCTTCTTGCCGGGCATATACAGCAATGCCTGCGAAAAGACAATCGAGAATATATTTGAGTTACCATAACCTATCAATGCAATGCAAATATAAATAGATGTTTTTGAATGAAAAACAAAAAGCCCTATCATTGCCAATAACATCATAAAACTACTGATAGCAAAGAACGATTTGGCATTCATCTTTCTCAAAATGAAAGAACCTGTAAAACAACCTGCCGTACGGAATATAAAATAAAGACTGGTGGCAAACGCAGCATCATCCAATCCCATACCCAAGCGTTCCATTAAAATCTTAGGTGCGGTAGTATTCGTGCCCACATCAATTCCTACATGACACATAATGCCGATGAAAGATAGCAGAATAAACGGTTTGCCCAATAAAGCTAAACACTGACCAAATGTAGAAGGTTTGCCTTCTTCTTTTTCTTCAGCGATCTGTGTCTGCCCTAATAGTAAAACAGCGATTACAGCAATGACCATATAAATAGGGAATAGTACCCGCCAGCCCAGACCAAAGGATGGAATGGCCTGCGTAGCTCCCCACATGGCAATGTAAGGTGCAAGAAACGAGGCTATCGCTTTCACAAACTGTCCAAAGGTTAGACTACTTGCCAGACGGTCACCTCTGACAATATTGGAAAGTAACGGATTTAGTGAAGTCTGCATAAGCGCGTTGCCGATACCTAATAAAGAGAAAGAAATCAGCATCAGCGTATAACTATCGTCGAAAACCGGTAACAATAAAGAAGCAAAAGTCACCAGCAAACTAAGAAGTACCGTCTTTTTCTGTCCGATACGGCTCATCAACATACCTGTCGGCACGGAAAAAATCAAAAACCAGAAGAAAACCAGCGAAGGAAAGATGTTAGCCTGAGAATCCGTCAGACCTAAATCAGCTTTTACATAGTTGGAGGCAATGCCTACCAGATCAACAAATCCCATGGCGAAGAAACAAAGCATCACCGGGAAGAGCTTGGATAACGAAGAATTTGATTTCATGGTTGTATGGTATTAATTTAAGTATTTCTTGCTCGGGAAAGCATGTTGCAAAGGAAGCGAATAGCACGACAACAGGATAACAATTTTGTTACAAAGAATATCAATTATGATACAGGACTGTTTTTTAGCCGTATTTGAGCCCTATTATCATGCATTTTAGCTACTTTTGTACGAGTATATACAACAAACTCATAAATAAATCATTATGGAAATACTCTTTAACGGAAAACTTAGTATCGAGGTCTCTGCACATGGAGCCGAATTGTGCAGTATTTTCTCTAATGGAAAAGAATATCTGTGGCAAGCAGACCCCGCATTTTGGAAACGTCATTCACCGGTGCTCTTTCCTATAGTAGGAAGTGTGTGGGAAAATGAATATCGCAATGAAGGTACAACCTACGCCCTTACACAGCATGGATTTGCCCGCGACATGGAGTTTACGCTCATATTAGAGCATGACGACGAAGTGCGCTATCAACTTGTCAGCAACGAAGAAACACTCAAGAAATACCCCTTTCCATTTTGTCTTGAAATTGGTTATCGCATCTATGGCAAGAAAATCGATGTAACATGGGAAGTGAAGAATACCGGAGAAAAAGAAATGCATTTCCAGATTGGAGCACACCCGGCATTCTGTTATCCGGATTTCGATGCAACTACAGAAGAGCGGGGTTTCTTTGGCTTTGGAAAAAAGAACAGCCTGAAATATATCCTCATTTCCGAAAAGGGCTGCGCTGATCCGGACACCAAATATTCGTTGAAGTTAACCGATGGACTGTTACCTTTAGATATACATACTTTTGATAAAGATGCACTGATATTGGAAAACAGTCAGGTACGGCAGGTTACTCTATATAATAAGGATAAGCAACCTTACCTCAGCCTGCATTTCAATGCACCTGTAGTCGGTTTGTGGTCACCTCCTTCCAAGAATGCTCCATTCGTCTGTATAGAACCGTGGTATGGTCGTTGTGACAGGGCACACTATACAGGAGAATATAAAGAAAAGGACTGGATGCAGCATCTGCAACCCGAAGAAATATTCAGAGGAAAATACACTATCGAAATAGAGGAATAAAAGAGAAATAGACCAATCCGCCTATCATATCCATACCAACTCCGTATCAAAGCCGTACCAACTCCGTGTCTGGTCCAAACGCTTAGGTACGGAGCAAATACGGAGTTGGTACGGCTTTGGTGTAGATTAGGGATGGTAAAAGAGGTAAAACAGACTAATTTTACTTCAATTTATAAACCTTGAACGAACTGACCGTATAGCTTCCACCTTTAGCATAGAAGCTGATGCGGTTATAAGGTTCCGATGGAAATACAAGGTTTGTCATTGCAAAACGCCCGTCCTCTCCAAATGCTTCAATACTCGATTTATCAATAAAAAGACGTAATGTCATTTCCGGATTATCCTCTATTGGAGCAAAAGTCACTATCGGAAAATCCTGGCTGAATGATACGATTCCACTCTTACTACGGTCCATCGCGAATTTCTTCTCTACCAGATTATAATAGATATCCACTTCTTCTCCTTTTGAATTAAATAGTTGGAAACCTACAATCTCAGCATTCCGGTTCTTAATTGTCATTTCAATTTCATATGTACCCGTATTATCGGAAAGCAGCTTATCCAAATTATAGGTACGATCCACTTTGAAGGAACGTTTCTTTTCTTCTTTTCCACGCAGTTTCAACAATTCTCTGGAAGGAGAAGATTTCAGATATGTTTCACCGGCCGAGGTATAAAGACTCAGGTCTCGGGGCACGGAATTTGCACTACGATATTGCATAGTAGGTACATCATTGGCATACTGCCAATTGCTCATCCATGCTAATGCGATATGACGACCTTCGGGGGCATTGCTCCAGGTGACAGCAGCATAATGATCTTTTCCCCAGTCCATCCATTTCGTCATTTTCGGGGATTCATTCACGAATGTTTTTCCGTCGAACGTTCCTACAAAATATTGGGCAGCACTACCACCGAAAGGCCCACCCGGATTAAGATTACAGATCAAGACCCATTTCTTCAATTCCGTACCTTCAATGGGCAGTTCTATCAAATCGGGACATTCCCAAACACCTCCATGAGCACCCTGTCCTTCACCGAAATTACTTTCATAAGCCCAATCCTTCAGGTTGGGTGAAGAATAAATCTGCATCTCCTGCCCTACGGCGAGAATCATAATCCATTTCTTGGTACCATCATGCCAAATCACTTTCGGATCACGGAAATCACGTTGCGTAGAAGTCAGAATAGGATTACGCGCGTACTTTTTAAAAGTCTTTCCATTATCAAGACTGTAAGCCATGCTTTGTACCTGGCGATCACTTGCTGAAGTATAAAAAGCAACAATGGCACCGGCACCAAATCCGGCAGTATTATCCTTATCCACTACACAAGAACCACTGAAAATAGTCCCTAAAGCATCAGGCGCAATAGCTGCAGGCTGATGTTCCCAAGTAACGAGGTCGGTACTGGTTGCATGTCCCCAGTGTAAATTCCCCCACATAGAACCATAAGGGTTATATTGATAGAATAAATGATAAACTCCATCTTTATATACCATGCCATTCGGGTCGTTCATCCAGCCATATCTGGGAGAGAAATGGTATGCCGGACGGAATACTTCGCGATTGGCTGTATCGAACTCATCAGAAAGTTCCATCTTATCCCAGCAGATAGCGGTATCAGGGATCAACTGGAAATTAAAGGAAAGTGATTTATTATCAAATCCGGAGAGATCTACCGGAACAAAGTAATCTATCTTATTTATAGCCAGACGAATATTCATATAGCGTACTACGTCATTGTCTGCTATCATATACAGTTTTGCTTCCGGCGAGGCCTCCTCTACAGGAAGCAACAGGAATTTCTTTTGATTCTCAATCTGGACAATGCTCTGTCCGTCACCTAAATGTTTAATCACGAAAGGAGGGTTAATAGCTTGGCACGAAAAGACCGACCAAATTGTACCTATTATAAAGGTAAGGGTCCATCGTACGGTCAACAAATTGTTTTTTAAATTCATGATGTTTTTGGGTATTACATTTAATTAATAATGGGTTGCTCGGGAAAACACTTTGCAAAGGAAGCGAATAAAAAAGAAACAGCCTGCTATTTATGTTTCATAAGCTGGTAATTTTGATACCTGCCCTTTATTTTGTTACAAATATGTCAGCATATGAAACATAAATTACAGCCTCTTGTCATAGAATTCCTTTTCTTTGCAACATCAAAACATCACTCGGGAAAGCATGTTTTGAGAGGTAATCCACAGCGATTACAAAATGAAAAGCATATTAATTAAAATCTAAAAACATGGAAGGCATAAAAAGATCGCTTCTATTTGCACTCTTTCTTATAATATGTACAATCGTTCAGGCCCAACGCCTGACGGTACAGGGAAAGGTGGTTTCCAAGACCGACGGAGAGCCTATTATCGGGGCAACCGTCATAGAGACTAACCAGACAGGCAACGGTACCATAACCAATATTGACGGTAACTTTACACTATCTGTGCCACAAGGTGTGGAACTGACAATTTCGTATATCGGCTTCAAGACAGTGAATGTGAAAGCACAAGCTACACTGAACATCACTCTGGAAGAAGAATCCGAATTACTGCAGGAAATTGTAGTCACAGGCTATACCACTCAACGCAAAGCTGACCTGACCGGAGCGATTTCCGTAGTTAGCATGGATGAAATTGCCAAGCAAAATGAAAACAATCCGATCAAAGCATTGCAGGGACGTGTACCGGGTATGAACATCACAGCCGACGGTAATCCCAGTGGAAATGCTACAGTACGCATCCGCGGTATCGGAACCCTGAACAACAATGACCCTCTTTATATTATTGATGGTGTCCCTACCAAATCGGGCATGCACGAACTGAACGGTAATGACATCGAATCCATTCAGGTATTGAAGGACGCAGCTTCCGCTTCTATCTATGGTTCGCGTGCTGCAAACGGTGTTATCATCATCACTACAAAGAAAGGTAAAGAAGGACAGATAAAGATTAACTTCGATGCTTCTATCGCCGCTTCCATGTATACCAATAAGATGGAAGTACTGAATGCGGAAGAATATGGCCGCGCCATGTGGCAGGCTTACGTAAACGAAGGCCAGGACCCCAATACCAATGCACTGGGTTATAAGTATAGTTGGGGTTACGATGCAAACGGTTATCCTCAACTGAACAACATCAGCATGTCCAAATATCTAGATTCCGCCAATACTGTGCCGGCTGCCGATACTGACTGGTTTGACGAAACCACCCGTACAGGTATTATCCAGCAGTACAATGTATCAGTAAGCAACGGTTCAGAAAAGGGTTCTTCTTTCTTCTCCCTGGGTTACTATAAGAATATAGGCATCATCAAGGACAGCGACTTCGAACGTTTCTCTGCCCGTATGAACTCTGATTACAACCTGATTGGCAAATTCCTGACCATAGGAGAACATTTCACCCTGAACCGTACTTCGGAAGTACAGGCACCAGGCGGATTCCTGCAGAATGTATTGCAATTCAATCCCTCACTGCCGGTTTATGATATCAATGGAGAATATGCCGGTCCGGTAGGTGGATACCCTGACCGCGAAAACCCGGTGGCAAGACTGGATCGTAACTCTGATAATCGCTATACTTACTGGCGTATGTTTGGTGATGCTTACATCAACCTCAATCCCTTCAAAGGATTCAATGTACGCTCTACCTTCGGATTGGATTATGCACAAAAATCACAACGCATCTTCACCTACCCTATCACCGAAGGTAATGTGGCAAATGATAAGAATGCCGTAGAAGCCAAGCAGGAACACTGGACGAAATGGATGTGGAATGCCATCGCTACCTACAATCTGGAAATTGGCAAACACCGTGGTGACGCCATGGTCGGTATGGAGTTGAACCGCGAAGACGATATCAATTTTTCGGGCTATAAAGAAGATTATTCCATCCTGACGCCCGACTATATGTGGCCGAATGCAGGTTCCGGTACGGCTCAGGCTTACGGTTCGGGCGAAGGCTATTCACTGGTTTCTTTCTTCGGAAAACTGAATTATACGTATGATGATAAATATCTGCTCTCTATGACAGTACGCCGTGACGGTTCTTCACGTTTCGGTAAGAATAACCGCTATGCTACATTCCCTTCTTTCTCACTGGGATGGCGCCTGAACCGTGAAAATTTCATGCAGAACCTCAGTTGGATTGACGACCTGAAAGTCCGCGGCTCATGGGGCCAGACCGGTAACCAGGAAATCTCGAACATTGCCCGCTATACTATTTACGTTCCCAACTACGGTGTGACGGAATCAGGTGGTCAAAGCTACGGTACTTCCTATGACATTGCCGGAACCAATGGCGGCAGTATCCTTCAGTCTGGATTCAAGCGTAACCAGATCGGTAACGATAACATCAAATGGGAAACAACCACACAGGTCAACCTGGGTCTCGATTTCTCACTTCTCAAACAATCTCTTTACGGCTCATTCGACTGGTTCTACAAAAAGACAACGGATATCCTGGTACAGATGGCTGGTATCGCCGCTATGGGTGAAGGAAGCAGCCAATGGATCAATGCAGGAGAAATGAAGAACGTGGGTGTTGAACTGAATCTCGGTTATCGTAATCAAACTGCATTCGGATTGAAATATGACCTGAATGCCAACATAGCCACTTACCGGAATGAAATTACAAAACTGCCTACTACAGTAGCAGCCAATGGTACTTTCGGAGGTAACGGTGTACAAAGCGTAATCGGACATGCCAATGGTTCGCAAGTTGGTTATGTAGCCGACGGCATCTTCAAATCACAGGAAGAGATTGATAACCACGCCACTCAGGAAAGTGCCGGAATAGGCCGTATCCGCTGGCGCGACTTGGATCACAACGGTATTATTAACGAAAAAGACCAACAATGGATTTATGATCCGACACCAGACTTCAGCTATGGTCTGAACATCTACCTTGAATACAAGAATTTCGACCTCACCATGTTCTGGCAAGGTGTTCAGGGAGTGGACGTCATCAGCGACCTGAAAAAAGAGACCGACCTTTGGAGCGGACTCAACATCGGTTTCCTGAACAAAGGTAAGCGAGTACTCGATGCATGGTCACCCACCAACCCGAACTCTACCATTCCTGCATTGTCACGCAGCGATACAAACAATGAGAAGCGTGTTTCCACTTACTTCGTTGAGAATGGTTCGTTCCTGAAGTTACGCAATATACAGTTGGGCTACAACGCCCCGAAAACCTTTGCCCAGAAGATGAAGATGGAGCGCCTGCGCTTCTACCTGAGTGCACAGAACGTATTCACCATCAAAAGCAAGGAATTCACCGGAGTAGATCCTGAAAATGCTAACTATGGCTACCCCATCCCGATGAATATAACTTTCGGTATTAATGTAGGCTTTTAACAATAAAATCAGTTACTTATGAAAAAGTTAATATATACAGCAATCTTAGGTCTTTCACTGATGTGCGGCAGTTGCACCGACTTTCTGGAAGACCAGCTCCCCCAGGGAACCATCAGTGACGAACAGCTGAAGAACCCGGCATACATCGACAATCTGGTGATCTCTGCTTATGCAGTATGGATTACCGCCGAAGATATCAACTCTTCCTTCTCCATGTGGAACTATGACGTACGTTCGGATGACGCTTATAAAGGCGGAAACGGTACGGAAGACGGTGATGTATTCCACTCACTGGACATATCGCAAGGCATTATGACTACGGCATGGAACATCAGCGATATGTGGCAGCGTCTCTACAATTGTATCTCACGCGTCAACACATCTTTGCAACTGTTGGAACAAGTGGATGAAAGCACTTATTCATTGAAGCAGCAACGCATTGCCGAAATGAGATTCCTCCGTGCACACGGTCACTTCTTACTGAAACGCCTGTACAAAAAGATTCCGTTTGCCAACGATGCCAACTTGTCACCAGAAGAATACAACTATCTCTCCAACACTACTTACAACAATGACGAAGGCTGGCAACAGATTGCAGACGATTTCCAGTTTGCTTATGATAACCTTCCCGTGAAGCAGGCAGACAAAGGCCGTCCCGCCAAAGCCGCAGCAGCTGCCTATCTGGCAAAGACTTATCTGTACAAAGCTTATCATCAGGATAATGCAGACAGCCACGAAGTGACAAGCCTCAGCACGGAAGACTTGGTGAAAGTAGTGCAATACACGGACAATGCCATCATGTCGGCAGGCGGCTACGGGCTGGAATCGGATTTCCACAACAACTTCCGTCCGGAACCTCAATATGAAAATGGTGTGGAATCCCTGTGGGCCATGCAATACTCCATGAACGACGGTACTAATAACGGTAATTGTAACTGGTCTTACGGTCTGATTGTTCCCAACATTCCGGGAGTTACCGATGGTGGCTGCGACTTCTACAAACCGAGCCAAAATCTGGTGAACGCATTCAGGACAGATGCTAACGGACACCCGCTGCTGGATTCCTTTAACAGTACCGATTACAATTCACAATCCGATTATGCTGACCCACGCCTCTTCCTGACGGTAGGCATGCCGGGATTCCCTTATGAATTCAATAAGAACTATATGATGGATCAGTCGACTACCTGGAGTCGCAGCAACGGACTTTACGGATATTACGTGACCTTGAAGCAGAATGTGGACCCGGATGGCGATTACCTGATAAAGGGTGCCTGGTGGGGTTCTCCGATGAACCGTATCGTACTGCGCTACTCGGATGTATTGCTGATGCGTGCCGAAGCACTGATCCAACTGAACGACGGACGTATCGCCGAAGCTATCAGCCTGATTAACGAAGTGCGTAACCGCGCCAAACAAAGTACAGCCATGATTGCCGATTACGAAATGGAATATGGCGTACGTTTCAACATTCAGCCTTATACAGGAAGCTACTCACAAGCAGATGCCCTGAAATTGCTGAAGTTTGAACGCCGTGTAGAACTGGCTCTGGAATCAGAACGTTTCTTTGACCTGGTAAGATGGGGAGAAGCTGCCGAAGTGCTGAATAAGTTCTATGCCGAGGAAGCTGCGGACTGCCCCATCTACACAAATGCCTCGTTCACTAAGAATAAAAACGAATATCTGCCTATCCCGTTTGCACAGATGAGTGCCAGCAACGGAAACTATACGCAGAATTGTGGTAACTGGTAACCTTATAAAAAAGAAGAACATTATGAAATCAATACTGAATAAACTAAATCTGCTTGTACTGGGAATCGTCCTGCTGTTAGCATTCCCGGGATGCAGCGATGATAATACATCCGACCTGAAGCTGGACGGAGACACATGGCTCACCACCCTTGAACTGAATGATACCTATACGGGTGTGATAGACCGGACCAATAAGACCGTGACCATAGCAGTGCCCGAAGTATACGACACTGATGCAATGAAAGTTACCGGCATCGAAGTATCCGAAGGCGCCGAGGCTTCTGTTAAGGCAGGCGATGTACTGAACTTCTCATTCCCCCAAGTGATAAAAGTGACTAACGGAAACGTATTCCTGGACTATACCGTCAATATCAAGCATGATGAAGCGCGGATACTCTCCTTCAAATTGAATGATGCTTATGCCGGAGTTATCGACCAGACTAAACGTACCATCACCGTACGTGTGCCGAGTTCAGTCAATATCAAAAACATGGTTCCGATCATTACAACTTCGGCAGGAGCCACCGTAATGCCGGCATCCGGCCAGGCTATTGACTTCAGCAATCCTGTAGAATTCACCGTTTCATACAACACCGCATCTGCCGTTTATACGGTAACGGTTATCCCGACCGATGCACCGAGTGCCGTATATGTGGGTCTGGCAGCTACACTGAACGAACTGAATCCGGAAGAAAAGGAAGCGGCAACCTGGATGCTGAACAATATTGCCAATTCGCAGTATATCTCATTCGAAGATGTGCAAGCAGGAAGAGTAGACCTGAGCGAATGTGAAATCATGTGGTGGCATCTGCACATAGACGGCGGCATCGACAACATGGATAAGTTTGAGAAGGCAGCGCCTGCGGCAATCAACGCATTGGTGAAGATGAAAGACCTTTATAACAATGGCATGAACCTGCTGCTTACCCGCTATGCTACTTATTATGCCGCCAAACTGGGTGCTACTCTGGACGGCAACAATCCGAACAACTGTTGGGGACAATCAGAAGAATCCGGTGAAATAGTAGGTGGTGCATGGAACTTCTTTATCCAGGGACATGAGTCGCATGCTCTCTACCAGAACCTGGTGATGAACAGCGGTGAAACAGACAAGGTTTATACCTTCGATACCGGTTACCGGACCACCAATAGTACAGCACAATGGCACATCGGTTCCGACTGGGGCGGTTACACCACAAATGAAGTATGGCGTACCAATCATGGCGGTGTTGATCTGGGTTATGGTGGCGATGGTGCTATCGTAGCATGGGAATATCTGTCTGAAGGTTCTCGCGGAGGCATCGTATGTATCGGCTCAGGATGCTACGACTGGTATGCCTACGGCATAGACGCTTCAGCGGACAAATACCATGGCAATGTGGCCAAACTGACAGAGAATGCAATTGACTATTTAACGGGTAAATAAAACTAATATATGAAAACAATGATATATTCACTCACATTGGCTGCTCTGATGATCACTTCTTTCAGCAGCTGTAGCGATGACAATGATCCGGTTTTAACTCAGAAGGACTGGGACGGAACCACCACTTATTTTGCTTCGGCAGATGCCATGAAGTTTGATACTTACTACAAGCCATCTGTTGGTTATGTAGGCGATCCGATGCCTTTCTATGATCCGCAGGCTAAAGATTTCAAGATTATGTATCTACAGGAATACCGTCCGAACCAGGCAGGCACTTACCACCCGATATGGGCGGTAAGTACTCAGGACGCTGCTTCATACACATCTATGGGTGAGTTGATCTCTTGCGGAGGATTGTCGGAGCAGGACGCTGCTATCGGAACGGGTGCTACCATTTATAATCCTTCGGATAAATTGTACTACACCTTCTACACAGGTAACAAATATCAGCCTACTTCTTCCGAGAACGGTCAGGTAGTGATGTATGCTACTTCACCCGACTTCAAGACCTGGACCAAGAATCGCACTTTCTATCTGAAAGGTGACACTGACGGATACAGCAAGAATGATTTCCGCGACCCTTTCGTATTTGAGGGTGAAGATGGAAAATATCACATGCTTGTTTCCACTACAAAAAGTGGTAAAGGCGTACTGGCCGAATATACTTCTACGGATATGAAAACCTGGGAACATGCAGGTGTATTCATGACTATGATGTGGGATCGCTTTTATGAATGCCCCGATGTCTTCAAGATGGGAGACTGGTGGTATCTGGTCTACTCGGAGATGCATGCAGCCGTACGCAAAGTTCAATATTTCAAGGGACGTACATTGGAAGAACTGAAAGCAACTACCGCCAATGATGCCGGCATCTGGCCCGACAGCCACGAAGGTTTCCTTGACTCCCGTGGTTTCTATGCAGGCAAGACGGCTTCGGACGGAACCAACCGCTACATCTGGGGATGGTGTCCTACCCGCTCGGGTAATGACAATACTGCCGTAGGAGCTTCTCCGAACGAACCGGAATGGGCCGGAAGCCTGATTGCTCACAAAGTCATCCAGCATGCGGATGGTACTTTGACTTTAGGCTTAGTAGAAGGTATCAGCCAGAAATATGCCACTGCCTCTACCGTAAAAGTGATGGAAAAGAGTAGCGGAGTATCAGAAAGCAACGGTAACTATACTCTGACGGATAATGCTTATATCCTATTCAATCGCTTAAATGTAAACAACAAGATTTCATTCACCGTAAAGACGGCAGGTGATGCAGATAGATTCGGTATTTCTCTGGTACGCGGCACGGACTCCAAGAAGTACTATACCATCGTCGTAAACCCGGAAGACAACAATAATAAACGGAAGATAAACTTCGAAGAAGAAGGTGAAGATGGTAAAGGATTCATTGACGGAATAGACGGTTATCTATTCGACAGACCTGCTGATAATACTTATAATGTAACGATCTGTACGGATAACTCTGTCTGCGTGGTTTATATCAATGACAATGTGGCTTATACGAACCGCATATATGGCATGCAAAAAAATCCATGGTCGATTAATGGTTATTCAGGAACAGTGGAAGTAAGTAATGTGAAGGTTAGCTATTACTAACCCATTCCAGACAACCGAAGAATTTTATTATAATAATTAGGTTAATAGCATAGGCTGTGCCAGACATTTTTCTATAAATTGAATGGTACAGCCTATTTTGTCTCCGACACCTATATTTACGGATGTCGGAAAGCATTCTACTTTGTGTAATTTCGTACGCTTATGGATTAGTGTTCCTCTTTAGCCAACCAGATACTAAAAAAGAGATCGTACACCTGATAATAGTCACGCTCTTTTGTGATGAAATCCTTATCAAGCAACCCAGCCAACGCAGAACGCACAGAACTGGGAGATACCAAACCATGACGCTTAGAAAAGGCACCGGAAACAACATTACGCGCCTGCCCTTCCCGATTGATAGCAATTAGTACCTGTTTCTGCTTTTCGGGCAATTGATAGAGTAGCTCGGCATAAGTATCTGCTGTGAAGTTAACAATGTAATTGATAGCATCTTCTATCATCTCCACCCCACACGTGCCTCCCTCAGGAGTTTTCAGAAAGAGGATATTCATTATTTTCTGTAAGTAGAAAGTCCCACCACGAAAACGGTCGTAAAGCACATTCACCACCTCGGATAAAAGAATCTTTCCATGCTCGCGAAAATGGCGAACGGCAAACTCAGCATACTTATCAAGAGGAATAAGTGGCAGATTCATGATAGTAACACTCTGATAGAACGGACGTGAAGGGGAAGTAAAAATAGTTCCCATCAAATGACGTTGCGAACCGGAAAAGACGAAGCGGGCATTGCTGCAATATTGAACATATGTACGCAATGTAGCTTCAATAGTATCTTCTGGGTATTTTCCTATCTGCTGAAATTCATCAATAGCAATCAGACAAGGGCGATCTGCATGCTGCAAATAATGAAATATTTCGTCAAGTGAAGCGGCAGGGTTGGTAATATCACCAAGTCCTATGTTCCAGGAAGGGACTCCACCTATATCATAAGTTATACCGGCTTGTAAAGAAGTAATAGCATTCACAAAAATTTCCCAGACCTTACGTCCCCGAGGTTTTAAAGCATCCAGAATAACCTTTCCGAACTTGTTTACAAAATCACGCAACGAACGAGTTGCATAAATATCGACAATAAAAGTATAATAATGCTCAGCTACCTCAGGTTGGGAAAAACAATGACGAATCAAATCTGTCTTTCCATAACGACGAGGCGAAATAAGTGCTATGTTATTTCCGTTAAGCAATAACGTTGTAATATCTTTAGTCTCTGTTTTACGGTCGCAGAAATACTCCGGAGAAACATAGCCGTTAGTTACAAATGGATTATTCATAAATAGACCTCCTAAAATACATGGTCTGGCAAAGATAGGGATAAAGAGAGATATTGCCAAATAATGATTGCCATAAAATGGCAATCATTATTTGGCAATACATTTATAATATCCTGATTAATCACAGGAAATCATATTCCTCTGCACACGCATAACCTTCCTCATACAGGTCTGTCAACTTTTGAATATCCCGCTCGATACGATCAACTGTTACAGGCTGCTGCGGACGAATTACAGTGATTTCTCCCGCCTCTTCCATGCGCTCCACCAGTTCTAACTGTTCGTTGTACACACGGCAACGGCGGCTCAATGCCTCACGCATCTTCGGATATTTACGATACAGGAAAGACGGTACATGTATATCCTTTGCTTCTTTACGATACCCACGATTGCGGGTAAGTACAACTACATTATGGACAAAGCCTTCACTCCTTGCCCGCATCAGAGGAATGCTATCAACAATGCCGCCATCAAGCATAGGTTCACCGTCTACATAAGCTATGGGACATACAAAGGGCAGGCTGCTTGAAGCACGCACTATATCAATCACCCGGTGTTTATCTTGCTTTTCTTCAAAATAATTAGCCTCACCTGTCACGCAGTTCGTAGTTACCATTTCATAGCGTTCGGGACAGCGGAAATATGCTTCATAATCATAAGGCAGGATATGTTCGGGGAACTCCTGGAACAAAAGATCGAAATCCATAATATTACGCTTTTTCAACAAATGTCTCAAACCAATGTACTGGTATTTCTCCAATAAATCAATGTTACTGTACTTGGCGCGTCCACGCTGACCGGACATATAAGAAAGTCCGTTACACGCTCCGGCGCTGACTCCGATAGTATAGGGGAAGCGGATTCCACGGTCCATAAAGCTGTCCAGCACGCCACAAGTAAAGACTCCGCGCATGCCACCGCCTTCAAGAACCAATCCTGTTTGGGGTTTGATATGTATCTTTTTCTCCATAATTATCTGAATTAACGCTCCAAAGATAGCTTTTGTTTCCGAAATCTCCCTATCTTTGTGGCAGTAACAATCATTTAATATCAATTTAATTATGATGAAAAAGTCAATACTTATTGCCACTTTGGGCTTATTGAGTTTCAATGTGTCAGCACAAGACACTCCGAAATCAGACGAAGGTTTCATCTTCACAACCGTTAAAGAGAATCCTATTACTTCTGTTAAAAATCAAAATCGTTCAAGTACATGCTGGAGTTTTTCGGCTTTGGGTTTCCTTGAAAGTGAGTTGCTGCGTATGGGCAAAGGAGAGTATGATTTATCCGAAATGTTTGTAGTACACCACACAATGGTAGACCGTGGCGTGAATTATGCACGTTACCACGGCGACAGTTCCTTCTCACCGGGCGGAAGCTTTTATGACATTATGTATTGCCTGAAAAACTACGGTCTCGTTCCGCAGGAAGCTATGCCGGGAATTATGTATGGTGATACGCTGCCTGTACACAATGAATTGGATGCCGTAGCCGGTGCTTACATGAATGCGATAGCCAAAGGTAAACTGACGAAACTGACTCCGGTTTGGAAACAGGGCTTATCTGCTATTTATGATACTTACCTGGGTAAATGTCCCGAAACGTTCACTTATCAAGGAAAAGAATATACTCCGAAGACATTTGCAGAATCTCTCGGTATCAATCCGGATGATTATGTATCACTGACTTCATTCACTCACCATCCATTCTATACTCAGATGAACATTGAAATCCAGGATAACTGGCGTAATGGACTTTCTTACAATTTGCCTTTGATGGAATTCATGTCTGTTATTGACAATGCTGTTAATAACGGTTATACTGTAGCCTGGGGTAGCGACGTCAGCGAAACCGGTTTCACTCGTGACGGTATTGCAGTGATGCCCGACGCAGATCGTGGTGCTGAACTCACCGGTTCGGATATGGCACGCTGGACAGGTCTTACTGCTGCCGACAAACGTAAAGAACTGACTTCACGTCCATTGCCGGAAATCACTGTAACTCAGGAAATGCGCCAGACTGCATTTGACAACTGGGAAACAACCGACGATCATGGTATGCTTATCTATGGTATCGCTAAAGACCAGAACGGTAAGGAATACTACATGGTGAAGAATTCATGGGGTACAAACAACAAATACAAAGGTACCTGGTATGCTTCTAAACCTTTCGTAGCTTACAAGACTATCAATATCCTGGTACACAAGGATGCAGTGCCCAAGGCGCTGTTGAAGAAACTGGGAATTAAATAAGTGATAAGTGGTGAGTGATTAGTGATTAATGCTGCGCTGTCATTACCGCACGGTGCTAATCACTAATCACTCACCACTATTTCATCATCCTGCTATTTATATATTCCGTAAACTGATCTTTATAATTCTCTCCTACCGGAATATAAACATCTCCAAAAACAATACGCAAACGGGAAACCTCCGTTATCTTTTTCAGATTGACAATATAAGAACGATGCACACGCATGAATTGCGAAGCAGGCAATGTCTCTTCCAAACGCTTCATACTTAGTAAAGGCATAATAGGCTTTGCTTCTCCTTCAACAAAAATACGCACATATTCACTCATTCCTTCAATATACTTAATGTCCGCCAGATTAATACGTGTGACGCGATAGTCATTTTTTACAAATAAAGTACCGTCACTAAAAGAGAGTTCGGATGGCACTGCCGGTGCTGTCATGGTTCCATGTTCTTTACTGCGGAATTCCCACCACTTGTGCGCTTTATCCACAGCTTTCAGAAAATCCTGGAAACCAAATGGTTTCAGCAAATAATCCACTGCATCTACTTTAAAGCCCTCAACCGCAAATTCAGAATAAGCAGTAGTGAATATAACCAAAGGTTTCTCTGCCAATGAACGTACAAAATCCATTCCATTCAGGTCGGGCATATTGATGTCTACAAACATCAAATCTATTTTTTGTGCAGAAAGTACTTTCATTGCATCAAAGGCATCTTGGCAAGATGCCACCAGATTCAAGAAGGGTACACGAGAGATATAACCAGTCAGTTGCGTGAGAGCCAACGGTTCATCATCAATTGCTATACAATTTATCATATATCATCATTCATTAGTTATTAACTTACCGGCACAGACAACTGCACGTTAAAGCAATCTGGCTTTTCATCAATAGAAAGCTTATAACGGTTGCCAAACAGCAAACGCAGACGCTTACGTATGTTATCGAGACCAATACCATGATGCTGGTCTTCGGTCATATTATAATTACTATTAGCACAACAGAAAATAATTTCATCTCCTTCTATCTGTAAACTGACAGATACAAAAGAGGGAGACTGATAACTGACACCATGTTTGAAAGCATTTTCCACAAACGAAACGAATAACAAGGGAGGGACTTGTATCTCACCTGTATCCGTCGGAAAAGACACGTCTATCCGCACTTTATCTGTATAGCGGATACGCATCAGTTCTATATAATGGTTCAGGAACTGCATTTCTTTGGAAAGCAATATCAAACGATTATTCGATTCGTAAAGTACATAACGCATCAACCGGGACAGTTCAACAATCGTCTGCTTGGCTTTTTCGGTATCAATATCTACCAGCGCATGTATATTGTTGAGGGTATTCATAAAGAAGTGGGGATTTATCTGATACTTCAGATAATCCAGTTCCGTTTGCAAATTGTTGCGTTCCAGTTCTTTCATAGCTTCCTGATCGCGCATGGACTTAAAAAACAGCTTAACTGCTATGTTGAAACTGAACATAAGCAAAACAATCAGCATACGCCCAAGGAAAGGGCCACGAAGCAAAGGCATGAAGAAAGGCATTTCCTCAAACGGTGGACGCCTGAAATCTGGATGTCTTGGTGCCGAACGCGCTTCCCGCGTTCTCAAGGTATCAGTAGTCGAAGGAACACCCGGAACGACATACTCCCTCGGTCCGGGCCTTTCTCCCCTCCGGTCGTGCATCCTCTGTTCAACTTGCTGTCGTTTCATCGTAAAAGGGCTGGGTGAAAACAGATACACGACATAAAAGGTAAAAGCAGATATCAAAACAGAGGCTATGACATACACCACCACCTTCTGCTTCAGGAACAGGAAGGGTGCAAGCACACGGTTATTCAACAGGAACAGTAAAAAGTAGGGCAGTATATTCAGCCACAACATGAAGATACCTTTCCAATGCATTTCCTCTGCCTTACCGGACAACAAATCAAAGAAGTCACTCACGATAGGCACCATAAGCACAATAACCCATACAATGATATATACCATCATTTCCGGTAGATAGCCTTTATAAGTAGCAGTACGAGCAAGCTTTTTTTTCATGTACAGTCTCCGTTCTTTGAGTATCATGGCAAAAATAAGAGATATAAATTCAAACTACAAAAGAAATAGATGAAGAAGCGGTTTTTGTCTGCAAAGTTCTCGTTACCAATGCCAACCACCTCCACCGGGACCACCGGAAGATATATTACCAACCGAAGTAACCATACTGCTGGGAGTGAAAGTTGCAGTCTGAGAGCCTGCTGTATAACTTCCGCCGGTCGTTAAACCATAGAAACCGGTACCACCGGTTACCGAACCTCCGGTATAAATCGCATAACTGGTACCTGATGCCAGTTTTGAACTACTAAACAATAGTGTCATCTGCGAGTAAGATCGTGGAATGGTATAAGACATTATGTGTGCTCCATCTGTCCCCTGTATACTGATGAGAGTACCATTGCTACCCGTACCACCATAAATAACTGTACGTTGCGTGCAAACACTGGAAGTCGGAGTACTGGTTCCACCACCAATTCCCAGTATAGTGCCGCCGGTTATCTTAAACGTATTCTGGTCACAATCGAAACCCTCTTCCGGAGAAGTTGTACCAATAGAAACAATTGTACCACCGGTTATTGTCAATGTTCCGTTAGAATCAACTCCATCATTTCCACTACTGTAGCAATATATATTTCCACCATTAAAAACAATACTTTTAGAAGCATTCATGCAATCGTCATAAGAATATACACTGACATCACCTCCATTCACCATGAGAACACTTTTACTTTCAATTCCCTCACTTCCCTCCCCACCAAGTGTTTTTACCCAGATCGTACCACTATCGATAGTCAGATTACCGTCTGCCTTAATACCTTTTGCTGAAGAATCAAGGCGATTATAAACATATTGTTTTCCTGTGGTAATTATCTTCAATACACTATTAGCGATATTTAAAGTACCATCACAATTAATGCCTTTACCCGCAGCGCCGGTACTCTTAATAGATAACTCCGCACCATTAACAATCATATTGCCATCACATTTAATGCCGGCAGCAGAACTCAGATCATTATCCTCATATAAGGCAGTCCCGGAAGTCAGTAATATCATTTGGCCCCCTGTAAGGGATACATTACCATCTGTTTTAATAGCTTTGGATGCTGCGCCTTTCACTTCTGTTTTCAGAAGACCACCTGATATAGTAACATCTCCCGAAGCTTTCAACCCCATTCCCTTTTCACCGGTAGTGGAAAGTTTCAGCAGCCCACCACGAATATCAATAAAACCTTCCTCGCATTCCAGACCGTCACTCGTAGATGTGACACAAAGAGTGCCGCCACCAATAATAATTTTATCATTGGTATGAATACCGTCCTTCACTGCAGAAGCGATTGTAAGATTACTACCGCTACGCAGACGAACATAATCATCACTACAGATTCCATGTTTATAATTACCGATTACAGTCAATGCCCCCGTACCGCTAAAGATAAGCTGTCCCTCGCTAAAGAAACAAGCTTTTTCATCTTCGCCATCTACGGTAGAATAAGCAGATGCATCTGTCAAATTGTTTTCTGTTCCAGTCTTCAATTCTACAAAGACACGTTTACCCGACTGGATATTGATAGCCGCTCCACTACCATTTGTAAGCGATACGCCCGCAAGCGTAAGCTTGAACTTTTTATCACTATATGCCTTGAACGAGCCATTTGAAGCAGAGCCGCTCAACACATATTCTACTCCTGCTACAGAAGAGTTCACTGTGACATGAGCTCCATTAGTAGTTATTGTAACCCCACTAACGGAGCCGGTCACTGTTGCCGAACCATTTGAATAATCAATCTGTATGGTCGAAGAAAAGGTCGAGTTTTCCACAAAATCATCATATTCTTCATCAGACTTATCCGTAACAATCGTTTCAGCAGTTTCAACATATGATTCATCTGCTACGTCACTCCATGATACATCAAAATCGAGCAGCGTGCCCGAAGCATCCGAGCTTCCACTACTGCCGCCGGGGATTGTTCCACCCTCCTCTCCCGAATCATCAAACACACTGTCTGTGCTACAAGCCATGCACAAACCTACACATATTGCAAAAATCCACATTTCATGTATCCGTTTCATTATCTTATCTCCTCTTGCTTTAATTATGAGATTTAAGTTTCGCAAGTGCGTTGCTTGCCCGTTCGCCTGCTACTTCCTGTACATGATAGTCACAGGCAGCACGTTTCAACAGTACAGCCAACGTATCCAGCGGAAGCAGATATTTCGTATCCGTCCGGTTCATCAAACGGATACGACTCATTTCCTTCAATGTAATAGGGTTGAAGGAATCCAGCATTCCTGTTATCTCTTTCAAAGTTTCCTCTATTATCATACCTGTTTCGTTTCTGTGACAAATATAACCGGGGACTTGTTACAAGAAAAATCAAATCAACCAACGAGGCTTTTTTGACGGTAAACACATAAAGGAAATCACCCTATCACCTTACCACCTTATCACTTTTTTATTCCTTTCTTTCCCATAAGAACGATGATGTTTTAACAATTTGTTGAGTTTTATCAATAGCAGCAAGACACTTTGCAACTTTTTGATTATCAACATGATATTCCGGACCGTATTCAGTATACGACAGAACCCTATTCAGTATACGACTGAATGGCATTCACTATACGACTGAATTAGGTTAAGTATGCCACTTTTCCTTAAACATTTGCTATTTGTAAATAATATGCAATGTTATTCTGTTCTTGTTTTAGTTCATTACTTTTCCGTTAAAAGCCCCCTATATTGCTCAAAATCCTTTTCAATGTGCATTTTTTGCCCGCATTTCTTGTCAGAACAAACAGTTTGACTAATTTTGCACGCTGATAATTAATGAACCGGAGAATTTCAGTAGTTGAGTTCTATGCATCTCCTACTCTCATTGCCGGTACTGACACTTTGAGAAATACTAATACTAATAATTAATAACATGAGTTTGAAAATCGTAGTATTGGCTAAACAAGTTCCCGACACACGTAATGTTGGGAAAGATGCCATGAAAGCCGACGGAACCATTAACCGTGCGGCACTTCCCGCTATCTTCAACCCCGAAGACTTGAATGCTCTTGAGCAAGCCCTTCGTCTGAAAGATGCACATCCGGGCTCTACCGTAACCATCCTTACCATGGGACCGGGACGCGCAGCCGAAGTTATTCGTGAAGGACTGTTCCGTGGTGCCGATAACGGCTACCTGTTAACTGACCGCGCTTTTGCAGGTGCAGATACCTTAGCGACTTCGTATGCCCTCGCTACTGCCATTAAGAAGATAGGCGAGTATGACATTATCATTGGTGGACGCCAAGCTATCGACGGTGACACGGCCCAGGTAGGCCCGCAGGTTGCCGAAAAGCTCGGTTTGACACAGATTACTTATGCCGAAGAAATCCTGAACGTTGAAAAAACGACAGGACGCGTTGTCGTTAAGCGTCATATTGACGGTGGTGTGGAAACTGTAGAAGGTCCTCTCCCCATCGTTATTACTGTAAACGGAAGTGCAGCTCCCTGCCGTCCGCGTAATGCCAAACTGGTACAGAAGTACAAACGTGCCCTCGGAGCACAGGAAAAAGCTGCCATCACCAAAGAAGGCGCAGCCCTGCCTTATGCCGACATCTACGAGAAATGTCCTTACCTGAACATCACCGAATGGAGTGTGGCAGACGTCAATGGCGACCTCGCACAGTGTGGCCTCAGCGGCTCACCGACTAAAGTGAAAGCCATTCAGAACATCTCTTTCCAAGCCAAGGAAAGCCGTACGCTGACCGGAAGCGACCAGGATGTAGAAGATCTTATTGTTGAACTGTTAGCTAACCACACCATCGGATAAAAGTTATGAATAACGTATTTGTATATTGTGAACTTGAAGGCACCGTAGTTGCCGAAGTAAGTCTCGAACTCCTTACCAAAGGACGCAAGTTAGCTAATCAACTGGGTTGCCAATTGGAGGCCGTAGTTGCTGGCACTAACCTTGCCGGTATCGAAAAACAAGTATTGCCTTTCGGCGTTGACCGTCTTCATATCTTCGACGCTCCGGGCTTGTTCCCCTATACTTCACTGCCACACTCTTCCGTATTAATCAATCTGTTTAAAGAAGAAAAACCGCAAATCTGTCTGATGGGTGCTACCGTTATTGGTCGCGACCTCGGCCCGCGCGTTTCTTCTGCATTGACCAGCGGACTGACTGCCGATTGTACCTCTCTGGAAATCGGTAACCATGAAGATAAGAAAGAAAGTAAAGTATACGAAAATCTGTTGTATCAGATTCGTCCGGCATTCGGTGGTAACATCGTTGCTACTATTGTCAACCCCGAACACCGCCCACAAATGGCAACTGTTCGTGAAGGCGTGATGAAGAAAGAAATCCTTGATGTCAACTATCAAGGTGAAGTTATCAACCACGATGTAGCCAAATATGTACCGACTACTGACTATGTAGTGAAAGTGATAGACCGCCATGTAGAGAAAGCTAAACACAACCTGAAAGGTGCTCCTATCGTTGTAGCCGGTGGCTACGGTATGGGAAGTCGTGAAAGTTTCGATATGTTGTTCGAACTTGCCAAGGAACTTCATGCTGAAGTAGGTGGTAGCCGTGCAGCTGTCGATGCAGGTTTCTGCGACCATGATCGCCAGATCGGTCAGACAGGCATTACGGTACGTCCGAAACTGTATATCGCTTGCGGTATCTCCGGACAAATCCAGCACATTGCCGGTATGCAGGAAAGCGGTATCATCATCTCTATCAATAATGATGAAAATGCTCCTATTAACACCATCGCTGATTATGTAATCAACGGTACGGTGGAAGAAGTGATTCCGAAAATGATTAAGTACTACAAACAGAACAGTAAGTAAGCTATGGCTAATTTTTATACCGAAGTTCCTGAATTGAAGTTCCAACTGAACAACCCAATGATGGAACGTATCTGTGAGCTGAAAGAGCGCGGATACGAAGATAAAGACAAATTTGACTATGCCCCGCAAGACTATGCGGACGCAATGGACTCTTATGATAAGGTTCTTGAAATCACCGGAGAAATCACCGGAGAGATTATCAACCCGAATGCCGAAGGTGTAGACGAAGAAGGTCCTCACTGTGCCAACGGTCGTGTGGAATATGCCAGCGGTACAAGACAGAACCTGGATGCAATGGTGAAAGCCGGACTGAATGGTATGACTATGCCACGCCGTTTCGGCGGTTTGAACTTCCCCATCACTCCGTACACCATGTGTGCCGAGATCGTAGCAGCAGCCGATGCCGGGTTTGGTAATATCTGGTCTCTGCAAGACTGTATCGAAACACTGTATGAGTTCGGTAACGAAGATCAGCACAGCCGTTTCATTCCACGTATCTGTGCCGGTGAAACCATGTCTATGGACTTAACAGAACCCGATGCCGGTTCCGACTTGCAGAGTGTGATGCTGAAGGCTACTTTCGACGAAAAAGAAAATTGCTGGCGTCTGAATGGTGTGAAACGTTTCATCACGAATGGTGATGCAGACTTACACCTCGTACTGGCCCGTTCGGAAGAAGGAACCAGAGATGGTCGTGGATTGTCCATGTTTATCTATGATAAGCGCGAAGGTGGCGTAGATGTACGCCGTATCGAAAATAAATTAGGTATTCACGGTTCTCCAACTTGTGAACTTGTTTATAAGAATGCAAAGGCTGAACTTTGCGGTGATCGTAAACTCGGTTTGATCAAGTATGTAATGGCATTGATGAACGGTGCACGTTTGGGTATTGCCGCACAGTCGGTAGGTCTGTCACAAGCTGCCTACAACGAAGGTTTGGCATATGCAAAGGACCGTAAACAGTTCAGCAAAGCTATCATCGAATTCCCAGCAGTATATGACATGCTCGCCATCATGAAAGCAAAACTGGATGCCGGACGTGCATTGTTATACCAAACTTCTCGTTACGTAGACGTTTATAAAGCTTTGGATGATATTTCCCGCGAACGTAAGCTGACTCCGGAAGAACGCCAGGAACAGAAGAAGTATTCTAAGCTTGCTGATGCTTTCACTCCGCTGGCTAAAGGTATGAACTCAGAATATGCAAACCAGAATGCCTATGATTGTATCCAGATTCATGGTGGTTCCGGTTTCATGTTGGAATATGCTTGCCAACGTATTTATCGTGATGCACGTATCACCAGTATCTATGAAGGTACTACCCAATTACAGACCGTAGCTGCTATCCGTTATGTAACAAATGGTTCGTATGCTGCTACTCTCCGTGATTATGAAACAATTCCTTGCAATGAAGAAATGCAACCGCTGATGGATCGCCTGAAAGAAATGACAAATAAGTTTGAGGCTGCCACCAATGCAACGAAAGAAGCAGCAAATCAAGAGTTGCTGGACTTCGTAGCCCGTCGTCTTTACGAAATGGCTGCTGTATGCGTAATGTCTCATCTTCTCATCCAGGATGCAACCAAAGCACCTGAGTTGTTCGCAAAATCAACTGTTGTTTATCTGAACTATGCTGAAGCTGAAGTAGAAAAGCACTTCAATTTCATCCGTAAATTCAAAGTTGAAGAACTGGATAACTATCGCAAGTAATTAACCGATTACTATATTTAAAGAAGGCTGCCTCAAAATCAATGAGACAGCCTTCTTTTTCATAAATAAAGCTCCTTACCGGAACAGTCTCAACTGACTGCGTAACTCATGAAGTTCATTCTGCATCTCTTCCATACGCTGTAACAGGTGATGGATGGCATCAATTCCTTCAATGTTGATGGATAAGTCATAATACATACGACTATAACGTTCCACCTCCGGCAGTTGGGTAAATGTCAGATAGCGTTCCCCACCTTCGGTCATTACTTCTATCAGGCCACCTTCCTGTAACAAATCGATAAACGACGGTTCAATGTGGCATTTGCGACAATACTCGCTGACTATGATTAATTCATTCTGCATAGTGCTACCTCCTTTTAGTTCATACTTTGAAGTTTACGGAACAACTCTTTCTGTTCTTCCGTCAAGTTCGTCGGCAGTTTCACGGAATAAGTCACAATGAGGTCACCGAACTGTCCTTCTTTCTTATATACAGGAAATCCCTTACCTTTCAAACGAGCCTTCGTACCGTTCTGTGTTTCGGGTTTCACTTTCAGTTTCACCTTTCCATCCAAAGTGTCCACCAATTGGTCACCACCAAGGATAGCGGTATAAAGATCAATAGGCACATCCACATACAAGTCATCTCCTAAACGCTTGAATACCGGATCATCCGCAATCACAAATGTTATGTACAAGTCTCCGGCAGGTCCACCGTTCACGCCTTCGCCACCATAACCTTTCAATTTTATTACTTGCCCGTTTGCTACCCCCGCAGGAATAGTAATGCGCACATTCTTACCGTTTACAGTCAGCACTTGTTTATGAGTCTGAGCTGCATCACGAAGCGAGAGGTTTAAATCTGCATGGTAGTCCTGTCCGCGGAAGCCTGCATTAGTACCTCCACGCCCCCGGTTTCCGAACATAGATTCAAAGAAATCGGAGAAACCGCCACCATGGCCGGAAAATTCCTGCCCATCGGATGAATACCAGTAAGAACTACCATCCGTACCATATCCTGCACCCGAACCGCCGCCAAAGCCACTAAATCCACCGGCACCCGCCTCCTGACGGGCACGCTTTTGAGCTTCAAATTCATCGGCATGCTTCCAGTGCTCACCATACTCATCGTATTTTTTACGCTTTTCAGGATCACTCAGCACTTCATTTGCTTCATTAATTGCCTGAAATTTATCCTTGGCAGAAGAATCGTTCGGATTCAGATCAGGATGATATTTGCGTGCCAATTTACGGAACGCTTTCTTTATATCATCCTGGCTTGCCGTCTTATCTACCCCAAGGACTTGATAATAATCTATATAAGCCATAGTCTATAAATTTTGTTATTCTTATATACCCTATCACAAATAACGCACCAAGTAGGTGTTTTGAATATTAAAATACATAAACGAAAACTAAAAAGGAGTATTAAAAAGCATAAACCATAGATAATCAACAAAATATCCATTTATAGAAAGCTTCATTAACGTCTTTTTAATTCTAAAACAATGTAAACGACTCGTAACGTCAATTAATTATTCATGCTAAAACTTCCTAAAATAAACGGAAAACACTTTATTTGTATATAAAATAATGCATTTACAGAAAGCATAATTCCCCCAACCTTAATATATTGACTTATTATGAAAAGTAACCATTGGCTACTTACGGTAGCACTCACTTTCATCGTCCTGCAAACCAAAGCAGATGCATGGATACGCATAAACCAACTTGGCTACTTGCCGCAATCTGTAAAAGTAGCAGTATTCATGAGTGAAGAACCCACTGACATACAAGAGTATGCACTTGTAGATGCCTTCACCGGACAAACAGTTAGAACTTTCAATTCTATCAAATCAACCGGAAAGATGGGCCTAATGAAGAGTACCTATCGTTTGAATTTTAGCGATTTCAATCAACCGGGAACCTATTACCTGAAAGCAGGTAAAGCTGTATCTCCCCATTTTCCCATCAATAACCATGTATATAATGGAACTGCAGATTTCTTATTGAACTATATGCGTCAGCAGCGCTGCGGTTATAATCCTTTCCTGAAAGACAGCTGTCATGTGCACGATGGCTACATCTTGTATCATCCCACTAAGACGGGACAACACATTGATGTCCGTGGTGGCTGGCACGATGCAACGGATTATCTGCAATATACCACAACTTCCGCCAATGCTATTTATCAGATGATGTTCGCCTATCAGGAAAATCCGGAATCTTTCGGTGATTTTTATGATGCTGCCGGACTTCCCGGTGCTAACGGTATCCCTGACATTGTAGACGAAATAAAATGGGGACTGGACTGGTTAAATCGCATGAATCCCGCTCCCGGCGAACTGTACAACCAGATTGCTGACGACCGTGACCACGCCGGTATGCGTCTGCCCAACGAAGATAAAGTGGACTATGGCTACGGTCCAGGTAACGGACGTCCTGTTTATTTCTGTAGCGGTGAACCTCAGGTACGTGGCCAGTTTATGAACGCAACTACAGGTGTAGCCAGCACAGCAGGCAAATTTGCTTCCTGCTTTGCTCTCGGTGCACGCCTCCTGAAGAATTTCTATCCGGAATTTGCAGCCGAAATAGAGGCAAAGGCTGATGCAGCCTATCAGGAAGGAGTAAAGAAGCCAGGGGCTTGCCAAACGGCATCCGTCTTGTCTCCGTATATCTATGAAGAAGATAACTGGGTAGACGATATGGAGTTGGGAGCCATGGAACTGTTTAAGAGTACCGGAGACCTGACATATCTGCAGCAAGCCGTTGAGTATGGACGACGTGAACCTGTTACCCCATGGATGGGTGCTGACAGTGCACGCCACTACCAATGGTATCCGTTCATGAATATGGGACATTACCACTTAGCAAAAGTAAACAATGACCGCCTCAGCAAAGAATTCATCCGAAACATGCATACCGGTATTGTACGTACTTACGAAAAAGCAGTCGAAAGCCCATTCATGCATGGCATTCCCTACACTTGGTGTTCTAACAACTTAACAACTGCCATGTTGACACAGTGCCGCCTGTATCGCGAAGCAACAGGTGATGAAACATACAAAGAAATGGAAGCCGCCATGCTCGACTGGTTGTTCGGTTGTAACCCATGGGGAACCAGTATGATCGTAGAACTTCCCCTATATGGAGATTATCCTTCACAACCCCACTCTTCATTACTAAATGCAGGAGTAGGCAACACTACAGGCGGATTGGTAGACGGACCAGTTTACCGCACTATTTTTGAAAGTCTGCGTGGAGTAAATATGACTGGTATTCCCGGTACTCCCGGACAAGATTATGAACGCTTTCAACCGGACCTGATGGTATATCACGATGCTATTCATGACTATTCGACCAATGAGCCGACTATGGATGGAACTGCCTGTCTCACTTATTACCTCTCCGCCATGCAAAAAGAGGGCATGAAACAAGCTAACATTCAAAGCGATAAGAATGTATATGTAAATGGTGGCATTATTCGCACTGATCCATCAAAAAAACAAATTACACTTGTCTTTACTGCAGCTGATAAAGCAGACGGTGCCGATGCTATCATCAGCACACTGAAAAAGTATGGCATCAAAGGTGGATTTTTCTTCACCGGTGAATTCTACGAACTCTACCCTGAAGTAGTCAAACGTCTGCGTACCGAAGGACATCTGGTAGGTAGCCACAGTTATGGACACTTACTGTATATGCCGTGGGAAAATCGCGATTCACTATTAGTAACCCGTGAGCAGTTTGAACAGGATATGCTAAAAAGCTACGCAGGTATGCGCAAGGCAGGTATCGAATACAAAGATGCTCCGGTATATATCCCGCCTTATGAATACTATAATAAAGAAATAGCTGCATGGGCAAAAAATATGGGTATCCAACTTATCAACTATACGCCCGGTACAATGAGTAATGCAGATTACACTACCCCGGATATGGGACAGAAATATCGCAGCAGTAAGTTCATCTATGATAAAATCATAGAAGTAGAGAAAAAAGAAGGTTTAAACGGACATTTGATGTTGATACACTTCGGTACGGACGATCGCCGTACGGATAAATTCTATAATGGTTATCTGGATAAAATGATTAAAACATTGAAACGGAAAGGCTATACTTTTGTACCTGTACTCGAAGCAATAGGAATGTAGTCCATACGATTATCATAAAAAGGTTAGTTAAAGGTTATCATGCAAAGGTATTTAAGGTAATATTCAATCGGTTTGTTTTCAGTAGGCTTTTTCCCACCCCCAAGGGAAAAAGTTTCAAGCCAAAGCTCCATGCCTGAGAAGGTTCGGAGCTTTTTTCTGCCACTTTTATAATATAATAAAGAAGATTTTGATGCAGATAAGTGCATCAGCCTACGCAGATAAGTGCATCGCCCTACACAGATAAGTCTTCAACCTGATGCAAATAAGTGTGTGGGGTGATGCAGATAAGTGCACAATAAGGAAAATTAGAAACTATCTTTTACTGCCTGTAACAAGGTCTGTATATCTTCCTCTGTTGTATCAAAAGAAGTCACAAAACGAATTTCATTTTCAGCTTCGTTCCAGAAATAGAAGAAGTAAGACTTCATCAGCTTATCAATAACCGAACGAGGCATAGTCAGGAATAACTGGTTACTCTCCATCTTCTGTGTGAAATGTACACCCGGCAATACCTTCAAACCATCATACAGTTTTTGTGCCATTGCATTGGCATGCATAGCATTCTTTTTCCACAAATCATCTGTAAGGTAAGCTGTGAACTGACAAGAAAGATAACGTAATTTAGAAGCTAACTGGGCCGATTGCTTCCGCACATAAAGTGCCTCTTTTTTGAGCTCCGGATTAAAAATGACTACGCTTTCCCCAAGCATCAAACCATTCTTTGTTCCACCAAAACTAAGTATATCAATACCACAATCAACCGTAAGTTCCTTGAAACTAAGATTCAAAGCTACACAAGCATTCGCCAGGCGTGCACCATCCATGTGTACATACATACCATGTTTATGCGCTAAAGCTGTTAATGCCTTCAATTCCTCCGGAGTATAAACAGTACCCAATTCCGAACATTGGGAAATATAAATAGCACCCGGCTGGGAATGATGTTGTTCGCCAAAATTCTTTAGATAAGGCTGTACCAACTCCGGGGTGAGTTTACCATCCGGTGTTACAATCGGACGGATCTGGCAACCTGTCATACGTGCAGGAGCACCACATTCATCCACATAAATATGCGCTGTCTCCGCACAAAGAATCAAATTATAAGGACGCGTAGCCAGCTGTAAAGCTACTGCATTACTACCTGTTCCATTAAAAACAAAAAGCGGTTCACAATCAGCTGTAAATGTCTCCTTGATTTTGCGGACGGCTTCCTCCGTCCAAGGATCGTCACCGTAGCCTACTGCATGATTTTGGTTTGCCCGGTTTAGTGCTTCCATCACCAATGGATGTACACCGGAATTGTTGTCTGAAGCAAAACTTCTCATAGTCATATTCATTTTATCGATAAATTATCTTAGCACCCGAATTATCATTTACTACTAAGAGCATGCAAAGGAACGAAATATATTTGTTAGCAGAAAAAAAGAAGCGTGGATTTTAAAAATCCACGCTTTCGTTTAGGTTTTCAATCGGTTTTTTCATTCTTTAGCCGATATAAACATTCACGCCCAAAAAAATGTAGAGCTCTTCGTTCTCTTGGTGCAATACAATCTTGTCTTCACAAGCTAACCATCCCAAGGCGGCTCCCAGTTCTTTGTCCTTCAGCCCGGACTTTCTCTTCAAAGTCCCATAGTCCCATTTGGCGTAATTGCTAAGCAACCTCCAAATCTTGCCTGCGTTCAGGCCGATGTCGCTTTTGTTCATCTCTTCTCGTCATTAAAAAGGTTAAATAATTGATTGGTTTTTGTTTAGGTTATCCTAATTTATCACCCTAAAGGTATCACTTTTTATTTATAAAACATAAAAAACGAACAAAAGATATCTTTTTTAATCAAAATTGTAACAGTTTCGTAATAATATACAGGTAATATGAGTAGAAAAAGACTAGAAAAGAGAAAAAAAGACCACAGTACCTTCATAGAGATACTGTGGTCATTTATTATAATTATGAGTTCAGGGAAAAACGGGTATTACATCATGCCACCCATACCGCCCATACCGGGAGCACCCATTGGCATTTCAGGTTTGTCTTCCTTTTTTTCAACGATTACACATTCAGTAGTCAGGAACATACCTGCAATAGAAGCAGCATTTTCCAAAGCTACACGAGCAACCTTTGCAGGATCAACTACACCGGCAGCATGCAAGTTTTCATATATATCAGTACGAGCATTGTAACCGTAGTCACCTTTACCTTCACGTACTTTCTGTACAACTACAGCACCTTCTTTACCTGCATTGGCAACGATCTGACGCAACGGTTCTTCAATAGCACGCTTGATAATGTCAACACCGGTAGTTTCATCGATGTTATCACCTTTGAAGCCTTCCAATGCATCGAGTGCACGGATGTAAGCTACGCCACCACCCGGTACGATACCTTCTTCTATAGCAGCACGTGTTGCACGCAAAGCATCGTCTACACGGTCTTTCTTCTCCTTCATTTCAACTTCAGAAGCAGCACCTACGTAAAGAACTGCAACACCACCAGACAATTTAGCCAGACGTTCCTGCAATTTTTCTTTGTCATAATCAGATTTAGTAGCAGCAATCTGAGCTTTAATCTGTTCGCAACGTTCCTTGATATTTTGTTTGTCACCGGCACCGTTTACGATGGTAGTGTTATCTTTAGAAACTGTGATCTTATCAGCAGTACCTAGCATTTCGATGGTAGCTTGTTCCAGTTTCAGACCCTTTTCCTCACTGATCACTACACCACCAGTCAATACGGCGATATCTTCCAGCATTTCTTTACGACGGTCACCGAAGCCCGGAGCTTTCACAGCACAAATCTTCAATTGAGAACGCAGACGGTTTACAACCAACGTAGTCAAAGCTTCACTGTCCACATCTTCTGCGATTACCAACAGAGGACGTCCGGTTTGTACAGCAGGTTCCAGGATAGGCAAGAAATCTTTCAGGTTAGAAATCTTCTTGTCGTAGATCAGGATATACGGTTTTTCCATTTCACACTCCATCTTCTCCGTATTAGTAACGAAGTAAGCGGAAAGGTAACCACGATCGAACTGCATACCTTCTACCACACCAATAGTAGTATCAGTACCCTTAGCTTCTTCGATAGTAATTACACCGTCTTTAGAAACTTTACGCATAGCATCAGCAATCAACTTACCGATAACCGGATCATTGTTTGCAGATACAGAAGCAACCTGTTCAATCTTATCGTAGTTGTCACCTACTTTTTCAGCCTGTGACTTAATTGAGTCAACCACTTTGGCAACAGCCTTGTCAATACCACGTTTGATATCCATAGGACTTGCACCGGCAGTTACGTTCTTCAAGCCTTCAGCAACAATAGCCTGTGCCAATACAGTAGCAGTAGTAGTACCGTCACCAGCATCATCACCAGTCTTGGAAGCTACTTCTTTCACCAACTGTGCACCCGTATTTTGGTATGCATCAGACAGTTCCACTTCCTTAGCTACAGTTACACCGTCTTTCGTGATGTGAGGAGCACCGAATTTCTTTTCGATAATCACATTACGACCTTTAGGGCCGAGAGTTACTTTCACAGCATTTGCCAGTGTATCGATACCTTTTTTCAATTGGTCGCGGGCATCGATATTGAATAATATTTCTTTTGCCATAATGATATTTACAATTTAAATATTTTATAATTACTATATTAACCTAACACAGCGAGTACGTCACTTTGACGCATAATCAGATATTTAGTGCCTTCAACTTCCAGTTCAGTACCGGCATACTTGCCATACAAAACGTTGTCGCCCACCTTCAATACCATCTCTTCATCTTTCGTACCGTGACCAACTGCCACAACTTCACCTTTCAAAGGTTTTTCTTTTGCTGTATCCGGAATAATGATACCGCCAATTGTTTTCTCTTCTGCAGGTGCAGGGAGTATCAGCACTCTGTCTGCCAATGGTTTAATGTTCATA
>OGLT01000356.1_pt1 | contig 38975 bp, 29 predicted proteins | sample 1572911 | NCBI WGS metagenome assembly OGLT01 (sample SAMEA2582014, study PRJEB24529) | metagenome | biome: Human gut stool | place: China | collected 2011 | reverse complement strand
GACCTGACGCCTTCCCTGCTGCCCTCTCCCGATCTGTGGATATCCAACGGTATCTTCCGTATCACGGGAGAAATGCATGATGTTCATGAAATCCCGGAAATCCAGAAATGGTGGTTCCATAGAGGAGCAGAGGAATGGCAGGGCAGCAAAAAAGAAAAGGCACAAGGGATTTGCCTCGTTTCCGGCAAAGAAGAACCCTTGGCTCTTCTACACGAACCTGCCATTAAGGGGATACCAGGCGCCCAGGTTTCAGGAGCCAAAATAGTATCATTCAATTGCGCCTCCTTTACCTCTTATGGCAAGGAACAGAGTCTCAACGCACCTGTAGGAGAAAACACGGCTTTTTCCTATTGCAATGCCCTTAACTACCTGCTCTCCCATTCCCAATACAACACGCGCCTGGGGGACACTACTGTGGTTTTCTGGGCAGATGCCCCCAGGGAAACCATGGATATGGAAGCATTTCTTTTTGGATCTGTGACGGCAGATAAGCCTCTGCCTCCTGCCGTTGATCGCACCACATTGGACAAAATATCTAAAATTACGAATTTATTACGGAAAGGAGAACTTTCAAAAAGCAAACTGGATGATGCGGACGTTCCTTTCTTCATACTGGGTATTTCCCCAAATGCTTCCCGCCTTTTCATCCGTTTCTGGAATCAATCGACTTTCGGAAAATTGATGGAAAATATCCAGGCTCATTACCGGGATATTTCTTTGGCTCGTCAGTGGACGGAAGAAAACAGTAAACATCCGGATCCGGAATTACCGAAACCTTATGATATCTTAAAAGAAACTGTCAGGGATGCGAAAGAAATCCCTTCTCTATACAGCGGGGTATTGATGAAATCCATTCTCTTCCGTTTGCCCTATCCGGACATCATCGCCCAGGCCATTATCAGACGTTGCCGCATTGATAAGAAAATCAATTATATCCGTTGCTCCTTCCTCAAGGGGTGGCTTTACAGAAAAACAAACAATCATGACCTTACCACCATGCAGACAATTAATCCAGACAACCACAACATCGGATACTTGCTGGGTAGGCTCTTTGCCATCTATGTAAAAACCCAGGAAGACGCCCTGGGGCATAACCTCAACCGCACGATTCGCGATTCCTATTTTTCCAGCATGTCAGCACACCCCCGTTCCGTTCTTCCTACCATCAACAAACTATACCAACATCATCTGCGGCTGATTAAGCAAAACCATGGAGAGGGCGCCAAAATCAACCGGGAAAAACTGGTTCAGGAAATCAAATCTCATATGCCGGATATACCTCCAGCACATCTGGGGCTGGAACAACAAGCCTATTTTGATTTAGGGTTCTATCACCAGATGAATGATTTTTTTACCTCCAAAGATAAAGAAGCTTCCTGAATAACAATCAACCAAACTATAACAACAATGAATAAAATTGACTTTCTCATTCTGTTTGACGTGACTGATGCAAATCCGAACGGAGATCCAGATGCGGGAAACCTGCCGCGCATGGATGCAGAATCTGGCCATGGACTGATCACAGATGTATGTTTGAAACGCAAGGTTCGCAACTTCATCCAATTAACCAGGGACGGAGAACCCAGTTACGAAATTTATGTTAAAGAAAAAGCCATCCTGAACAATCAACAAAGCCGGGCCTATCAAGCTCTGGATATCAACCAGAAGGATGCCAAACAGGCGGATTATGATAAGGCAAAATCCTGGATGTGCCAAACATTTTTCGACATACGCACCTTTGGGGCCGTCATGACCACAGGTGTTAATTGCGGACAAGTGAGAGGACCCATCCAGATATCCTTTGCACGTTCCATTGATCCCGTCTCAACCTCGGAATTTGCAGTGACACGATGTGCTGTGACAACGGAAGCGGAAGCCATCAAGCAAAAGGGAGACAATCGCACCATGGGAAGAAAATTCACCCTCCCCTATGCTTTGTACAAAACCCAAGGATGTTTGAATCCTTTCCTGGCCAAGCAAACCGGATTCTCGGAAAAAGACTGGAACATCTTCCAAGATGCACTTGTACACCTGTTTGATTTTGATGCGTCTGCCGCCCGGCCTTCCGGTTCCATGGCCATTCGCAAAATTGTTCTGTTCAAACATGACAGCGAACTAGGAAATGCCCCGGCACATAAATTATTTGATGCCGTATCCGTTATCAAACATGAAAACGTAGAATTTCCCAGATCCATCAAGGACTACGATATTATCGTTAACCGTGCCTTGATTCCGAGTGGAATTACGATTGAAGAAATTGATTGTTAACGAATTTAAATCTCTGAAACTGACAGAGGCACCTTCCGCGGCTGTGGGAGGTGCCTCTACGCATTATTAACGTCCATCCAAGTCGTGTCTATACGTTCAACAAGAATGCACCCTTAATAAACTAAAATTAAAAACATTTCCCATTTCATAAGATCATATTTTTTCACGATCCATTCTATAAGGGCAAACTTCTACAGCTTCACCTATAAGGAAACAATATACTGAACAACCACCAATGACGAGATAAGGGAAAAGCTCTCCATAACCATAAGGGGCAGAAGAAACATATCTCAAATGGGATAAAAACGACTCTCACAAATTTCCAAATACCTCTTACGGATATTGATGAGTACCACTTCTTTCGTCTCCCCTTTCTTTTTCGACGTAAAAATAATGTTTTTCAAGATATTTCATGATTTTCCAAGCATTAGAGATTGATCACAGTCCAAACTGCCTAGAACAGCATAGTAATTATTTTGGAACCTCTATATTAATTTTATTCCTGCTCTCCGCCGATCAGCATATGAGTATGCAGAAACCGTAGCGACCCAAACTAATCTACCACTCTTGCAGAATTTTCTTCCCAAGAAGAAAGGAAAAAGCATGAATTCCAAATATAAAAAAAATAAATCATAACTCCCAAAATTAAAAAAGAAATATTTCCTCTGGTTTTGTTGGATTCCTAACCGTTGAAAAATTCCCACAGGGCTTGGCGGCGGCGGGAAAATTGGATAGGGAATCTTTCCCCGGAACCCCTCCTATTCTTCTTTCAGCGGCAAGGAACACTAAAAGTATTGATTTCCAAGGACCACCCGGGCAAAAAATATCTGCGGTTTACATGATGCTTTTGCGCGTCCACCTGTTCAGGCTCAACAGCCATACCAACGCCGCGGAGACAGCGGAGGCCAGACAGGCCATCAACGGAATTTTTACGGCGGAGGGCAGCCCTCCCAGCCCGATGAAGTTCACGAAGTCATAGGAGCACTGGACAAAGAAGAAGTGGCACAGATACACGCCGAAAGTAAGCGCCGCCACCTTGCTCAGCACTGGACCAGCCTTGATTCTGAGCCGGCTGACAATGGTAAAGATGGCAAAGGTCATCAGAAATACATTGATTCCGGAGAAATACCAGAGCACTTCCAGCTTGGAATACTGGCCGGGGAAGTGCTTCTGCGTTTCCAGAAAGCCGAAGAACGTAACGGCAAAACCAATCAAAAAGAAGGGAATAGTAATGGACAGCGTTTTTTTCCAGCTCCAGGCCAGCGGGTATTTGGTCAGGTAATGCGCCAGCACCATGTATCCCAGGAATCCGGAAAAGTTATAAAACATACCGTACGGATTCCAATCGCAAACACCCAGAATACCCATGTTGCCGTAATTACCCTCATAACCCAGTGCCGGAGCAAGCATCTGGATGTAGGGGAGAGTCATGCTGAATATCCAGATGCCCAGGAAGATTTTCACATCTTTCCTCCTGGCTTGCGTCAGCCACGCGCTCATGATGGGCATGAAGAGGTACAGGCCCACCAGCATGTATACATACCACAGGGGCGTGGTATCATAGTTGAAGTTGAAGAAGAAGGTATACAGCTTGCCGACGGTGGCGCTCCAGGTATAAGTGTCCATCACGATGTTGGGGCTGGACGTTTGAACGCCTGCGTCAAAGTATCCGAAGTAGAGCAAGGGAAGCGCCAGTGACCAGACAATGAGCGGAACCAGCACCCTCTTGAGGCGCCTGGAGTAAAAAGCGCCCATTTCCAAGGTGACGGGAAAGAGCAACACTCCGGAGATCATGGCAAACAAAGGCACGCACGGCCGTACCAGACTTCCCCAGAAGACAGCGGATTTAAAGTTGAAGGAACCGTCAAAACTTCCAACGAACGGATCACAGCAATGGGCCAGGACAACGAGGAAGCAGGCCAGAATACGCAGAAAGTCCACCCAGGCGATGTGGCTGCCGCGGGAGTTCAATGATTGGTTGGTGTTCATGGTTACGTGGAAAAAAAGCGCCGCGTCATCGCAAACGTTCCTGGTAATATACCCGTTTCCCGGAAACGTTCTATCATCAAATGGAGAAAAGAAACAAAAAGCACCCAATCCCTCCTTCCCGGCAACAGGGGAAAGCTCTTCGGGAAAGCCTGCGCTTCCTGCAGGATTCCACGCATCTTCCCCCATAAGAATCACGGAACCTTTTCCCGCACCGCCGGAATTGTTCACCGTGAGGCCTGGTGAAAGTTTTCTCATTCGGCGAAGTTCATATTTCATTCAACAGGATACTCCTCTTCCCTCCTTGCAAAGAAAAATTTTTCCCCTCCTTTCAGTGAAGAGCTATTCCGAAACGGAAGGGGAACACACCCAACACCCATGTTTTCCTTTTGAACCGGCAGGAGGATTTCCCTTCATTTTTATGGCTAAGATACCCGGAAGCCGGGATTCAGGCCTTCCCTACCCTTCACACGCTGTCTGTTTTAAAACTGCCCGGCGGCGGGATGAGATTGCCGTAGCGGTGAACGGTTTCGGAAACAGCCTGTTCCCGGAAATACCCCAGCAGTTCCACCCGACCATTGGCAAGCACGGGACGGTCCAGCACTTCCACATCCCGAGCATGGGCGGCATTGACCAGAGCCTCGGAAATATCTGTTCCACGCAGGAACCGTACGCCTTGAAGGGCTTCCGGCATCCGGCCGATCAATTCCGCTTCCGTTTCCACCGACAGGGAAGCATAGTAACCATGCATTTTCTGAATCCAGGGGCGGCTCGCCCCTATGCTCAGGTGCAGGAGCACCCCGCACAGTTTCGCCCCCAGCAGCAGAATGGCGACGTCATCGTCGGACATGTTTTCCACACGGGCCAGAATTCCCTTCACCGGGGTATAGCGGAAGATATTATTTTCTCCGTAAACACGGGAGGGATCATGATCCACGCCGAATTCCTCCATCCACCACTTGGCCTGGGAACCGGCCGCGGAACGGATGCGCTTGGCGCAGTCCGGCAGCTCGGAACACAGTTTTTCCACCAGTCCGGAGATACGTTCACCCGGCGTGCGCAACTTCTGAGGCAGTGCCTTTTCCTCCCAACTTCCCAGCATGGTAAGGTAGTTGGGACCTCCGGCCTTGGCTCCAGGCCCCATGGAGGAATGGTTCCACCCGCCGAACGGCTGGCGGCGGACAATGGCGCCGGTGATGACACGGTTGATGTACGCGTTGCCCACCTGCACTTTAGTTTTCCACAAGGCAATTTCCCGTTCATCCAGGGACTGAAGGCCGCCGGTAAGGCCAAATTCGGAGTCGTTCTGGATGTCAATGGCTTCCTCCAGGTTTTCCGCACGGATGATTCCCAATACCGGACCGAAGCATTCCGTCTGATGGAACCAGCTTCCCGGTTTCACCCCCAGCCGGATGCCGGGAGACCAGAGGCACGGGTTGTCTTCCGAAGGTTCCGGCTTGAGCAGCCATTCCTCCCCGGGTTCCAGCTGCGTCAGCGCACGGAGCAGATTCCCTTCCGGCTCCCTGATGAGCGGCGTCACCACGGAGTTGACTTCCCAGGATCCGCCTACCTTCAGGCTGGCGGCGGCATCCTTCAACTGACGCAAAAAGGCGGGATTGTCATAAACGGAAGCCTCCACAATAGCCACGCTGGCGGCGGAACACTTCTGTCCGGAATGACCGAAAGCGCTTTTCACCAAATCCTTTACAGCCTGGTCCGGATCAGCCGTAGCAGTAATGATCATGGCATCCTTTCCGCTGGTCTCAGCCAGAACATGCAGGTCAGGCCGCAGTTCGCGCAGCATTTTTCCGGTGCGGTAGGATCCCGTCATGATCACGCCGTTCAAACGGGGATCCATCAGAAACTTGCGGGAAATTTCATTGCGCGGCATCGGCACGAATTGAAGGACGTTTTTAGGCACACCGGCACGCCAGAACGCCTGGACAATCTGCCAAGCCGTATAAACGGCCAGTTCGGACGGTTTGAACACCACGGCATTTCCCGCCATCAGGACGGCAGCTACACCGCCCGTCGGAATGGCGAAGGGGAAATTCCAGGGAGACATCACGCAGATGGTACCCAGCGGGGACATTTCCACGCCGTCGTTCATTCCGTCGCGGTCCAGGCCTTCCGCATAATAGCGGCAGAAGTCTATGGCCTCGCTCACCTCTACATCAGCCTCCGTGGGAGCTTTCCCGGCATCCCTCACCATGGCAGCAATGGCTTCCCCCCTGATTCTGGACAGCTCCTGCGCTGCCCGGTGCAGGATTTCAGCGCGTTCGCCAATGCTTTTGGACGCCCAGGAGGAGCGGACCCTGTCCGCCGTGACCAAGGCATGTTCAACCTGGTCAAAATCCGCATAAGCGAATTTATAGGAAACTTCATTATGGCGGGACGGATCGCGCCCCACGCCCCATAGATTAGTCGTAATTTCCTCACCATCTATAACCAGAGGGATTTCCTCGCCGGATTTTTCCTTCTCCGCGGCAATCAGCCCGTTGATCCATTCCGCATTCTGCCGCAGGGACCAGTCCGTATCTCGCTCGTTGGCAAAGGCGTCCCGGTAATGTGAGGGCTGGATGGGATCCGCAGCGCGGTTCTGCGTGCGGTTGGGGCCGTACTTCACCTCATCCTTTTCCTGACAAGCCTTCAAAAACCTCTTTTTCTGGACCTCCCAGCTCCGGGACCCCGGTGTCATGCCGAAGAGATCATGCAGGAAGTTCTCCTCACTGGTATTTTCATCCAGTCTCCGGACCAGGTAGGCAATAGCGCTGTGAAAATCTTCCTTCAAAACCACAGGGGCATAAAGGAGCAGACCGTCCGCCGCCTGGCGGATGACCCGCGCCTGATGGTTCGCCATCCCTTCCAGCATTTCGAATTCCACCTGGTCACGCACGCCTTCCCGCTCACGCAGCAGCATGGCATAACACAAATCAAACAGGTTGTGGGAAGCCACGCCGAACTGCACATATCTGGCATTATCCGGCATGCAGCCGTAATGGAGCATTCTCTTGTAATTGGCATCCACCTGGGCTTTCGTGCCATACGGGGCCTGCGCCCAGCCATGCATGGAGGCCTCCACCTTCTCCATCGCCAGGTTGGCGCCTTTCACCAGGCGTATTTTGATGCGCGCCCCCCCCTGCTCCACACGTTCCTTCGCCCAGGCGCACAGCTTCATCTGCTCCTCCCAGGAATCCGGCAAATAGGCCTGAAGCACAATCCCCGCCTCCAGCTGCATGAATTCATCCTCCATCAACGTACGTTTGAACGCTTCCGCCGTCATATGAAGATCACGGTATTCCTCCATATCCAGATTCACGAACTTGGGCTTTCTGGAACCGTCCGGCAACGTTACCGCATTGGTAATGGCCGCCCGGTACAGGATGCGCAGGCGCTCCTGAATCAATTTGACGGTTTCTTCAAAGGCTACCAGATGAATCTGGCTGAAAATGGCTGAAATCTTGACGGAAATATAGTCACAGTCCTTGTCTGTCAGCCGGTCCACGACCTGCTGAAGACGGTGGTGCGCCTCGCTTTCACCCAGAATGGCCTCTCCCAGCTGGTTGATATTCATCCGGATGCCGCCCTTGCGCCTGCGGCGCAGGTGGGGGCGCAGTTTTCCATCCTCGGCAGGAAGAATTACATTGGAACTCTCTTTTCTCAACTGGCTGGTAATCATGGGCATGACTACACCCGGAAATTGAGCGGAAAATCTCCCCCCCATTTTCATGGCGAAACGGTCCGCCGCAGACAAATAACGGGGAACGCCATATCCGTCCAAAAGATAGCGGAACAACTCAGCACCCCGCGCCGGAGAAGAAGGACGGAACACACGATCCGCCAGTGCCAGCGTAAACGCCTTGCCCGCCGGATCATTCATCATACGCTCCATTTGCTGCGCCTGCCTCTTCTCTTTCCCTCTCATCCCGGCATTCGACTGCTTTAAAATGGACTCCGCCAGTTCCACAGCCTTGGCGGCCAGTTGCTGGTCAGTCCATTGGCCTCGGCGAGCCTCCGCCATCATGTCCGGGATGGATGAATCTGTCATAACGGTTCGAAGACTAGCCCCGGGCAGGGGCAAAATCAAGCCAATTTGCCCGGTCCTTCCTGTGGAAAGAGGAATCACGGAGGAAAACGCATCCCTTGATTCCGTGACGGAAGCAGGGGAGCCTTCCTGTCCATTTCCGGCAACTCAGGAAAGACACATTAATCATACCGCGCAGCCGCCAGACGGGCTCTTCTCAGCTCTTCCCTGAGCTGGTGCGCCCGTCTGCCGCAAACGCTGGAACGGTTCATGTCCCGGACCTCTTCCAAAACCGCAACCGCCTGGTTGAAGGCATCCTCGCTTTCCGGAGTGTGGGCTTCCCGGTACAGAACCTCTTCCAGCCGCACCCAGAGGGGATGCACCATGGAGAGCAGAATTAACTGGCGCTCCTCCACGGATAACGAGGGATCATCCGCGCAGGCACGCCACGCTTCCAGACATGTTCGTATGGAAGAAGCTTTGCAAGCCCGGAAAGACTCGCCAAGCAATTCGGCCGTTTTCCTGTTTTTCTCCAGACGAAAGGCCGCCTCCCGGGCGTTAAGAAAAGCCGGAACCGTACAGTTCAATTTTTCCAGACGCTTCATGGTGCCAGGATAATCCCGAAACCAGGCCTCCGGAGGCACCTGTTCCAGTTCCCGGCAGATGGCGGAGGCTTCTGCCGCAGGGTCCCCGCCCTTCGGAATATCATTCACCCGCGTCACCGGCCGCACGCGCTGCGCTTTTTCCGCAAGCAGGGACACTTTTTCCCGCAGAGAAGCTGCAGAGGCCCCTCCTTCCACCAGGTCGAACACACGTCCTTTGGAGTCAAGAAAAACCACGGAAGGCAGCATGCGCACACCATGCATCGCCGCACGGGACAGGCTGCCGTTTTCTTCCCAATCCTTCACGGAGGGATGTCTGGGAACCGTGACAAACTGCACGTCACGCACATATTCATCCAGCGCGCGGCGTTCTTCCGTGCCCGGCTGGAGCGCTTTCAACCAACGGGCTTCCGCTGAACCGGGTTCCTCTGAACCGTACACAACCAGAACAGGGGATGGAAGGGAGGGAGCCGCAGAACAGGAGACGGAAAGGGCATCCATTTCCGCACGTCCCGGAAACGCCAGAGCCAAAAATGCAATGACCGCTAAAGTCCTCATGAATAAACTGCCATCCATCAGCCCTTTCTGATGGTAATGCGCTTGTAACGGCTGTCCCCTTCTTCGGACTCCGTCACAATTCCTTCCATGGACTGAAGGGCATTATGCACCAGGCGGCGGTGGTAGGCATTCAACGGAGGCATCTTCATCGGTTTTCCACTCTCCTGGACGCGTTCGGCCAGGGAACGGGCCTTTTCCAGCAGACGGGCTTCGTTGCGCTCCCGGTAATGGTCGCAATCCACCTTCACGCGGGGAGCATCCTCCATCTTGCGCTGGATCATGCGGTTGACCAGATACTGAAGGTCATCCAGCCTGTCCCCGTCCCCCCCAATGATGTACTGTGAATCCGGGGAGGAAATATTCAGGCACACGATGCCGTCCGTTTCCGTTACTTCGATATCCGCGGAAAACCCCAGCGAAGCCAGAAGGCTCTTCAAACTCTGTTCAGCTATTTCTTGCACCGTCATTACTTTAAATTAATAGGAAAAGGGTTCCATACCGGAAAAACCGCCTCGCGCCGGACGGTGCGAGCCTTTTCTCCAATACCCGATTGACATAAAAATCATAACCTATTTATTCCCCTCGTCTATGAAAATTTGTGGAAGCTCCGTTCCATATCATGTACGCAATGCCGTCCCTGCCCTGCCGTTCCGGCAACACGGTTCCGTTCCTCCTTCGGAACCAGATGCAGGAAACACCGCTTAACAAGGAGGCCACTGTTTTCCGCCTGCCCGCGGCTGTACCCCGGTTATCTCCGCTTCTTCCTGCCGCAAATGAAACACAGGCTGCAGGCATCGCAGCCATGCCAATCAAACAGGCATTTCCTCACAGCCCGTTCTTTATTACATAAAATATTAATCACCAGTTTTTATAAAAATTTTTCATCCGCTCCGGAGAAACACTGATGACAAAACAGGACGGAACATCCCCGGGAAAAGGGAAGTCGAACTATTACCCACATAGAAAAATCCGGTCCCTCATGAATAAGCCAATGAAAAAAAAGAAACCGCCCATGGAAGACAGCGCCGCCCCTTTTCCCAACGGAAAAGAAGCTGCTCCCCATTATACGGATACAATTGATCCGGAATTGATCAAACCCACTCCAAAACCTACGCCGCCCAATGCGGAACCTTCCGCGCCCGGTTCCATGAAGATGCCGGATAACGCTACGGAAAAAATCAGGGAGCTGGATGCCATGCGCTCCAACGGCATGGGACAGGCCCTCACAAGCAACCTGGGAGTTAAAATATCCGATGATCAAAACACACTTAAAGCAGGAAGCAGAGGCCCCTCTCTGCTTGAAGACTTCCACTTTCTGGAGAAAATGGCTCATTTTGACCAGGAGCGGATACCGGAACGCGTGGTTCACGCAAGAGGTTCCGGGGCACATGGTTATTTTCAGGTGTACAAATCCCTTTCCAAGTACACCAAAGCGGCTTTTTTGCAGGATCCGGGAGAAAAAACCCCGGTCTTTGTGCGTTTTTCCACCGTGCAGGGCTTCAGAGGATCTCCGGATACAGTAAGGGATATCCGCGGTTGGGCTACCAAATTCTATACCAAGGAAGGCAACTATGATCTGGTAGGCAATAACACGCCCGTCTTCTTCATTCAGGATGCCATCAAATTTCCGGATTTCGTTCATGCCGTCAAACCGGAACCCCACAATGAAATGCCCCAGGGGCAGACGGCCCATGACTCTTTCTGGGACTACGTCTCCCTGCAGCCGGAAACTCTGCATAACGTCATGTGGGCCATGTCGGACCGCGGCATCCCCAGAAGCTTCCGTACGATGGAAGGGTTCGGCATCCATACATACAAACTGGTCAATGAAGAAGGAAAAAGCACTTTCGTCCGTTTCCACTGGAAACCGCTGTACGGGAAAAAATCCCTGGTGTGGGATGAAGCCCAGGTATTGACAGGACGCGATCCTGACTTCCACCGCAAGGATCTCTGGCAATCCATTGAAGCCGGAGATTATCCGGAATACGAGCTGGGGCTGCAACTCATCCCGGAAGAAGACGCAGACCAGTTCGACTTCGATATTCTGGACGCTACCAAGCTCATTCCGGAAGCACTGGTTCCCGTGGAAATCGTCGGGAAAATGGTGCTGAACCGCAACCCGGACAACTTTTTTGCGGAAACGGAACAGGTAGCCTTCTGCCCCGCCAATATCGTGCCGGGCATTGATTTTTCAGACGATCCGCTGCTCCAGGGCCGTATTTTCTCTTACAGCGATACCCAGCGGCACCGGCTGGGAGGAGCCAACTTCACGGAAATTCCCATCAACCGCCCCATTTGCCCCTTCCACAACAATCAGAGGGACGGCTTCCACCGCATGCAGATAGACGCCTCACCGGCCAACTATGATCCCAATTCCATCGGGAACAACTGGCCGAGAGAAACGCCTCCGGAGAAAGGCGGCTTCACTACCAGCCCCCAGACGGTAAGCGGTGTCAAGGAACGTTTGCGAAGCCCCTCCTTCGCGGAATACTATTCCCACCCCCGGCTGTTCTGGATGAGTCAAACTCCGGTGGAACAGGAGCACATTATCAACGCTTTCAGCTTTGAGCTGGGTAAGGTGACGCGCCCCTATATCCGGGAACGCGTGGTGGACCTTCTGACACGCATTGATCCGGACCTGGCAAGCGGAGTGGCCCGCAACCTGGGAATTCAACTCACCAGGGAGCAACTCAGCAGGGAACTTCCTAGGCCCGTCTGCGGCCTGGAACAAGATCCGTCATTGAGCCTGTATGCCCATACGGACGGCAACCTCAAAGGCCTTCGCGTCTCTTTACTGGCAGCGGACGGCGTCAGCCTGAAATCCGTGAAAGAAATCTGCGATGCCCTGCATGAAGAAGGCATCATCCCCCAAATCATTGCCCCGCACATGGGAAGCATAACAACGGAAGAAGGGGAAGAGCTGTTTGTTGACGGAACCCTGTCCGGCACTCCTTCCGTCCTGTTTGACTCCGTCATCGTCCCGGAAGGGGAACAAAGCCTCACAACGCTCCTGAAAGACGGAGATGCCAAGTACCATTTGCGCCAGGCCTACAGGCACTTGAAGGCCATCGGACTGCCCGGCAACGCCAAAGCCATGCTTGAGGCAGCCTCCCTGCCCCAGGATATGGATGACGCCGGGCTGCTCATGCCGAAGGACACCAAGTCCCTGATGCCCCCCTTCATCACGGCCATGAAACAGCACCGCGTCTGGAGCCGAGAACCTAAAACCCTTGATTTCGGAGCCTAGATTCGTTTCTTATACAGGAACCGCTTCCATTTACGGGCTGCCCCGCCGAAAGGTGCGGCAGCCGTTTTTCACTAAAAAATCCGGGGGAGTTAAACAACACTTCGGGCAAATTGAAAAAGGGAGGGAGATACACTCAAAACGGGAACGGAAACCGGAATACAGCATGATGATAATGCCTTCTTAAAAGAAAACCCCGCAAGCCTTTAAACTTGCAGGGTTTATTAATGGTACACGGAGAACTATATTTCTATTTAATAATAAGTATATTATGAAATAATAGCATTATAAATAGCATTACCTGCCATATCACTTCCACTTCACTCCCTTCTCCTTCATCTCAGTCACAAACTCCTCATACTCTACGTCACTCATCGTCCCCTTCAACTTCTCTACCAGCTCTTTCCTCTTATCTTTCTTTACCCGGCTCACAGCCTTCACAACCTCGGAAGCTCCATCCATCTTCACCCGGTTTTCCATCAACTTCCTCTCTTCTTTATCCAGTCCGACATCCTGATACACTTTCATCCGGCTTGAATAATCCAAACCTTTCACTCGCGCCATCAATTCCTTCCTCTCTTCCATTTTTGCTTTCCGTTCTTCCTTCTCTTCTTTTTTGGTCGCTTGGATCAATCTCTGCTGCTCTCTGGCTTTAGCCATCTCATTATCCCACAGATGCCCCCATGTTCCGGCCATACTCTTCGTCTCTTTCACAATACGCCCCATCACCTGCACCGCGGCTCCAATCTCCGGCCTTCCTGCCGCCGCAAACAATCCCATACCATTCAACCCTCTTCCCAACTGATTCATTACCTTCCCATACTCCTCTTCCTCACCGTTATACATCCTCACTACACCTTCTCCTCCTCTCCATAACGCCTCAGCATGATCGACCATCGTATTACTAAACTTCATGTACTTTTCGCCAGCCAGTTTTGAATAGATGAACTCTATTACCTCAGCCAATCCAAAAATACCGGAAAACGCCCCCATCGCTCCACTCACCGCAAACCCTTTCCACCTATCCCACAAATCCAACTCTTCCTCATCGTCACCTTGCCCCATCACCCACTTAAGAAACTCCACAATCACCTGATTCATGATCCCATACACTACCCACGCCTGACCAAACCGCCACGCAGCCTCTCCCACACCAATCTCTCCCCTCTTCCACTTCGCAATCGCCATATAACTCAACGCTATCTGCTTGCGCGGATCAGAGCGGAACATCATAAACATACGCCCCAGCGCGTTCGCATGAATCTCCCAAGGGCTCTTCTGCTCTGTCTCAATAGGTTGAGCCGTCCTCCGCACCGCCTTGTCCAGCGCGGCCAACGCCCTCTGCTCCACAACCTCATTACTCAATCCCTCTTTCATGGCTTTCTTCTTGGCCGCCATATACGCAATACCTCCGGAAAACGTTGTAAATGCCGCATCAGTCAATCCAATCGGCAACATCCCGGCTTCCACGGCATCCCCCAGCATGCTCACCTTCATCCTGTTCGCCGTCAAAGCCTGCCTCATTTCAGGACTCACGCCCTGCATCAGCCTTTGTTGTATCGTCGGACTCATCCAAACCTCCGCCAACTGTCCCGGATTCGCCAATGCCCCAATAAACCCTTTCATGGCATCTGAGGGGGACATATCCGCCATGCTGGAAAACATGGCCGGGAGCTGCTTCAGACACGTCTTCAGGTTATATGAAAGCGCACCCTGAGCCATCGCCCCCAACACCCGGCTCACTACTTGCTGAGCTTGTCCGGCTCCGCCCGAATCCTGCGAACCGTCAAATTCTAAATCCTTCACCCACTTGGTCAAATGTGTCCTTGCCTGCGCCCCATGCACCGCATCAATCTTGTTCCCCAGCTCTCCATTCAGCAACACGGCCTTCATATCCCTCATAATCTCCGCAAAACTCGCCCAGTGATCCATCTGCATACTGTGCGCCCAATACGCATTCACACAACTCACCACACGCGGCAGCGCATAATGCTTCCGACGCATCTTGATGCTCCCCACACTCAGCCATCCGCTCCCTCTGGACTCCATCGGATCAACGGCTTCAGCGGCATTATCCGTCACGAAAAACCCCGGAGCATAATTCTGCACTTTAGGCATATCACACCCAAACAACCTCCTGTACACCTCATTATACTCCTTATATCCCCGCTCATACTCCTCCCCTAAATACTCCGCCACCCGCAACGCCCGCACATCAATATGATCCCTCACCTTCCCAATCGCAGCCTCGTCAAAACCCAACGCCTCCAGATTATCCTCATACTCCGGCATCGCGGACATCTGGAGCAAATACGCCGCCTCCAAATCGCTCATCTCCATCTCCACCAGCTCCGCGCCCTGCTCCAGCCATGAAAACTTCACAAACTCCTTCCTGCTCTTCGCCGGAATCTCGCTCAACGCCATCTTCAGGGCATCCATCGCCTTCTGATTCTTCGCCCACTTCGGCATCTGCTCTGCTTCCATCTTACCCTCCGCAACCGCCCGCGCCTCTTCAATCCGCACCCGCTCACTCCTGAACTCGCCTGGCATCTTCACCTCAATCCCCCAAGTCCGATTCTCGCTTAAATCCTTCAACATACCATCCACCACACGCCTCACGCCCAGCTTCACCTGACCATCCACCTTTCTGTCAGCCCTCTTCAAAAACTCCTCCGGCCTCGCAATCCGGTACAAGGCACCGTAATACCGCAACACTCGCCTCTGTCGCACATCATTAAACTCCAGCCGCGCCTTCCTGATGCCCTCTGCAAAATACTCCGTCACCTTCCCCTCTCCAAACAAATCCTCCATCAAATTCTCAAAACTCACAAACCCCCGCACCAAATTCCGCATCCCCTTACCCACACCCACATCATGCTTCGCCGCTCCGGTGCGCTCATTCACGCTCACCGGCTGCTCACGCCCCAGCCCCTTCCCGGCCTCATCCAGCAAATCCGCAATACGCTCACGCCGATCCTCCCAAAACGCCTCATTTGCCAGTCTCCCGGCAGCATACATCTCCTTCAGGGCATCCAGCGCGGCCTGCACTCTTTCCAAATCAGCCGTCAGCCTCCCGTGCATATTCCTCTCATACAACCCGCCAAACGCATCCAGCGCACGTACCCACTCCACCGCCTCATCATACTCAGCCCCGCCAATCAATGCCTTCTCCTCCACCACCTTCTCAGCCGTATTCTTCGCCGTTTCCAGCTCATCCGCATCCAACTCTAACGCCCTCTCCACCATATCCAGCCGCTTCTGAATCTCCGCATTCATCTTCCCACGCCGTACCCGGTTCTCGCCCACACTTGCCGCCGCCCATTTTCTAAACCGTTCAAACTCCTTAAATCGGCTCTTCTTCCCTTCATTCACAATATGCCAATCCACATACTTCACCATACGCATCAGCGCATTCATCCTCCCCCTCCACGTCTTCTTCTCCATCACCTCCTCCCGGTAGGAAGCAACAACCTCCGGCCTGATCCCCCCGCGCACATCCCTCGGCAGCTCCGTCACCACGGCATCACATACGGCCATCACGGCCAGCATCCGCTCCCTCACAGCCTCATCATCTCTTCCCTGCTCATCCTTATACACTCCATCCCTTGTAAACCCGTTCGCCTGCAACGCGCTCTCCAGCCGTTTCTGCATTGCTTCATACAACCTTGCTTCTTGCTCAAAAGCCTGCCCCTGAACTTCTGCTAAATAGCTCCACACACTCTTCACACTCCCACTACGCCTCACGGAAAACGACACCACAGGATCATCATCAACCAAAGACTCCATCACTCCATGCTCATCAACCCCACCCTGCGCCTCCACCTCCTGCACACTCACCTCATGCCCTTCTATTCCTCGTCCAGTTAAATCTCTGTCAACATAATTGACAAACTCCTTCAATAAATGTACTCTCCCTTTATGGGAGGTTCCATGTTTTGCCTCGCCCGTGTTTGGGACGCGGGATCGATGCAAAATATCGGAAACCTCCCTATTTTCATCCACCTCTTCCACGGAAGAAGCATCCAGATCATAAAACAAATTTCCTCTGAAATCCTCCGCCAGCACTATATTTACATACGCCAACCCCGTATTTCCATCTGCGGAAGCCCCCTTGAAATCCGCTTTCGTCAGATAATAATGGAACCTCTCAATATTACGTTTCTTCTCAGGTTCTACATTCACTGCTGAGTGAATAAACTCTGCCTTTCCTGCCAACTCCGGCAATACGGCCAATGCAGCCAGCACTCGCCTATCGGCTGCATGCTGCTTTACTTCCCTCCATCCTTTCCCTCCAACCTTTACCCGCTTCCCGTCCCCCATCACCAGCGCATACCCCTGCTCCTGAGTCTGCTCCTGAAGAAATCTGAACTGCTCCCGAACCGATCCCAGCGCATCCTTCAAATCAGAAGCATACGCTGCCGGCACATCCACAGCAACAGGCTCCATCCCCTCCACCCGGTGGAACGCATCAGCCACACGCCGGGCCTCCTCCATCGGCACGCGCCTTACCCTGTCCCCCATGCTGAAACTCACCTCCTGCCCTTCCCCTCGCGCCGCATACCGCTTATACCCGTACACCACGCTATCATACACCGCGCTCAACAACTCCCCGGAATCGGCAAAATCAAACCCGGCCTCATTCGCGGCCTCCAGCACATCGGACACACGTCCTTCCCGGCTGAAAAACAGCTCTGCACGCGCCACCACCCGCTGCTCAAACCCCTTCCCCAGCGTACCATCCTTCCTGCGTCTGCCCTTGGCCGTCCGCGTCGTCGTCAGCGCATCATAAATCCGTTGCAGCTCCCCGGTTAAATCGGAACCGGCCTCAGCCGCCGTCTTCGGGTGCGGCAGCCTCCCGGCCACCCACTCTCCAATCTCCGGCACATCCCCCATCGCCTCCGCCTCAATCTGCGCCTGCTCCGCTCTCCTCGCGCGTTCCGCAATCGCCGCCTCGTCAAACCCGGCAAAATCATTCAACAGGCGGCGGAACTTCCCGCTCATTTGACCTTGCACGTCCGCACTCAACATCTTCCGAGCCGTCGTCAACTCACCCACATACGTCACATACCGTTCAAACAACAAAACAAACATCTTGAACCACCGCCGCAACTTATCCGGCAGACGTTCGTCGGAAATATGCCCCAGCAAATGAGCACGGGCAGCCTTGCTCACCCCTTCGCACACCGCCTGCAACCTGTCCACCCCTTCCCCGGTCGCCAAAAACCTCTCGCCCGTCGCCTTCTCCAGCCGCATCAGCTCATCCTCAAACTCCGCAACCGTCCACTCGCTATTCCGTATCAGCACCTTCGTCATCCCCTCTGTCCACTCTTCATAAACATCCAGAGGATTAGCCCCCCGGTACAACCTGCTCACCACCTCATACCTCCCATTTGCCAGCTCCCTCATCGTATTCTCCCCCAACACGCGTAAATCATCACCTCCCACGCCCACCATCTCACCCATCTGTGCCGCAAAAATCCTCTCCCGGCTCTCGGCAGACTTACGCATGGACTCGCTCCGGTTCTTCATCATCGCCAGCGTCATCGCCACATTCATTTTGCTCCGGTCAAACCTCATCTGCTCATCCTGCCCCACATCGTCCAAATACTGCATCATCTCCTCATTCGCCTCATCCTGCACCTTCCCTACATAACCATCACTATCCGCATCCTTATATTTCTGCATCCTCAGCTTCATCCCATCCACCACCTCATCCTCCCGCTCCTCCAAATGCCCCAGCACGGCCTTAAACGCATCCTCATACTCATCAAAAATCTCCGGTCTGTCTCCAAGCTCCACCACATACTGCATCTCCTCCGTAAACTCATTTTTTTCCTCGCGGATCGGACTCACTCCAAACTCTTTTAGCACCTCCATCGCCGCCTCTACCGCCATCCGCTGATCCTCCTTCTCATCTGCTTGCCTCCGCCCCTTGCGCTCCGGTACAGGCCCATGCTCAAAACTCAACACAGGCCCGCTCCCCACCTCGCTCACGCCTCCGCTCTCCGGCCCCTTCACATCCACCACAGCACCCTTCCCATCCTGCACCTCTGCTCCGTCCACGCGCACCTCATCCCCCCCTCTCGCCGTCTCCGCCGCATGCGCTTCAGCGGCGGCCACCACATCCATCGTCCTCACACCGCCGCGTGCGGCCAGCTTCCTCATCCCGTCCCTGTCCCCCAGCCCCACCTTCACTCCGTCCACTTCTTTCCCGTAATTCCGGCGCATAAAATCCTGAATCCCATCCTGCATCATCGCGTACCGCGCCACGTCACTCTCCGCCGCCCGCATCCGGGCAAGCAGGGAATCGCTGAAACCAAACGTCCTCTTCAGCTTCCCATACTCCCGGCTCAACTGCCGCTGCATCCCGGCCTCAGCCGTAAACCGCGCCCCGGCCCCCACCAGCGCAAACGCCAGCACGGAACCAAACAACTCCATATTCTGATCCAAATCCTTAAAATCCTTCCAAAACCGCTCCCAATCAATACCGGGAGCCTCCCCCGCCAGTACGGAAGCCAAACTCTGCATCATCGGATCGGCCAAATCCTGCAACTTCTCTGTCGTGCCCTCCTCCACCATCGTCACCACGAAAGAACCGCCGGAACGCGCCCCCGCCCGCAGGGCGGAACTCTTCAGCCTCATCGCCTGACGGCTCAAATTCAGAGTATTCATCCACTTATCTACAAACGCGCTCCCGGACCTCAACCCCAGCATCCCCTTAGACACCATTGCGCCTGCCCTCTCCAACGCCCCTTGAACCGCGCCGCTCGCCGCCGCGCCTCCCAGCCTCGCCATCCTGCCGCCATCTGGCCGCTCCTGCACGGCCTTACTGTAACTATCCCCGGCATAAGACATCGCCGCCACTCCGGCCCCCACGCCGGAAAAACTCAACGCCGTAATCGGCACAGACCGCACCGCGCTCAGCACCCCATTCCCAAACCACCCATACTCCGGCTTGTTAATCGGCCTGTACGTCCCCTGCGCCATCGCCAGAAAAGCATCCAGCCTCCGGCCATACTCATCCGCCGCCTTCGCGTCAGCCTTCAGGGCAGACCCGTCCCCGCCAAACAACTCCTTCACTCCCCCCGCCACATCCAACTGTGCGGCAATCCCGCCGCGCAACAGAGACCTGATTCCATTACCTAAATCCTCCCAGCCACGGTTCCCGGCCTTCCATACATTCGCCATATAACTCCCCTCATTCCCGCCCTTGCGCTGCACAATCTCCGCCAGCGCATCCATCTGGGCATCCGTAAGGCCATCCATCGCCTTCAGAGCTTGGTGGATTGAAGCCATCCCCTCCGGCTGAAAAATCCGGTTCGCCGTCCCGTCAGCATACTTCACGGCCCACTCCAGCCCCTCCATCACGCGCGGCAATACCGGCTCCAGCCCTCGTCTTGTCCTCTCCGCATCCGCCTTCACCCATCGCAATGTATTCCCCACCTTCTTATACATCTCCTCTCCCATTTGTCCCCTCTGCTCCCACAACGCCTGTCTTCCGTCCCCGCCCGTCAGCACAGCCTGCCTCACGCTCTCGGCAGCCCCCTTCAGCAACTTGTCAGCATGAGCATCCTCCTGCGCCCGCTTACTCAAAAACCTGTACACCGTCAGCCCCGGCTTATTAAAATCAATCTGCTCCCCCTGCTCCTTCAGCCGTATAGCCATCTGTTCCAGTAGCGGAACCCCGTTTCGCGCCAAAACCTGATTCTCGGTATATCCTCCCTCATCCAACGCCCATCCCAGCACCAGCGATCGCGCTCGCAACTCATCCCCCAGCTCATTATCCGGGAAAAACTGCGCCTCAAACTCCTTCTTCACACTCTCCGGAACCTTCTTCAAATCCCCGTTAAACACGCTCCGGTGCCAATCCACCTTATCCTTTCTCCTCGCATACTCCGCCTCATCCTCCTGAGCACTCTTAAACGCCAATGCATCAGGAAACAAAGGCATGCCGCGCCTTGTCCTCTCATTAACATACTCCTGCACCTTGGCTCTCTCTTCGCCCAGCACGCGCTCCTTCTCCGCTTTCATCGGATCATCCCCGCCCTTCCTCAAATCGGCAGCCAACATCTTCCCGCGTTGCCAGCTCCGATAAGCGTCAGCCTGCCAGCCCTCCCCCTTCTGCCGCAAATACCGATCCATCGCCGGATCAATCTCTACAGGGAACAACTGCCTGCCCTCTCCGTCATCATAAACAGCATTCGCGCTCTCTTCCAAAAACTTATCCCTCTTCCCGCTACGTTCAAATTCCCTCGCCTGAGCCGCTACCTGTGAAATATCATTACCAAACATAAAAACTTTTAACTATTAAACATTAACCAGAAACATCACTTCTCCCCATTCTCCCACGCCCACTTCTCCTCCACCACCCGCTTCAATGCCGCTACATCCTTGGCGGACTTCACATCTAAAACCTTGAATACGGCAGCATGGCACTGCCTCAAATCCTTCCCTTTCATACTCACACCCTCCAGAACCTTTCTCCATCCCTCCCGGTTCTGAGCCGGAGCACCCCAATCCCCATTCAGCGGAGGCAGCAGAGCAGCATTACCTTGCTCATTCATATCCACCCCCAACTCATCCAGCACCTCACTCGCGCCAACACTCTTCAGCTTCACTTCAGGCTCAGGAGCCGCCACACCCGGAACATTCTGACGGCCTGACAACTTCACCCCTGTACCATCCGCCGCCAGCCTCTCAGCCTGTGCCCTAATCTCCTCTCGGCTTGCCCCCGGATTCTCTCGTACCCACCGCTCCAGCCCCTGTCTCACCTGATAAGCCGCCGCCATAGACCTCTCATACCCGGCAAAATCTCCCTCTTTCTGCGTCTCTTTCCACTTCCCGAACACCTCTCCATCCACCATCCCCTCAACCACACTCGCCGCTTCCCTGGCCGCCCCCCGGAACCGTGCGGGCACATTCCCCACGGCCAGATCCTTCAGCTCCGCCATCATCCTCTCCTTCGTCGTCTTGGAAAGCATGGACGTGGCAATCTCCCTCTCCACCTCCGCATACATCGTCCCGTCAACATCCAAATCAGGCTCATACCCCCGCAACAAACCATCCACCCGCATAAAATCCTCCGGACTCGTGTACAACTCCGCCTCCTCCTTCCCCATCTTCTCCACAGCCTTCCTCCGCCGCTCTTCCGCCGCCAGCAAACTCATCGCGTCATCCACGGCTACGCGCCCCGCTTCCACATCCTTCTTCAAATCATTTCCCCGGAACTCCCGGCCCTCAAACGCATCCATCACATACCCCTGAGCCACTCCGGCCTGAGCCTTGCGCCTTGCCGCCTCCGCCTGTTTCCGGAACCCCTCAATCACATCCGGCCTACCCTTCACCGCATCCAGCCCTCCCGACTTCTCCAGCGCATCCAACCCATGAAAAGGATCTCTCTGAATCGCCGTCTGCACCCTGCTCTCCGTCTCCTTGAAACTCACATCCTGAAACATCAACTGCTGCTCATCCGGCTCCATCACCCCCTCCGCGCCAGCCGTCTGCACCGCTTCCCTCGCGCCATAATAATCCCCACCCCTCAGGCAAAAATCATACCTCGCCTTGAAAGACTTGGCAGCCCTCTCCTTACTCGCCAGCAACTCCCTGCGCCCGGCATCAATACGGCCCGTTGACGTAAACGCATCATACCACAGCCGCGCCCGCTCCTTCACCTCCGGCGTCTTAAACTTAACCTTGCGGAACATAGGCCCCAGCCTCTTGCTCACCAGCGCATTCCAGCGGGCCTCCCTCCCCGGCTTATTCCCCGCCGCCAGCTCGGCATTATCCCATAACCCTCTCTCCTCCTCCATCAACCTCTTCACATCCTCAAAACTCCCCGCATCGGCCATCCTGTCCGCCTTCTCCTGCAACCGCGCCCTCTCCTCATCCTCCCGCGCCAGCAACCTCGCCCCGGCCCCCATCTCCCCGGCCACCTCCGCCGCCGCGCGCGCCGGAGCCGTTGCGGCCCCCGTATCAGCCAGCACAGGCTCATGATACCCGCTCAACAAAGAAAACTTATCCATATCTACTTGAAAGCATTAAAAGCCGTTGCGCCGCCCTGCACCACGCCGCTCAGCAAACTACCGAACCCGGACACCTTGCCGGCCCGCTCCGCCTGCCTCCCCTTCCACCTCTCCATCTGGGCCTGCTCCCTCATGGCGGAAGACCGCTGCAAACTGCGCGCCGCCAAATCATTCACCTCCTGCTCAAACCGCGTCGCAACCTTCATCTCCCTCCCCAGCGCGCTCCCGCTCCGCTCCACGCCGCTCGCCGCCGTCTGTGCGGCGGCCTGCCCTGTGGCCACCCCCTGCATTGCCCGCATCCTCATCTGATTCTCCGCGCTCTCCGCATCCAGCGCATCCGCCTCCCTGTCCAGCGCGGACGCATTATAATAAGCCGTCTGCCGCGCCTGCCGCCCGGCTTCCCTCTCGGCGCGTCCCCGGAACGCGCCGGCCAGCCCCTGAAGACCGGCCATACCTAACTGAAACCATTCCATAATATAATATCTATCAATAAACTACTTTGAAAACTGCACATCAAACCCCAGCAAACGCACATCGCCATCCCCGGCGCACCGCAACTCAAACACCAGCTCATCACTCCACACCCCCGGCACCGTCAAATCCTGCCAGCCGTCCAGCACATCGCCCCGGCTCCTGCTCAACTCCGTCAACCGCCCGCAAAACCCTGCACGCACCCCATCCGCCGCGCTCGCGACAAACCGCGCACGCACGCTCACACTCCCTGACTTTACCCCCGCACCCTGCTCAAACGCAAGCCCATTTGTAACCAGTACGGACTCATACGGCACCCCGGCATCTCCCCCACGGCTCCATCCGTCCCGGAACACGCCGCACCCCTCCACCAGCCGCTCCAGACTAACCCGGCCATCACGCTCCACAGCCAGCCACACCTCATCGGCATCCTGCCCATCCATCACGGCCACGCTCAACGCCCTGCCGCCCCCTCCCAGCACATGCCTCGTCCACGCGCACACCCGCTGCTCGGCATTATACGTCAGAACAGCCAGCCCGCCATCAGCCCTCACCCCCCAAATCCTCACCTCCGGCACGCGCTGCACGGCCAGCCCCACAAACCCTCCCGGCCCGCCTGCATGCTCGGCAAACGTCGTCGTATCGGCGGCCCTGTACCCGTCCGCCTCAAAACTGTACCCCAGCTCCTTCACCCTCATCCCCCCTCTCTGGACAAACACGCATCCTCCATCCGTCGCCTCCGCATCCACCCGGCTGCACCCCACCCTCAACTGCACGGCAGCGCGGCAAAAATCAGGAGTCACCACGCCGCCCTCGCCTCCGCTCAGCCGCCAAACCTGGGCCGTGGAACCAATCAACAAATCATTCACGCTCTCCATCCACACAATCCGGTGGCAATCCTTGGCCGCCAGCGTCACCTGAATCGCATCCTCATCGCTGTCCCCAATCTGGAAATTGGCAAAATCATCCACCACGCTCCCCCACACCGTCTGTGGATTCGCCGCCGTCCCGGCCAGCCACAACCTCCCTTGGTGCATCGCCACAGCACTCGGCCACCCGCACCCTCCCCCAAACATCCCCCTGCTCCACACATCCGTCACCGCCCTCTCATACGGCAATCCGGCCCCCCCATACGTCTTATAACTCAACCTCAGCACCCTCCACTTCATCCCACCCATCTCTGCCGCCGTCCAAACCTGATCAACGCCTCTCCCCACGGCACCGGACAAAAAATTCACCATATCCATCCCCCCGCTGCGCCACCCGCACCACTTCCACTTCCTCGGCCAAAACCCATTCACCGTCACCTTGCTCTCGATCGTCTTGCCATCCTCCAAATCCCATACAGACTCGCCCCAACCGCCAAGACCAAAATACAACAACACCACACGCCCATCCTCCCTCTCCACACACCCGGCCAGCCCCAAAAAGGAACCCATCTTCTCAACCACCTTCCCATCCTCATACAAACACACACTCCCCATGGCAGCCTCCCCATCCGCCACATCCCCAGCACTCTCTCCGCACAACAACACAGCCCGGCCATCCCGCAACGGCATCACATGCCAGACAGCCTTCTTGCTCCCGGTCACCGTGCAGGCAGTCAAACTCTGCGCCACAGGATCATACACCGCGCATGCAACGCCATTCTTGCAGGGGCAAAGCAACACCCTCCCGCCATCCACCACAGCGGCCCTCCGGTAACTCCCGCTTGTAACTGCCAGCCCGGAATGCGCCACCTTCTCCAAACTTCCATCCGCAGGATCATACACATAAAAAGCCGTCGCCATATACGGAGTCAGCAGCACCCGCCCATCATCCAGCAACACCGCCTCGCCAAAAAAACCATCCCCAACCCCTTCCAAAAGCACCTCACTCTCCTCCCCACGATCCACATCCAGCACACAACACCTTGCCCCTCCGCTGGTCAAAAACGCCCGGCCATCCTTCAACACACATCCCCCCACCCATCCGCAGCCATCATCCCGTTCCGCGCCCACCTTGCGGCCCCCGCCGTCCACCCGGTCAAACACATAACAACAGGCATGGGCCTTCCCTGCCAGCAGCAGCCTCCCCCCATCCAGCTCCAGCACCGTCCCCCACACCTCCTCCCCGGAATCGCCAACCCCGGCAACCAGCCCCTCCGCCTCATAATCCCACGCATTCAGCCTCAACTCATGCCTGCCCCAGTTAGTCGCCGCGGGCTTATACTTCATCACCCGCAACTGCAAACGTGTAGGACGTTCACACGTGCCGCTGAACTCAAAATTCCGCCAATCCCCGTCCCATGACCAAAACCTGTGCAGCACCTCAAACTTATGAGGGCTCAAACTCTCATCCTCCGCATCCGCACCCATCAACTGAAACTCGCCCTGCCACCGCTGATCCTCATTCCCGTAACTCTTCAGCGTCCACGCCCCCTCATGGCACACGAACGCCCTCTGCGGCCCATCGCTGGAAGCCCACCACTCCTGCATGCTGTTAAACCCGCTCCCGAACCGGCTCACCACCCATCCGGGAAAGAAAAACTCTGGATAATCAGCCAAACTCTTGCTCCCCTTATAATCCGTCCTCCCGTAATACTGCTTATAACATGTCCATGTAACACGCACATCGCCGCTCACCGTCCACAACTCCTGCCCCGCCAAAACAATCGTACCCGCAGCGGACAAATCAGGAACGGCCTCGGGCGGATTACTCGTACCGGTCAACTCCGCGTAAGTCTGCGCCACCACCACTCGCTCCGCCATATGCTGAGTATAAAGAACACTCGTGCCAAACTCCTCTGAGCGGAACACATGGCGGTCAGCACCAAACGTCAACCCACCCGCATCACGCTCAACCCATGCCTCCCCATCCTTGGAAATCGCAAACTCCCTCGGACTCCGGTCAAACTCCATCACCGCCAGCCTCCAATCATCATCGCCATGCCTCTCCAGCCTCTGCGGAGCCACCCTCCCGCACACCACCCACACCACGTCATTGCACTGCACCCACCGCAGCTCCGGCAAATCCTGCTCCGTCCACGGACTCTCCAGCCGGGCGGCCAAACTCCCATCCAGCCGGAACACCTCCACAAACCCCGCTCCAAACACCACCATATACCGCCGCTCATCACTCACATCCATCCCCATCAGCCGCACCCGCCCGCAAGCGGCCCCTCCATCCACCGCACACATCCTCTCCGCGCCGGGCCGCCGCATCAGCCCGCCGAACGTATGCACCAGAAAATTCACAATCGTCTGCGCGCTCCGGCCATACCCATCCACATCATACCTTATCGCCCCCATGCGGTTCCACTCACCTCCGGTAAACGCCACCCTCATCCCGCTCATACAATCCCCCTCCTCCCCCACGGAGACACCGTTTCATCTCTCCCTCCCCGTCCCATATCCTGCAACCGCGCCCGGTACTGCGCCCTCATCTCCAGCCGCCTCACATCCGCTTGCAGCCGTCCCTCCAAATCCCCGCGCCCGGTAACGGTCAACGCGCACAGGCACGCCAGCTTGGCGGCCAGCAGCTCTCCATCCGCACAACACCACTCATGGGCGGCATCATCCGGCCTCACTAAATACACCACGCGCACCTCCCTCCCTTCCCCTGTCCAAAACAACCTCCCGTCAAACACGCACCACCCGGCCCCATCCACATCCACCACATCCACACAACCCTCCGGCAACGCCTCGCTCCGCACAAAACCGGGCAGCCGCAAATCCTCTTCACCCTCCAACTGCGCCACCCTCTTCGCCCACACAGGCTTCACCTCCTGCACAACATACTCCACGGCGCTCGGCCACATGGCTCGCAACACAGCCCCCACCTCCTCATCATCCAGCCCCGTCACAGGAGCCTTCCCCAGCTTGGCAAGGGCAAAATTAACCACATCCAACTGCTTCATAACATCATCAAAAAACTAAGCTGAAAACGGAGGGCGGCCCGCAGACCGCCCCCCGCCGCTCCACGGCAACAAACATTGCCCGGAAACAACTCCTTACTGTGCGCACAGCACCTTAACAAACCCCTTCTCCTCCAGACGCGTCGCCCCGCAGGCAAACTTCGCGCGGATCTGCAACGCCTCATCCAAATCATCCCGCACGGAAATCTTCACCTTAAAATCATTCCACAGCCCGAACTGGGCGCGGCTCTTCACCCATGCAAGGCACTCCCTCACCCCCTCGGACTTGGGCAGACGCTCCGTGCGGACAAACTTGAACCCCATAAACGTATCAACCTTCCCATCCACCAGAGCCTTCACGCTATTATAATCATAAGAAGTCACCTCCGTCGTGCTCAGCAAATTAAGAATCTGCGCGGAAGAACACGCAAACACAAGCTGATCCCCGGCGGCGGAACTATCCTCCGTCCACGCATCCGCCTCCTGAAACATCTGCAACGTCCGGCGCAGCTTAGCCAGCGTCAGGCCGCTTGCGGCCTTCGTGCCGGACTCCACATAATCCTTGGCAACAACTTGGTCAGCAGGAAAAGCCACAGCCGTCGTCCCGTCCTTACCCACAAAATTCTGCCCTAGAAACGCGGCAATCATCACATCATCCATCGTCCGGTTCGCCGCCATCCTCAACCCCTCCAGCGTCTTGCTCACCGGTAAATCCAAATCGCCAAGCTTCGTCGCGTCAAACTCGTCAAACCCTACCGCCTTGGTGAAAATGCGCGGACGCATGGAACGCCTCAACGTAGGAGCCTCATCAAGCGCAGTGCTCCCCATGCGCGTCGTCTTCTCCTTAAAATCAAGCACCCCGTACTGGTCGATAAACTTCACCTTCCCCTTGCAATCCCTGTCCACCGTCACCAGCTTCTCCAATGCGCTCACCTTCTGCTGCAACAGCACCCCCCACTTATTCGTGTACTTGACCTGATAATTATCGCTAATTGTAACTGCCATAATAATATAATAACTAACTGTTAATAACTCTTGTCCTTACTCGCTCTCCATGACCCTAAAACCCCATCAGGCGGTTATACTGCTCGTCGGCATACCTGTGATTGGCATGGTTCGGATTCATAAACGCCTCATGTAAAGGGTGGCTCGGATCATTCATCATCCTCTCCGCCTCCGCCTTCCCCCCGGCAGCCGCGCCCCCGGGCATATTAAGCCCCTTGGCAGGCTCATCCTGCATCATCGCCCCCATCTGCGCCAGCAACCGGATCATCACCGGATTCGTTCCAATCACCGGATCATCCACCACGGCACGCACCTCCTCACCACTCACCCCGGTCATCTTGGCCAGCATCTCCAGCGCACTCACCGCACTCCTCACATGCGCCCCATAGCCATCTCCCCACAACCCCTCCAGCTCAGCCTTCACAGCGGCCACGCGCTCAGCCTCGGCCGCATCCGCCGCCCTCTGAGCCTCTGCGCTCCGGGTGGCAAACTCATGCACAATCCCCTCAAACGCCTCCTTCGGCACCCCCAGCTCCCAAGCCTTGCGGCCCAGCACCTCCACCGCCTCCGCATCCCACACTCCCTCCGGCAGCCCCTCCGGGGCAGCGGGCAAAAACTCATCGCCCGCAAACTCCTTATTCATCCCAAGAGCCTCCCTCCATGCCGTCATCGCCGCCTCATCCCCCAAATCATACCGCAGCACGGCGCCCGCTCCGGGCGCACCGCTTCCGCCATCTCCACTACTGCTGCCGCCGTCTCCTTCTCCTCCATCCCCGTCACCGTTTCCGGCCCCATCTCCACCAGCATTATTTCCGGCACCAGCCATCAGGCTCACCGGGCCACCGCCGCCATTTGCGCCCCCGTCACCAGCCTCCTCGCGCAAAAAACCATTCGCAACCAATTTACCAATAAACATAATAATTAATCTCTAGTCTTTAATACTTAATAAATCCACCAACGCCACCTCACGCATCCCCCTGTCCCGCTCCCGCCCGCCACGCTCAAACCTCACCCGTTCCACCCCCTGCGCCTGCTCGCCCAGACAACCCCGTGCCAGCTCCACCAACTCATGAACACTCCCCCACGCCAAATGCACATAAAACACGCGCCCCCCGTCCACCAGCCACCCCAGCAACACAACCTCCCCGCTCATCGCCGCCACACCTCCCGCATCCAGTACCCGTCTGCACTCCTCCCACAAACGCTCATGGCCGCCCGCATACCTCACCGCCCACTCATACCCGCTCATCCTTGGTAAAAAACCTGAAAAACTCCACGGCGGAGGGTTCCGTGATCACAAAAGCCGGGTAGTCGCGGGAAGTGAACACCCTCCGCCCGCCCTGCGGATTGACGGCCTCCACGGTCAGCACCACGGCAAAAACGTATTCGCTACGATCATTCGCAACATCATACGTCATAGTAATACCTAACCGCGCCCACACCTGCACCGCCTGCCAGTCCTCCCCCAGCCCCACCAGCGCGGCAACGACGGCGGCCATGGCCGGGGTCTGTTCCGCTGGTATCTCGTCCTGCGTATAGCGTGCCGGAGGTCTATATCCGCCCTTGTCCTGATAAATGGGCGTCAGAGTGAATTCCTGCCATGTTCCAGGCTTCGGAAACTGAATTTGTATTTCTGCGTCGTTCATCATTAGAGAGGTATGTTAATGTCCACAAAATCCGCCGTTTCTTCGGCTTCAATATCGTTTCTTGCCAATGCTTCCAGCGCGTAATAAACGGGATTGATGTTGCCGGGCTGGTAGAGGGTGCGCACCGCAGACCCCGCCTGCATGTACACATCCCCGCTCGCGTTCCCCGGCAAATCAGTAACTATCGAACTAATCCCCAAGCCCGTTTCAAAGGCATTAACGCCGCGCACCGCCGCGATTTTATGCAGCTGCACCGTCTGCCCTCCGCCCGTCAGCAAATAGAGGCTGCCGTACGAAATATATTCGCTCTCGAATTTGTACTGGGTTCGTTGATGATAGATAATTTTATTAACGATTGAAGGTATAGGCTCGTTATGCGTCGCGGGCACAAAACTTGTAGTAGTTTTCACCCTCCACCCTGCCGCCGCGGAAAGAGCGTAAATCTCACGCACCTTGACCACGTAGCCCCCGCGGGTCGCATCCCGTACATTATCAAATGTGATGTCCAGAATTTCGCCGCTGTTGTGGGCCAGATTATTGCCAGGGATAATACTGTACGATCCCTGGGTTAAATCAGATCTTGTCGTTTTGCTGCCTCGTCCGATGCCTATGGTAATTTTGCCTGCGCCGAGTATGCGCCACGGAATGGAGAATCCCGCAAAGTTGGAATAATTATGTTGACCGTTAGGCCCTGTGAAGGGAAAGACAATCGTGCTGTGAGTCCCGGCAGGCACTCTAACCTGCGCATACTGGCCGGGAATGAGAACGGTAGTTGCCGCCGTCCCTGTCGCCGTAATGCTGCCCGTGTTGAGGTAGGCGTGCTGGGAAAAAATGTCCGTCACTCCGGCCAAGCCTGCGGCATGCAGGCGGTTGACCGCGCCCGTATCGGTCGCCGCCCCCACGGTCAGCGGGATGTTGACTCCGCCGTTGGCGTTGACGGTCCCTGTAAAAGTCCCGGACTCCGCCAGCAAACTCTTCAACGAGGCATCATCCCCCGGCTGAATGCCGTCCCGGGCAGACAATCCCGGGACGGCTCCCTTAAAAGTCTGAGTAACCAGCGCATGCTCATCAGACACCTCCACAGCATCCGTAGGAGCAACAAAACCGTATTGCCCCTCTTTGCTCGCCTCCAAAACAAGCAAGGGAGAAGCCCCATCAAAAACGGCATGAACGGTACAGGCCGTCGTACACGTCAGTACATACGCACACCCTTTAACGGTATCAACAATCATACAGCTCCCTCCTTGAAATACTCATCAATCGCCCCGGCAATCGCCACGCAAAGCGCGTCAACCCGCTCCTCCAGCCTGTCGCAATCCGTTACATGAGAAGACGCAAACGCAGGCTCCAACATCAACGCCGGCATCCGAGTATCCTTAAAATAATAATACCCCCTGTCACTCTTACACTTGATCGGCTTCAAACCGCGATCAGGGAGCCTCAGCACATCACACATCGCCGCCTGTATCAGTTCAGCCGCTTTCTTCCCGTTCTTGGAGGCGTACCAATACAACGTTTCCGTCCCTCCAATTCCTGTATCTGCACCATTGAAGTGAAACTCTACGGCCAAATCCGCGCCAACGGCATTACACCTCCGGGCCGCGTAAATCGGTGTCGTTCCCCCAGCCTCAGACCGGTTGCACACCACAGCCTCATAACCCAGCCGCTCCAACTCATCCTTCACCTTGCCAATATGGGCCGTCCAGAAAGAAAACTCTGAATGCTTCCGGTTCGTCATTACAGCCCCGCCATCCTGCGGGCTATGCCCGATACTCAATGCTACTCTCATCATCTACTTATTCTTGCTTATAAACTGTTCATTCGCCTCTACTACAAACTGACACGAACTGCACTTATGCTCGGCCTCCCGACGCGCCTCCCGCTCCTTCTCCAACTCCGCCTGCAACTTCTCATTCTTCTTCGTCTCCCTCCAAAGGAAAATCGACATCACGCTCACCACACTCGCCGGAGTCATCAAACTATCAATCGTCGGGGTAGAAGTAACGGCATTCGCCACCGTCAGCATCGCCGCGCCAAGAACGGAACAGCTCGTCAGGGAACCGGTCATCTTACTTATCCTGTTTAACTACGGGAGAAACATCACTCACGGGCTGAACCTGTGAAAAACTCACACGCCCCGGCTCCAGCACCAGACAGGCCCCATCCTTGCACACCTCAGCCCGGTCTGGCGTCACATTCACGGAATGCCCACAACCGGACAGAGACATTCCCAAGCCGCCAAGGATAGCCCCGGCAATAACTGCTCCGGCGGCATACAGGGCCTTTTCCCACCAGCTAGACTTGCCGGCAGCCTTAATACCGAGATAGTCACGGACATCCCCCAGCGCATGCCTGCCAATAATGGGCAGGGCTTGCTGCGCCAATCGCACAAACGCGGACCGCTGTGAATCGGTTAAATCTTCCCAGGACTTCCAGCCGCCGCCGTTATCCTCGGAAACTACCCTGTAAAAATCCTTGGCTATCGCCTCGGCATGATTGCATTCTTTATCATTAATCATATCACTTCTTCTATCTTCAATCTGATCTCCGCCTTCTGCCACCTCCGCCACGGCAGGCCGTTTCGACCCCTTCCCCGTACTCTTGCCAATCCCTCTCCTGTACCGTCTCTTCATTACTCGCCCTCCTCTCTACCCTTATCCTTCGGCAGCATCTCCAGCCACAACACCACCTCCCGGTGAGCATCCCGCCTCATCGCATCCAAAGGATCAAACAACCTCTCCCCATCCTGCTTCTGAAAACACGGCAAATCTGTCTGAAAAAACTCCTTCATCCACTCCAGCACCACCTTCCACTCCTCGCTCCGCAACAACAACCTCTTGGCCTTCCACCTCCGCGCAAACAAATCTAACAACTCCTTCTCTTTATCTACATTATAACTAATCATAAAACGTACTGCTCATAAATCAACTACGCCGCTCCACCCTGAGCCTCCGCCGCCATCTTGGCAGCCGCAGCCTCATCCTTCATCACAGCCGCGCCCGCCTGACGCAGCCTCAACTCATCCTCATCCATCACCGCCGCACTCTTCCGCCGCCTCATGTCCTCCACCTCAATATTCCCCCTGATACTATCCTCAGACACGCCAAGAGACCGCAGCCGCGCTCTCATGCCACGATCCACATCCAAATGATCCAGCAAACCGGGAACCGCCTCACCCAACTCCACCGCCTCCCTCAACGCGGCAGCAAAAGCATCGCTCTCAATCCGCTTCAGCACCAACGCAACCTTATTATTATACGTCACCCCCGGATTCTTCAGCGCAGTCCCCACAACAGCCCCATTCCTAATCACATCCTCTCTCACGCAATCAGGCGGATCTGGAAAAACCCCAGCCCTGTACAGCACCATAAACACCCTGTCCAGCGTCGGCTGCACATCATAGGCAAACTGCACGAAAGACGGAAAAAACTGCAACAAATACTGATTCTCGCGCGCCATCACCTCCGTCGCCGTGGGAAACCCCTTCTTACCCTCATCATACGCAAACAGCTCCAGCATCGGCACCAAAAACGCATCCTTAATCCGCTGCTCCTTATCCGCAAGCTGCTTATAAGAAAGACTCACATCCCCCACAGCCGCCCACTCCTTCGGCAACAACACTCCGCCATCCTGCAACAAATCCGGATCAACCAACGTCTTCCCGCCAGCCCGCAAATCAACCTCTCCCACCAGCTTTGCCGCCGTCAAAATCCGGGGATCTATCGCCACACGCCGCGCCTTCTCCAAATCCTTCTCAATCTCCTCCACCCCCCTCACCTCGCCCTCCACATCCTGCCACGGAGCAAACCCGAAAAAACTTGTCCCATTCATCTTCCAGCGCGTCGCCATATACGGCATCTCCCACTCCATCTCCCGCCGCATCACCCTCTTCCCCTGCTGATCCACATAAAAACTCTCCCAGCCGCGGCCCATCTTCGGCTTCTTCGCCCGCCGCACCACATGCAGCACCACCCACTTCTTCTCATACATACCGGCCCCTCCCTGATGATAATCCGCCGCCATCCCCTCACTCAAAGCCGCCTTGCCAAACAAATCCGCCACATCATAAGCAGACAACAGCATCTCCCTCACAAACACCACCACCCGGCCCTCGTCATCCACCTCCCCGCAAACCTGTTCCGGGGAAATCGCCTTAAACAACAACCTCACGCTCCTGCCCGGCCCGCAATACAAACTCCCCGTCCCCATGCCGACACGATCAAGAAAACACTCGTAAATCTCGGAATAAAAATTGCTCCGCGTCAGCTCCATCAAAGCAATATCGGAACACTTGCCATACCATGCGTTAGCCTCCTCCACATCCTCCTCCGCTACATCTCCGGGCCTCGCGATCCACTTGAACCACGGCTCATGGCTCGTCACAATATGGCTCATATGCGCTCCGGCCAGCCGGGCACAGGCCATCCTGGCCGCCCCATTCCGCACCCTGCCCACAAAATCGGACGGACGAAACCTTAAATCATCCACCTTGTTCGGCAGCAAATACCAGCGGGCAAACTGCCACGTCTTTGCAAGCTCATCCCGTTGCTTCCTCAACCCGTTATACAGGCGCACCAGCTCATCCGCCTCATCCTGACGGCTCATCCCAACGTCTCCCGTTTACCACTAGCCGCGCCTCCATGCTGCCTCTCTACCTCACTCGCAAGCAGGGTTGATGCCCTGCCTCGCCGTCTGCGTTGCTCCTCCAGTAAACTGCGCTTCGCCGCATGTTCGCTCTCCCCGGCACTCACCGTCTCCACCTTCGGAGCCTGAACGGGAGGAGCTTCACCCTTCATATTCTTCTTGAAACCCATACCCCACTCATACCACGGAAAAACAAAAACGCATCTAATCATTCAATTAGATACCCACACAACACGCAAACCATCAACAACAAACACACAAAAAAAATCAATCCATCCTCGCCAATCCTCCGCTCCTGTTCCCTCCGCCCCAATCATCATCCTCATCCAGCCATCCGCCAGACTCCTCACGGCTAACAAAACCGCTCGCACGTGACACCAGCCCCTTCTTCAACGCCTCGCCCAGCGTCCTCAACGCATCAGCCCCATGAGACGCCTCGTTATGCTCCGGCACATCATGGCTCACCCCATCCTCCAGCACCGTCTTCTTGCGGTAAGCGGCAATGCAATCCACCCCGCTCAACAACTTCACATCACCCTCGCCCCGGCACTCCTTCAGACAATCCTCATGAAACACCGCATTCTTCAACATCGTCCTCACGGCATCAATCCCCATCCACACGCGCGGAATCCTCGGCACCCTCACCAGCCGCCCTCCAATCCCGGTATTCCGAAAAAGAGACATAGGATCACCGCCCCAATTCCTCCGGTTACCGTCATGCGGAAACAAATGCTCATCAAAACTCATCCCCAACTCGCGCTCCCACAAACGAATCACCTCGGCATACTCCGTCATCCCCAACCCGCTGGACTGGTAAAACTTCAGCAGCCGCACCTCATACCCTACCACCTGCGCCGCCCAAATAGCCGTACTATCGTTCAACCCTAAATCCCATGCGGAAACTAACGGAAACCCCGGCTCCACGGCAAACGCCGCCCCCACGCGCCCCTGCGCCCGCAACCTGTGCATCACGGCACCATAAATCGCCCCCGACACATGCGGCCACAACGCCTCCTCTGGCGTACTCGGGTACTCCTGCTTCATCAACTCTCCCTGCGTCTGCTTCATGTGGCTGTACCACACCATCTGCTCCTGACTCAGGCTGATACCCTTCTCCCTCAACTCGTCAAAATACGCCCTGTCCTCATCCAGCACATCATACCCCTCTCCGGCCAGCGTATAACCGGCATCCTCAAACCACGGGAAAAAGAAAAACTTCCACTGCACATTAGAAAGCCTCTTCCCCGTCAAATCCAGCGCCCCCTTCATAATCTCATAATTCAGCCCGGTTCTGCCCCCTTCATGCGTTGACTCGTTAAACAAAAACCCGTCGCTCGGCACCGTATTAAACGCCCCGGACAATATTTCCGCAGCCTTGGCTGGAAAATGGCACGCCGTACTCCCAAACTCCGTCAGCCAAAGCAAATCCAATGTGCCGCCGCGCAAACTGGCCCCGGAATAAATATCGCTCCCATTGGCAAACCTCAGCTCACGGTCATTAGCATACACCGGCACCAGCCCTTTGCTCTTCACCAGCTTGCCAGTCCTCTCCTTAATCATCCGGCCCAGCCTCGCCAGCCACAAATCCTCATCAGTCGCATGTGCAGGCACATAATCCAGCCTGTCCCATGCAAACCTGATCTTGCCCAGCTTATTCTCGGCATCCGGCAAAGACTTATCCACAATCCCGGCATGGAACCCATCAACAAACAACATGCAATCCAACGCCAGCATCGCAAGATAAGTGCTGATCCCCATCTGGCGGCTCTTCAAAATAGCATTGCGGTGATGCAGCCCCCGGTGCAACTTGCGCTGTACCCTGTTCATGCGGAACCGCACCACCTTATCCCCACCCTTCACCATCTTGCTCTCCACCCAATACAAATGATTAAGCCGCCACTCCCTGTCTCCAAGCACCTCCGCAAACCTGCCCAACACGGCATCATCCATACCATTAATGGGAGGGAAAAAACCTCTACTCGCCATCTGTCACCGTCTCACTATTGCCGCCCACCTTCAAACTCTGATCACCCAACAACCCGAAAATAGCCTCCGCCAACGTAGGGCCCCCAACATGCACCTCAGACGGCGCATTATGCCCGGCCATCTCATTATCAATCTTAATCGCAGTCATCACCTCCTGCACAGTAGGGACGGAATCAAACAGCCCCAAATCCACGCCCACCTCCCCGCGCACCAGCTTCGCCAAAAACCTCCTCTTCTCCTTTGCGCTCAGGGCATACCCATCATCAAGCTCTGATCTCAACCTCTTCAGCTCCTCCTGTATGTGCGGTTCCCTCATCTTGCGGCTCGCTCCTGCGCTCGCGCTCGCATCATCACCGGGATTCCACACAACCGCATAAGCCGCGCGGGGAGTAAAACTCTCCCACACAACCATCTTGCAAAACTCATCTTCCTTATCGCTTAACTTCTTCATCATCTTGCATCCTTAACCTTAATCTTGCAAACCTGCCCTCTATCACCCTCCTCCCCTCCGCGCTCGCCGCATACGTCACGCAGGGCCTCTGCCCCTTGACCTCCAGCAGCCCCATCCTCCGCAACCTTGCCAGCGCATTGGAAACAGACTGGCTATTCCGCGCCCGGCACCACGCCACTACCCCTCTGCACTCAACCTCTCCCAGCTCCCCCACCGCCATCAGAACCAGAAAATCCAGCGGCGTCATCTCCAGCTCCCCAAAACACACCGCTCTCACCGTCGCCGCCACCAAACGATACATCTTCATCGCCGTTGTGGCAACGGCCTGAACGGGCGGACCTCCACATGGCCGCATCCTCCTCCGTTCAAACCATCACATACGCATTAACGCTTCAACCGCCCGCCGATTCAGGCAACCTCAACCTCCACACCGAACACCCCGGCCACAATCGTCTTGTACCGGTCAATGCCCGTCTCCGTAGGCTGAACCTGAATATATCCGTTATCAGACTTCACATATTCCAGCAAGCCCAAATCAATCAGAGCATGCGCATCACGGACAAACAGCGTATTCCACGGCTGACGGAACAAACACCACTTCTCGCACACCTCCACCAGCAGCTTCAGCCGTTCCCCGTGGTACTTCTTGCCCTGCCGTGCCTGTCTCCGTCCAACACGTCCCATACCCGGCGCGCTAATAACCCCGCGCAGGGCGGCATCATCACCACAACACGCCTCATCAGGCTCACAGCACGGCTCACAAACCATGCTATCGCCATACATGCGCACAACATCCTCCTGTGTTGCCTTCATGTCCTCACTCTTCCCCACCTTGCTCTTATTTACTGTCTTTTTAGTCATAATATATTTATATTATTATGTTTATTTCTGTTTTTCCGGAACACCCGTTCCGGGAAATCTGTCACGCACGCCGGAAACTCCGCCAATCGCACCACCTGACCCCTCCGCGATTCTCGCTCCTCCGCTGGATCACACGATCCTTCACGCTATCCGGCATGTACCTATTGAAATCATCCGTCGTCCAATTAGCCACAATCACAGTATCTAACTCCGCGTTATATCGTGCATTCACCACCTCCTCAAAAAAATCCAGACTCAAATCCCTGCCTTCCCCCTTGTACCCAATACCACGCTGAAACTCATCCAGCACCAGCAAACTCTTGCGCCGATGCCCTATCTGTACGGCAAAATCACGCTCAAAACTGCCTCCCAGCCCAATCTTCGCCAGCCTCTCCCGGTACAGGCCATCCCCGCTGAAATACCATGCCCTCTCATACCCGCAATCCCGCGCCAGCTTGCAGGCGGACAACGTCTTGCCCGTACCTCTCAGGCCAAGCACCACGGCCAGCATCCCCTTCCCGGCCATCCCCAGCAGCCAAGCCCTCAACATCCCGGCCTTGCGTTCCGCATCCACGTCCTCCACGGATGCAAACGGAAGCTTCAGCTTGCAATACTGTTCCGGCCAGCCCCACATCTTCAGCCGCTTCAACTTGCGGGAAAACACCACATCGGCATCATCAAACATCGTCGGCTCCGCCTCTGCCACATCGTTCTCCACATGCAGCGCAATCCGGGACAACACATCATCTAAATCATCATTCATCATTAAAACCCTTCTGCATCAATCACAATATCCTCTCTCACTCCCTGACCTGCGGCCCGGCCACGGCCCTTCTGTTCCTCCCGCAACCGCTCCTTCTGCCACTTCCGCGCATTCTCTTGCAGCCAAACCTTCGCCTTATACCTCCAATTCTTCAGCAACCCGCCTCCCGCAGTCCTCCCGTCCTTGTAATGCTCGTAAAAATCCGTCGCCAGCATCCTCACACGCTCATCTTCCCGTTCTGAGTAATGCAAACCATTCCTCATCTCGGCCAGCACCTCCTCCACACTCCCCGGCACGTCGAAAGCATACACGCCCGCACACCGCTTCGGCCTTTTTGGCACTACCCCGGCCACCTCCTCCTTAAACGGCAAATCACTAGCCCTGAAAACATTAACACTACTTAACAAACCGGCTATCACACCGCCGCGAGAATCTGAAACACCTCCTGATTCGTCAGAATCAGGCACTTGCGGAGGCGCAGCCTCACCATGAATCACCCCGGAATCCTCCAAATCACCGCCCAAATGGCCCTCCCCCGCACGCGCGCGG